>ENA-ORMN01002023-ORMN01002023.1-human-gut-metagenome-genome-assembly--contig:-NODE-2023-length-18571-cov-11.899708_pt1 | contig 18571 bp, 19 predicted proteins | sample MGYA00242102_ERZ508993 | MGnify/ENA primary metagenome ERZ508993 (study PRJEB26280, sample SAMEA2338770) | human gut metagenome | biome: human gut; feature: human-associated habitat; material: faeces... | reverse complement strand
GGCGACTGCCTGGAGCTGATGGCCGGATTCGAACCGGCGACCTCATCCTTACCAATGCCATGGTAGGATTGCTATGCAGCCCTCTCTATGCGCTCATTGGTAAGATGATTCTCTATGTTTCTAAGAAATAATAAATTTGTCTGCACTATGGATCAGCGTAAATCCGATGGCATCACATACACCTGATTAGCAGGGGTGTAGCAGAGAACGCTGCACAAGCGCGAGACGATTAGCTGAGGATATACTCTGAGGCAAATGAATGGAGTTCCCGAAGGCGTTCAGAAATGAGCGTCTTTTGTTTTTGAAGAAGTCTCGTTTACTTGCAGCGTTAGAGAAAGAAATAACCCTAAAAGTAATCCAATTGGAACCACAAGATATTAAATCGGGAATTGATATGTTGATCCCCTTGTTCTATGATAGATTGCCTCCGGAAATCGACAATGCTCAAAAGGGTAAGTTTATGGCTGGACTATAATTCCAAATGAAAAAACAACCTTAGCTGTGTAAACACCATCATATCATGGTTTCTTTCATTGTGGTGCTTGAATATCAGGCATGGGAATATATGAGGAACTCTCATCAGGAGAGGGAGGGGGCTTGTGATGCGAGGGACAAGCGGTCATACAATGTATAGCTTGTTTGCGAAGCGATATGTATGCGTTCTTTTCGCAGAATTGTTCGTGAGCGTTGATTGCATCGGTAGTCTCTGACATCCATTTCAAATGCGGAACAGCACAGGAAATCACCAATCGTTATTTCCTGAGGCCCAGAGCTTTCTACAGACCCAGAGCGAATGATAAAAATAAAATCGATTGAGCCAGTAAGTGTAGAAATCAGGTAATCCGCCTTGATTGTGGTTGTAAACGGGTAAAAGCGAGGCATGAAGGAATACAACCCAAAGTCGTTCTCAAGAGTATCCTTGAGATGGACGAGAGCAAGTAGTCGAGGTTTGACGAGATTATCGAACTGTGCGCTTTTTTGGACTGTGTCATATTTAATCTTTCCAGAAAGAATCATTTCGACTGCTTTGGGAGGATTGAATTTGGGCAACTGAATATCTTTCAGGTACTGAAAACCAGCGAGGTGAGGAAAATCCTGTGCAGAAAAGGAAAGACAGATTGTATAAAGCTGTTTTCGATAACCGTAGGTGAAGCTGTAACGGTATTCCGTCAATTCTGTCCATGCAGAAGCTGCAAGAACAAGAAGGTCTTTCTCGCCACCCACGCAATCACATCCTCCTTCTTTGGTGTCCAGCTATATAATAAGAGCCCTGCCGGAGGCAGAGCCCTCATTAAGCGTTTTCATTCGATTCGAAGAATCTATTCGGCTTGTGGTTACCGCATAACCCACAATCTGGCTCTGCAACAGGCTGTGACCGAACCAGTCCATTGCTTCAATGCCACGATAGCTGGTCAACGCCGCTATCCTCTAACCCTATTATACCACAGAATTATATGAGGTCAAGTACCTCACGGCAAATTCTGGAGCACAGAAGGGAGGCTGCGCCCAATTCCATTATATGCAGAATTCAAGAAAAATCAACTGGTTATACTTTACAATGCAGGTGTTAATTCGGCCAATAATACTCCGCTTTATGAGGCCGGTCAACTCGGTATTGTGCTTGATAATATCACGACACGACGGCAAGATGCTGCTACCCAAGGGGAGAAGCCAGATGGGTGTTCCAAAGGATAAACAACCTGATGGTTGCCCCACAGGGGGAGTAAGCGCGAAAGGAGAAAAACCGATGCCAGTTGATGCACAGAGTATTTTGGAAACCATTTATCGGTTTACAGCACTGCCGATACGGCATGAGCTGGAAATGCAGTGTTGGCTTCTTTGAAAGGGTACGGGATATGGTATTCGCTCTTAACCATAAGGTGATTGGAAAGAAAACGAGGCAAGTTCCGATTATCCGTCGTGCAAAATAACCGAGGATTTCAAGGTGTTCAGCAATGAGCGCCTTTTTCTATGCCAAGAAAAAAACATACTCATCTCAGCGCCGATGAATCAGCTCCTTCGGCGCTTTTTCTAATGATTATTTTATGAAACGGAGGATTCACCATGGCTGTTTTTCGAGTAGAGAAAAACCGAAATTACACGGTCATGAGCAATGTCCATCTCAAGGACAAAGGAATATCTCTCAAGGCCAAGGGGCTGCTGTCCGTTATTCTGTCCCTGCCGGAGGATTGGAACTACACGACACACGGTCTGGCCGCTATCTGCAAGGAGGGCGTGGACAGCATCGGCGCAGCCCTGCGCGAGCTGGAGAGCGCCGGGTATCTTACCCGCCATCGCCTGCGCGACAGAAGCGGACGCATCTCGGATACGGAGTATATCGTCTATGAGAGCCCGCACAAGACGCCGGAAGCGGATTCGCCATATACGGCTTCACCATGTACGGAAAACCCGTATATGGTTTCCCCGGATACGGTAACGTCGCGAACGGATGCGCCGTATACGGAAAAGCCTGCGCAATTAAATACTCAGGTATCCAATACGTATGAATCAAATACCCAAAAATCAAATCCTGATCCACTCATAATCCAAAGACAAAGGACTCAGCAAGCCGATGCGGGCATGAGCGATATGGATCAGATGGATGCACGGGAGTACCGGAGAACGCTCGCCGAGGTCAAGGAGCAGATCGAATATGATGTGCTGGACACACCGCACGACCATGAACGTCTGGACGAGATCGTGGAGATCATGACGGAGACGCTGTGCAGCCGCAGGCCCTATATCAAGGTCGCAGGAGAGAATTACCCCGCCGAGGTGGTCAAGAGCCGGTTCAAAAAGCTGAGTTATCATCACATCGAGTACGTCTTTCTGAGCCTCGATAAGAAGCACACGGAGGTGCGCAATATCCGGCAGTACCTGATGACGACGCTCTATCATGCTCCAACGACGATGAGCAATTACTACGACGCGGAGGTGCGAAGCGCCGGGATTTTGTAATCCCATGCAAAGGACTTGCTGGCGGGCATTCTACCAAAGCTGGTCGAGGAATGCCTGTTGAGCAGAACAATCAACGACTGCATATCAGGAGGCCCAAAGTGTACAGAAATCAGGAATGCTATGCGGACCCGACAGCCGGGGAGGCATTAGCCCGCATTGCGCGTGAGGAACAACTTCATGCCCAAGTGAAGCGGATTAGAGAGATAAAATACAAGCTGGCGTGGACGAATCCAGCGTTCCTTTGTTCAGCCAACCATAGGAGGAATTGCATTGGCTATCAGGAAAACCAGCAGCGTTAAGGGAGAAGAAAACCCTTGGCAGGTATTGGCCGACGCCATCATCATTCAGGCGGTCAAGGATTATCGAAATCGCGCCCGGATGATGAAACGAATCCGTGGGAGTCTCAAGAGGAATAAGGAAATGACTCCTTCTGAATTGGCTTGTCAGGAACAGCGCTTGCAGCAATATGAAGAGAAACAGGATGCTGCCGGCAATTTCTTCTTTTCCAGATGGTTTTCGGTTCTGTCAGATTTGGATGGATACGATCTGCTGGATAGACTGCAAAGGGAGGCGATGTGATGCCGGTTGATGCGTTTTTTGAAAAGCTGCGGTTTGCAGAACGCCGCCTGACTGCGGCAGAGGAGCGGGTAGCCTTCTGTCGGGCTGCGGCGGCAAAAGCCTCGGCAGTGCTGGGTGGTGAATGTGTTTCAAGATCGCGCGACGTCACCGCCAACGAGAACGCCGTTATCCGCCTGATGGAAGCTGAGCAGGAGTATGCCGAAGCGGAACGGGAGTACGGTGACTTGCGTAGTCAGGTTTGTTCTCTTCTTCAAAGGCTGGATGATCCGATCAATGCTGAAATCCTGAAGCTGCGGTATGTGGAACACAAGCGGATGTCAACTATTGCGAATGAGCTTCATCTCAGCCGATCTAATGCCTACTACAGACATGAAAATGCTTTGATGGAGCTGTGGAAACTTAACTGAATAATATACAGACGATTTATCAATATTCATTCTGTTTTGTGGATTCCATGCGCAAACCGGTCAGATCAGCTTATTGCCGTTACGCCATTCACAGCGAAGAGCAGCATCGAAACTGTTCTTGTGATCCATAACCTCGCTGGTAACGTGATCCACGATGATCAGCTGAGGTGTGATGCCAGTTTCTTCTTTAATGAGCTCAACCTCTTCAAAAAAAGTGTTGTAGATTTTGTTGACGGCCTTGAGATCGGAGGAATGCTCTGCCCGGCGGCTTTCTTCGGCTGTGAGGCCCTGCGGGAAATAAACCCGGCTTGGTTGGTCGTAGAACTGAAACAGCGGCATCGGGGACTCTTTTTGCGAAGCAAAATAATGCAGGAAACTCAGGAACAATGCGATGTGGCAGGAGAGCCAGTTTGCACCGCTGCCCATTTCAAACAGATATATCTTATCTCTATGATTCTGGTGGTGATACAGGTCAAACGTCTTGTCTGTCAAAGCGAAATTCAGATCGATGGGTTTGTATTCCTCTTCAAAATCCAGCTTTTCAGCAATGGCGTCCATTGAACGATTCAGGAAGTTCTCTGCCTTGCGCAGCATGGTCTCCACGTCGTATCCATTGATGTGAGCCTTAAGCATATCGATTTTACTCTTTAGGTTTTCAATCTCGGCTTCCAAATCGGATTCGTCGTAGAAACTGATAGTTTCCAAATACAGATGGATTTGAGACTTGGCGTAATTGACCTTCTCGCGAAGCGTGACCAGATCGTGGGACTGGATATACTTCTTTTCGATTTTTCTGATCTGGCTCAACAGAAGAGTGATATCGTCCTGAAGCGTATCGCTTTGTTCCTGTAGTTTTCGAATGTCTTCGGCAAAGGAGTGCGTGTATTTTGATGTTAATGTCAATTCCTGATTAAGCCATTGCGCCGCTTCTGCGAGCTGTTTGTCAGTTTCAGATAGCTCCGGAAGGTGATTTCCACACAGTGGACAGGTGTATTCGTTACAAGCCGGCGGAGCAAAACACACCTGCTCTTGCATGGCGTTCAAGGCGCGATCATATTCATTGCCATAGCCTTCGGATGATTTCAGAGATTCGATAGCGCTGAGCGTTTGGCGACGCTGATCCCGCTTGTATTCCAGCTCCGCATTTAGTGCGTGATATCGTGTGACGATGCTGTCATCCTGAAATAGAGACGAATCGTCGAATTCAGGAAGATTCTGAGCAAGACTGATGATCTGCGTATACTTCTTTGTTTCGGGCAGAGTCTTATGCAGCAGCGCGTAATAATCCTTCACCAATGGCAGTAGATGGTTCTGCACATAGTTGTATGTTTTCTGTCGCTGCGTCAACGTTCGCTGTTTTCTTCTGAGCGTCAAACTGAGCGACTCCAGGTAAATCAGTTCACTGTAATACTGCTGATCAACCAGACCGGCAAAGATCGGAAACTGTTCGATGGTATCCTTCCGCTTAGCAGAATCGGTGAATCGATAGAAGAGAGCGAATTTACTCGCGATCAGGTTTTGATGCTGGAACATGTAGGAGACCATATTACGCAGAGATGGCTTTCTGCTTTGCTCGTCAGCCCCCTTCAGATTGGTGATCGTCATGCCTAGTGCAGTTTCGATTTTCTGCTGCACTTCCTTGACAGACGACGGCATGACATCTGTGAACATATCCATGCTGATGTCGCTTCCGGCGAAAGTATCATCCATTTTCAAAAAGTACATATGCCCGTTCTCTGCTGCGCTGCGGCGCGCAACACAGTATGCAGCCTTATCAATGTGAATCAGGATGCAGTAGATGGACGTATATTCGGTGATGATGCCTTTGGGCACAGAGCAATGAGAGCTACACAGGCAATAGTCGATGATTTCCACTAGCGCGCTTTTTCCGGTCTTAGAATCTCCGGTTATGATGTTGACACCCGGCTGCAGCGGGACAATACGGCGAGAATTATCCTTTCCAAGCAGTACAATGGCTTTTAGATAACAATTCACGTCAAATCCACCTCCAAAAAGTGAGAGATCTGTTCGGGTGTACTCTTCTTGAATAGGATGCCCAGATAGTAGGCGGCTTTGACCCATTGTGCAACCGACGCGGAAAGTCCTTTGTCAGTATGCCGGATTACCTTTGTATAGCGAAGATAATGGTCGCCGCACAAGACAAGGATATCGTCAGCACACCCGACGATGATGGCTTGTTTAACTTTGGGCAGAAGAAACTGATAACGCGCATAGAAACCAGCAAGCTGAGAAGGACCGCTAAGGAACCTGTCATTGCTGAGCGGTATCTTGTGGTTGAAGAGCGATTCGAATCGGCTATCGCTTCTCGCTTTTACCAGCTTGTCTCTTGCAGGCTCATGATAGAGAATTGGGATGCACAAGGACACGTCTTGAATGCTGCAAGTCTCGCCGTAGCCGGTGAGAAAAGATTGGATGAGACGCGCCATAAAGTGGGGATTCATGGACAGAACTTGAATGCATTCAATGCTCATCTACTTCCTCCAGACTCCATTTGAACGCTTGTTCATCGACGATTTCGTGTATGATGCCGTTTTGAAAGTACCCGGTATTGCCAACGACGTTGCCAAAGTCAGTGGCTGGCCATGAAGTCGCACGGTCGTACATGTCCTAGGATTCGTCGATATGAGCGCAATGATCCTGACCACGCATGCGGCGAGAAGCCTGACGTTTTTCGCCGTCCAGCCGACGTTTAAGATCGTCTTTATATGCCGGCAGACTGGCCATGAAAAGGATATTGCTCTGTGCGCTGCGAAGCACCTGCGTATGCGTGCGCCAATAGTCATCTATAGCGGAATGAATGACCTGGTCATATTCAATACGCTCGATTTCCTTGACAAATACTTTCTCCTGAAGCGCTGCGCAGTCTTCGGGCGAAGGCTCCCCTCCGGTGTCCGAAGGAAGATACACGTGATCGCTCTTTGCAAACCGGCCGGTTGCATCGATCACCATCTGCTCGAAGTCGTCGAAGGAGACATGCCATTTGTGCGGAGGATCAGCGACCTTTGCCATGATGTGTCCAAGAAGGAATTCGATATACAAGCGCTGGTTTTCCAAGGGGATGTGCCGACTGGCTTCGGCGAAAATCTGATCAATTTCAGATATGACACTCTGATCGGACCAAATTTCGATTTTGCCGAGTATATCCATCAGTTCTTTCTGCGTCAGTGTGTTTGCAGAAAATATGTTGTCATAATGTTGCCGAAAGCTGGATTCCCGCATGCGCCTTTCTTCGCCGCAGTCTTTGAGCAGGCGATACCGCGCGTCTGTATCCACTGTGTTCCAATTGTAAAAAGCGGAATTCTTTGAAATGCCGGAGGTGGTGTAAAAAATAAGCTTTTCAAATGTGGCTGTGCTATGCTTGTTCTTACACCAATTATTCAATGTATTCCAGAAATCTTCGTCACTGTCGCTCAGATTTCGCTTTCCAAGGTGATGTTTGATTTCCTTTTGAATGCGGTTTTGACCAGAGTGTGAAACGATACTGACGTCTCCCTCAGTTTCTATGAGCATGGATTCGCCTTTTTTGAGCGAGAAGCAATCGAACAGGGCGATAAAATATTGATAGATATCGCCGATCTTCTGCTTGGTTGCATCGTTGACTGCCGCCATGAATTCAGCCTCCCGGTTTATATGTCGCACTGGGTCAAACATTTGCATGGTACATAAATGGTGGTTAGGCTTGGATGCACGAAACCCATGAATCATCTGTTTGTAATATATTACGATATTTCCATACAATATTCAAGCCTATTTACCAAAACATCTTATCTGTATGCTTATGTGTAGTGTTATATTTGCGAGAGAATTCTATTTTCCTAAATGCAGACACTCCCAATACAAAAAACGATTGGAATGGGCTTATGGTTAGAAAAGGCAGGATGGAAGGAGCGAAGCGGTATCTGACGGTGAGCGGATTCTAAAGTTACGGGAATACAACCAGACTTTGTCTTAACGCGAGAGGGATATTTGCAGTCTGGTGACATTCTGATTTCCTCATGGAGCGGTATATCGGTTGCTTCAAAAGAAAATCGCGATTATTCGTGGCTGAGATGGTTTTCAGAACCGCTGAGCATGGATGGATCAGCGCTGAGCTTTGATTGAAGTGCAGATGTCCCAATTCTCCTGACGAAATATATACGAATTGATATAATATAATAAATGTGGTTGTTTGAATTTTGAATAACTTCTTTGATGAGGGCTTTTGTGTTTCATGGAATCAAATCGGGAAACAGTATGAGGAGGGGCAGTCCTCATCGCATACCATGAGCGCTTCAGAGTATGAAACGAGGCTTGCTGATACTAATTTCTAATTAAAACAACTAACAATCCACTGCCGACCAGAGATGGATTGTATAGTCTCTGCAGAGAGATTGCGTATCGTTTCGCAGAGCCTATCTATAACTTTATTCAAGGAAGGAAATACTTGGTTCCGAAAACCTCGGAGCCGTATTTCCTTCCAAATTTGTTCTATGGGGTTCATTTCCGGCGTATATGGCGGAATGAAGAACAAGCGAATATTGTCTGGGACATCCAGTTCTGCAGATTTATGCCATGCGGCACCGTCGCAACACAGAAGAATCATATCATTCGGATAAATCTCGGAGAGGGTACTGAGAAGCACGTTCATGCACCCACTATCACAGTTAGGCATAATCAGAAAATGCCCTTCTCCAGTCAAAGGTTCAAGCGCTCCATACGCATACCGATATTCTCGTATGTGATGGCATGGAACGCTGGGACGCTGCCCTTTGATAGACCAACAGTATTTGGGCTTATTGATCCGGCCGAAACCAGCTTCATCCTGAAACATCAAGCGTATTTTTGGCCCAGCCGTTTCTTGCATTTTGGTTACGGTTGCTTTAATTTTTTTGAGGCTTCTATAGCCTCCTCACTTGCCTTTTTCGGATGCCTAGATCTTGGCATGATTTTTCTCCAGCCATGTCGATGGAGCACATAGTAGATCTGTGTATCACTTACTTTATGCGGAACAGCCTTTTGATACGCTACGGCGATTTCCTTTATATCCACCATTTCTCCTCGCTCGGCTCTTTCGATAAACGGTGCAAGAATGGCCGCTTCTTCTTCAAAACTCATGTTCCGGCGATTTCCCTTATAATGGTTCTCTGCAATGGCGCTGATTCCATCGCGCATATATCGTGCTATCAGCTTACTGGCTGTCGAAATATGATATCCGGTCTTTTCCGAAATCTCCTCTAGGCTTTTTCCTTCTGCGCGCATGACAAGAACGCAAAGCCTACGCTCTACGTTCTTATTTCGGTTCTTCTTTCGCGCTGCCTCTATTTCCAGCAACTGACTTTGGGATATCTCGTATGATTTTGCCATCTTTCATTACCCATTACATTATACCACGTTCCGGATTTTATTGGGCGATTTGGTGAGAAAATAGTATAAAAGGACAGAAATATCAATAAATGACGTATATTCGGTTGCAAGAATCAGGTTTATCTGGAATGGCCCCAACAGATTTTGGTACGGAACACCTTTAGTCTAAAGGTTAGGACGACTTGAAACAGTTTGGGACGATTTAGGACAAAAAGCTGTGCTATAATGGTAACGTGAAAGATGAGATTGAGAGCATCGTCAGAACAATCTGGCGGTGTTTTTTCTTATTCAAATGATCGGAGGGATAAGATGAATGCATCGATTGTCGGGTTAGTCAATCAAAAGGGAGGCACGGGAAAAACCACAACCTGCGTGAATCTCGGCATTGACCTTGCCCGTGAAGGAAAGAAGGTGCTCATCGCTGATTGTGATCCCCAAGGCAGTGCGACCATCAGTCTGGGACATTCTCAGCCGGATGCCCTGCCAGTGACGCTGAGCGATCTCATGGGCAAGGTACTGAATGATGAGCCGATTTCTCCCGGTGAGGGTATCCTTCACCACGAAGAAGGCGTGGATATTCTTCCTGCGAACATCACTCTGGCGGGAATGGAGGTGTCCCTCGTCAACGCTATGAGCCGGGAAACCACGCTCAAGCAGGTGCTCGCTAATTTCAGCAAGGGATATGATCACATTCTGCTGGATTGTGGCCCGTCTCTTGGAATGCTGACGATCAACGCCCTCTCTGCTGCGGATCGGATTATCATCCCCGTCCAAGCTCAGTATCTTTCGGCAAAGGGTGTTGAGCAGCTTTTGGCTACTGTTGCCCGCGTAAAGCGAAACATCAACCATAAGCTGCACATCGACGGCGTTCTGCTGACCATGGTGGATAGCAGGACAAACAATAGCCGCGAGATTGCTTCCCTGCTTCGCAGCACCTATGGTTCCAGGATCAAAGTGTTCGATACAGAGATTCCCCGTTCAGTACGCGCAGCAGAAATCAGCGCAGAAGGAAAGAGCATCTTTGCACATGATCCTGCGGGTAAGGTGGCTCAGGCATATCATGCGCTGACAAAGGAGGTGTTGCAGCTTGAAAGGCAGCGGCAGAAACATCAGTCTGACCTCATACGATGATCTCTTTTCCACGAAGGAGACACGGCAGGCAGATGCGCGGGAACAGATTCAGCAGATCCCTCTTTCTGAGCTGCATCCATTCAAAGATCACCCATTCCGCGTTGTGGATGATGATCGCATGATGGAAACCGTGGAAAGCGTCAAGGCGTATGGGGTTCTGGTGCCAGCCATTGCACGTCCCTTGGGAGATGGCGGGTATGAGATCGTCGCCGGACACCGGCGAAAACGTGCCTGTGAGCTGGCAGGGCTGGACACCATGCCGGTCATTGTTCGTGATCTTGACGATGATGAATCGGTCATCATCATGGTGGATAGCAATCTCCAGCGCGAGAATATCCTGCCAAGTGAACGGGCGAAGGCATATCAGATGAAGCTGGAGGCCATCAGAAGAAAGGCTGGTCGGCCTTCAAAAGATAATTGTTCCCAACTTGGGAACAATTCGGATGGTAAGCGCTCGCTTGAGATTTTGGCTGAAGATGCTCCGGATAGTAAGAATCAGATTCATCGCTATATCCGTCTTAACAGCCTTGAACAGCCCTTGCGCGATAAGGTAGACAGCGGTGAGCTGGCTTTTACACCTGCCGTTGAGCTTTCCTATTTGAAGCCGGAGGAGCAGCAGTGGCTGCAAAACGCGCTTGAGGTCACGCAGCAGACTCCCTCGCTTTCGCAGGCACAGCGAATCAAAAAGGAAAGCAAAGAAGGAACGCTGTCTGAGCAGAGCATGATGGAGATCATGTCGGAGGAAAAGAAACCTCTGCATAACTCGGTCACGCTCAGCCATGACACGCTGAAAAAGTATTTTCCCAAATCCTATACGGCAAAGCAGATGGAAAAGGTCATCATAAAGCTGCTGGATAACTGGTTGAGAAGCCGCCAGAGGACACAAGAACGATGAGCACGCCTGACGAAACGCGGGTGTGCTTTTTGATTGGAGTGATTGCTTGCAGAAACATAGAATAGCCCTTTCTTCCACATTACTGCTCGCCATGTTCCTATGTGGTGTAGCAGCGTTTGTGCTTCCGCTTGCCTTGGAGCTGGCTGCGTACCGAGCGGATGAAAATGCGTATTCGGCGATTGCAGAGATAAGCATTCATGCACCATCGCCCTGCCCTATGCCGGTCATTCCGCTTCCCGCACCGACCGGCAACACAGAAAACGACGCAGAAACCGCGCCGTTGCCGGGAACAGAAGCGTATCCGCAGGCGGGCATAGCAACCGATGCCTGGGCATCATCCTCCCCATCACCCAATGCACCGAATCCCCAGCAGGCCGCTTCTCCCTCCCCGGATGCTCAGTCTGTTGTCGATTCCGGCGTTGATCTGGAGGCGTGTCTTGCCCAAAACAAGGACTTCGTTGCCTGGCTTTCGATTCCCGGCACCGTGATCAGCTATCCTGTCGTGCGCTCGGATGATTCCGCATATTACCTGGGCCACCTGTTCAATGGAAAGAAAAGTAAGCTGGGATGCCTGTTTTCACTGAAAAGCTCGGACTATCGGCAGCCCAGCCAGAACATCGCCATCTATGGCCACCATCTGAGCCATAGCGACGCGATGTTCAGCACCCTGATTGACTATAAGCAGGAAGCATACTACGCGGAGCACAGCGTCATCACGCTGGACAGCATCTACGGCAGGCGCAGCTACCGCATCTTTGCCGTGCTGAACATGAAGGTCAGCGATTGGGACCCGGCTGCTGCGTCCTTTGGCAGTGGCAAGGCGTTTCTTCAGTTCGTGAATCGTGCCAAACGAAAGGCGCTGTTCAATACGGGTGTTGAGGTGAAAGAAAATGATCATATCCTGACGCTGATTACCTGTGACCGCAGCTATAGCGGAGCCAGCGGACGGCTGATTGTCATGGCGGTCCAAGAGTAGAAAAGGAGATAAAATGCAGTTGAGACGAAAAACAAAACGGTTTGCAGCGCTTGTGCTGGCGATGAGCATAGCACTCGGCTGTATGCCTGTGGGTACATGGGCGGAAGCCACGACGCCCACCGTTCTGCCCCCGATCATCGCCACGGATGGCGAGGCAGTACCTGAACCGGCGCTTCCTTCCGATGAACAGGAGGACGAGAGAACAGATGATGCACCTGCCTCGGAGGATTCCGAAGTGCCCGATGAATCCGATGGCGACAGCGAACCCGCTGCGGATGACCCCGCTTCCGAACAGAAAGAATCCGCAGATGATAACGCTGATGACATGCCTGCCGACAATCCGCAGGGAGATGATGCACAGGATGCGATTCCCGATGAACCTGCGGACGGATCGGAAGAAGAAAACGAGGACAATACACCCGATGGGGAGATCGTACCCGACGACAGGCTTCCGATTCAGGCAGCTCTTGACGAGCACGGTCATGTCTACGTCGCTACTGTCCACAAAGCAGTCGTGTACAGCGACGCTGCGAGGACAGAAGAATCGCTGGTCTACACCACGACGGAGGATGTCTTTCTCGTCCTGGCAACCGAGTTTGTCGCTCCCGCATCGGTGAAGGTGTGGTTCCTGAACGAAACGGGCGAAGTCATCTGCGGCTATGTCCGCGCGGATGATCTGGGCAGCAGCTATCTGCTGGATGAGGATATTCCACAGATCAGTTTCTTCCCCGCAGGCGAGGGCATGACGGACATCGGCCTGATGCCCCTGTTCATCGTCAGTGGCGAACAGCCGACAACGGATGCGGAAGGTGATTCTGCGGAAATACAGGAGGACGCTGTGCCCGACGAACAGCAGCCTGATACGGAAACGCCGGATGACGCTGCCGGGCTTCAGCCCGAACATGGTGAACTTGGTGATGCGGATGAACAGCTTCCTGTTACGGACATGGAAGAAATCCTGCCTCCCGAAGAAAGCACTGATGCGCCAGTGCTTGCCGCGCCCGGCGATTATGTCAGCGTTACGACCGATACGCGCGTCCTTGAGTACGTCAACGAATATGGCATCGAGGATTATTACTGTGACGGGTACCTCGGGCAGTTTGTGAACGATGCGACCGTGCAGGTACTGTCCATCACTACCGATGAGCTGGGCAACGGCTGGTACGAGGTGCGCTTCCTGTATGGCGACGACTTTGCGGATGGCACCATGAAGTGGACGGACTACGCCACCTGCTGGGTTATGGCTGCCGAGACTGGCCCTGCAAACAGCGATGCCTGTACAGTGACGGATTTTGCGTATTCGCAGGAGTTTCTTGAAGCACTGCAGGCAATGGACATCAGCCTTTATGCGACGGCGATGAATGGTTTCTCCCTGAAAAATATCAATGGAAGCGTCGGCGGCTTTTACGCATGGCAGTCCTCACTCTATGGCAGCTCGGGCAGGGACAGCGCTTATCCCCAGATCGCCAAATCCGCCTCTCATGGCACGATCTATGCCACACCGCACTATCTGGAGGGCTATACAGTGTACTGTCTGGAGCACAATCTATCTGGCCCCGGTGAGGGTTCCGGCTCCAATCAGACCGCGAAGGGCCCTTACGTGTTGGTGGATATGAATTACTTCGTCAACAACTCTGGCGGCGGCGGTGTTTCAGGCGTGCGTTTTTCCGCAAAGACCATGCACGCGCTGGCTTGGGTACTGCGCCACACCTACCCTTTCATGGCGGTCAATCGCAGTGCTTCTAATAACGAGATTTGGTCGCGTGTCGCTGGTCAGTTTGCCATGCGCGAGGTGATCAAGCAGCTCGAAGGTTCGCAGTATGTCCGCGGCTACTGGGATATGGACAGCTTCTACGCCTTCTCCGGCGGCGCGCCTGCTGTATACCTCACCTACGCCAGATGGCTTGCGGAAAACGGCATTGCCCGCGCATCCATCACGGGCAAAATCACAGCCTCCAATCAGAGTTTGAGCGTGTCCGGCTCCAGCTACATCGGCACCGTCACGCTGACCACGGATGCCGATCTGATCCGTATTCCGAAGTCGGTGGGCACACTGACCGGCAACAGCGGCGGCTCGGACGGCAGCTACTACTACATCAAAAGCGGGGATACCATCCAGGTAACATCATCGAGCAGCCGGTTTGCCGTCTCCATGGAATCCGTTTCCTCGGATGACGAGGAAGCCTATTTCCTCGTCGGTATCCCCAGCGTCGCCATCCAGAAAATCATGGTTCCGCTCTACGGCTCTCCATACGCGCTGCAATCTGCAAGCGTGACCTTTGAGCTGAGCACGGGCGAAATCAAGGTCACCAAAAAATCTTCGGATGGCATTCTCCTGAAGGGCGCGGTCTTTGAGCTGCTGAGCAGTGGTGGAGCTGTGCTGGCGACAAAGACGACCGGCTCGGACGGCGTGGTGCTCTTTGCTGACCTGACGCCCGGCGCATACACCGTTCGGGAAAAGAGCGCACCTGAGGGATATGCCCTGTCTGCGTCGGCCTCGTCCGGCGTGACCGTCGCTGCGGGTACAACCACCCATGTTTCTTTCACCAATGAACGCATTATGGGTCGCATTCGGGTAAACAAGACGGACAGCCTGACCGGCAAACCGCTGGCTGGGGCTGTCTTTTCTGTTACACGCCTGACTGGCCCGGCTTCTGACAATGCCGCCGACATCGGCAGGGTCGTTGCGACCATCACGACCAATACCCAGGGCATTGCTGAGACAGAGCCTCTCCCATGGGGGCAGTACAGAATCACCGAAACCGGCGTGCCGAGCGGCTATCTGGATGCCGGGTACACAACCACCGTAACCATCCGATGATGAGGAGAATAAACAATGATGAGATTCATGAAAAGACTGCTCCGTCTGGGCATGACGGTGCTTCTGCTGCTGTCCCTCACGGCAGCAACCGTTCTGGCTGCCGAAACGGCGACCATCACGGTGAACGTGACCAACACACCGGTGCGCGGCGATGTACTGCTGGAAAAGACCGGCTTGCAGCTGGTTCGTTTTGAGGATGAGCAGGATGCCTGCGGCAATACCGTCATGCGCCCGGTTTTCCAAAATGGCTATCTGGCTGGTGCAGTGTTTGAACTGCGCGCTGCCGAAGACATTGTGGGCAAGGAAGGCTCCGTGTTCTACCGCAAGGACGAATTGATCGAGACGCTGACCTCCAGCAAGACCGGCTCAGTCAAATCCAAGGTGCTGCCGCTGGGCAAGTACACCCTCACGGAAATCTCCGCGCCGGACGGCTATGTGTTTGATACCACGCCCCATCCCTTCACGCTGGCTGCCGTGGATAAGCAGACCGCGATTGTCGAGGTCAAGGTGTCTGCCAGCAACACCTATCTGCCAGTGTGCGTGACCTTGCGCAAGCAGAAGGAAGATCTGCTGCTCACGCAGACGCAGGAAGGCATGATTCACCAGACGGTTGAGGTCTATTCTGGCGAGGGCTTTGTCTTCGGCCTGTACACCGGTGAGATCATCACCTATGGTGACAGCCAGAAGCTGCCCGCCAATACGCTGGTGGCCACCGGCACGACGGATGCGCAGGGCAATCTGACCTTATCCGGCCTGTATCCGCACGGCAATTACTATATCAGGGAGCTGTCCGTGCCGGACGGCTGGCTGCTCAGCACAGAGAAGTACCCCGTTACGCTGACTCCTGCCAATAAAGCTGTCAGCGAAAATGTCATCACCGTCTATCTGGAAAACCCGATCCTGAATCGCCTGATCTGCACGCCCGTGACGATCACCAAAACGGATATTACCGGTGCCAAGAAGCTGCCGGGTGCGCTCATCGAGGTATACGATGCCGACGGCAACACCATTTACCGCGAATACACCAATGAGAAGGGCGAAATTCCCAACATCCCCGTTGTGCCCGGAACCTACACCTTCAAGGAAACCTACGCGCCCTCCGGGTATGCGCTGAATGTGGCTGTCAAAACCTTCACGGTGACTGCCGACGGCAAGGTGACGGGTGATACGGTCATTCGGGACGAGCTGAACAAGATCATGCTGAAGAAAACCAAGCAGAACGGCGAAGTGCTGGCGGGCGCGGTGTTCGGTCTGTTTGACAGCGAAGGCAACAAGGTGCAGGAGGCCACTTCCGCTGCGGATGGCTCCGTGCTGTTCCAGCAGATCGCATATGGCGAGTACACCATCCGGGAAATCAGCGCGCCCTACGGCTACCATCCGTCTGCGGAGGAGTGGAAGGTGACGATTGACGGTACCTACCTCAACCCCACCACGCTGCTGGCGACGGTGATCAACGAGGACGCGCCGGGTCGAATCAGGATCACGAAGCAGGATGCTTTGGATCAGCACACGATTGCCGGCGTTCAGTTCGACATTTACTCGGTGGACGAGAACGGGAACGCCATAGATCGCGTTGCGCAGATGACAACAAATGAACAGGGAATCGCGGAATCGCCCGACCTGTTCCCCGCTGACTACATCGTTCGTGAGCACGCAAACCCTACCGGTTATGAGGATACGCTCTGGAGCGAGAAAATCACCGTGGGCATGGATGAGCTGGTGACCCGCACCGTGACCAACATGCCGATTCAGGGCGTCATCCGCATCGTCAAGACGGACAGCGAGACCGCAAACGGCCTGCCTGGTGCGGAGTTCACCGTGACGCGCATCTCCGGCCTGCTCTCCCATAACGGCGAGGGAGACGGCGAGGTGGTTGCCGTGATTACGACGGACGAAAACGGCATTGCGCAGACGCCGCTGCTGACCTGGGGCGAGTATGAAATCGTCGAATCCGTTGTGCCGGATGATTATCTGGACGACGGGTATTCCACCACGGTTCGGATTCCTGAGGAGCCCGAACCGCAGCCGGTATCTTTCGAGGAATAAACTGCAGAAGGCAGCGGGTCAAACCGCTGCCTTTTCCTTACCTATCTAATCTAATTCAGAAAAGAGGTAATCAGATGAAGATGAGACGAATACGCAGCTTTCCCTTTGCTGAACCGCACCCCGTCAAGAGGACAGAGAAAAAATATAAAGTTTTCCCGGTCAGCAGCCATTCGCTGCTGGCCGCTTTTTATGCGGCGAGGCAAAGCGTGTGCTTTTCCATCGGCGTCAGGACGCCCAGATTGCGCTGGACACGTCTCGTGTTGTAATAGCGAATATACTGCTGGATCATCTGAACAAGCTCGTGCTTGCTGATGAACCGTCTGCCGTAATAGCGTTCCCGTTTCAGGATGCCCCAGAAGCCCTCCATCGGGCCGTTATCAATGCAATACGCCACGCGGGACATACTCTGCGTCATCCCAGCCTGCACAAGCTTGTGGTGGAAGGTGCGGTTGGTGTACTGGAACCCTCTGTCACTATGGAACAGAGGATGCGCGTCCGGATTGGCTTTCACAGCCTTATCAAAGGTCTTGAAAACCAACGGATTGTCATTGCGTTCGCTGAGCACATAGGACACGATGCGCCGATCGCAAAGGTCGAGGATGGCGCTCAGATAGAGCTTTTGTACCTTCACACCCTCAAACCACTTGAATTCGGTCACATCGGTGAGCCACTTTTCATTGGGCTTTGCGGCATAAAACTGCCTGTCCAAAAGGTTTTCGGCAAGATACTGCGGGTTCTTCGCTCGCCGCGTGCAGCCATGGTTGTTGTACTTGATCGTGGAACGGATATCTCTGGCCCGGCAGATGCGGAGCACCCGCTTGTCATTGACGTGGATACCGTGGTCATGACGCAGGTCGTCATTGAGTCTCCGGTAGCCCTTATCCGGACTTTCCTCATGGATCTTCTCAATCGTATCCGCAAGACGCTCATTTTCTGCAGCCCGCTGGCTCAGCTTTCCAGAGGCCCATTTGTGGTAGGCCGAGCGCGCCACATGGAGCAGTTCACAGGCCAACTCAATGGGATACCCTTTTTTCTCGTGAGCTTCCCGGATCGCGGCATAGATATGGCGCTGTCTCACTTCCGAAAGGCATCTCTCCTCTCGATCTCGTCCAATTTTTTTAGCAGGTCACGCTCCATTTCCGCTAAATACAGCTTATGCTTGAGCTGTTCGATCTCGATCTGCGCCTTCTCCAGCTCAGTTCTGGGTACTTGGTCCTTCTTCCGTTTCCCGCGCCGATCCTCCAGGCCGGCCTCGCCCATCTCCTCGAACCGCAGCGTCCATGTGCGTACCTGTTGGTAGCTCACCTTGTACTTCAAGGCCATCTCGCCGTAGTTTTTTCCACTGGCCAGACAGTCCTTGACGATCTGAACACGTTCTTCCTGCGTGGTGTCCC
>ENA-ORMN01002008-ORMN01002008.1-human-gut-metagenome-genome-assembly--contig:-NODE-2008-length-18654-cov-6.106350_pt1 | contig 18654 bp, 6 predicted proteins | sample MGYA00242102_ERZ508993 | MGnify/ENA primary metagenome ERZ508993 (study PRJEB26280, sample SAMEA2338770) | human gut metagenome | biome: human gut; feature: human-associated habitat; material: faeces... | reverse complement strand
TAAAGGATGGGAAGAAAAAGAAGGGAAAATATATAATAATAGTTTAGAAGGACTAACAATAAAAGCAGGAGAAGAGAAAGAAATAAAACTAATATTAGATATAGAAAAGACAGAAGAAGCAAAAAGTTATTTAACAAGAGTAACAGTAAAAGGAGAAGTATACGAAAAAGTAAGTTATATATTAGATAATAAAATATATAAAGAAGAGGAAGTATTAGAAGGAGAAAAGATAGAAGAAGAAAAACTAGAAATAGAAGGATTTAGTGGATGGTATACAGATAAAAATTATACAAATAAATATAATTTTGAAAAAGGAGTAACAAAAGATTTAATATTATATGGAAAGACAAAAGAAGCAATAAAAAAATATACAGTAACATATATAGATGAAGGGAAAATAATAAAGAAAGAAGAATTAGAAGAAGGAAGCATAATAAGTGCGCCAGAAGTAACAAAAGAAGGACATACATTTATAGGATGGTATGAAAAAGAAAATAAATATGATGTATATGAACCAATAACAAGAGATTTAATATTAGAAAGTAAATATGAAATAAATAAATATAAAATAACATTTAAGAATTATGATGGAAGCGTATTAGAAGAAAATGAGACAAAATATAAAGAAAAACCAGTGTATAAAGGAGAAACACCAAAAAGAGAAAGAGATGAAGAATATAGTTATATATTTAATGGATGGGATAAAGAATTAGAAGAAGCAACAAAAGAAGAAGAGTATACAGCAGTATATAAAAAAGAAAAAAATAAATATACAGTAACATATATAAATGAAGGAATAGAATATCATAAAGAGACATTAGAATATGGAAGTGTAGTAACAAGCATTCAAGACCCAATAAAAGAAGGATATACATTTACAGGATGGTATAATGAAAATAATCAAAAAGTAAATCATCCAATCACAGTAACTAAAAATATAACATTATATAGTAAATATGAAATAAATGTATATACAGTAAGTTTCTATCATAATAATGAAAAATATGTAGAAGATCAGAAAGTAAACTATGGAGAATCAGCAGTAAAACCAAGTACTGATCCAACAAAAGAAGATTATAACTTTTCAGGATGGGTAATAAAAGGAACAAATAATAAATATGACTTTAATCAAAAAGTAACGAAAAATATAGAGCTAGAAAGTAGTTTTACAAAAAAACCAACATATACAGTAACATTTAAAATAGGAAATGAAGTAATATTAACAGAAAATGTAATAGAAGGACATAAAGTAGAAGCAAAAGAAGCCCCAAATAAAAAAGGATACTTGTTTGATAAATGGTATAGCGATGAAGGTTTAACAATAGAAAATAACTTTGAAGAAAAGATAATGAATAATAAAACAATATATGGAAAGTATAATGAAAATAAACATACAGTAACATATATAAATGAAGAAACAACATATTATACAGAAGAAGTATTAGATAGTTTTACAGCAAAAGGACCAAGTATTAATCCAGAAAAAGAAGGATATACATTTAAATACTTTAGTAAAGATAAAAAAGTAGCATTTGATTATAATGTAGAAATAACAGAAGATATAACTTTATATGCAGTATATGAAATAAATACATATAAAGTAGTATTTAAAAACTATGATGGAAGCGTACTTCAAGAAGAAACACTAGATTATGGAAGTACACCAGTATATAAGAAAAATGTACCAACAAGAGAAAAGACAGAAGAATATACATATGAATTTAAATCATGGGATAAAGAAATAACAAAGGTAACATCAAATCAAGAATATATCGCAACATATAAAGAAACAAAAAATCAATATAAAATAATATTTACAAATTATGATGGAAATGTGCTTCAAGAAGAAACATTAGATTATGGAAGTGAAGTAACATATAAAGGAAACATTCCAACAAGAGAAAAAACAAAAGAATATACATATACATTTACAGGATGGGATAAAGAAATAACAAAAGTATTAAAAAATGAAACATATATAGCAGTGTATAAAGAAGAAAAAAATAAATATACAGTAACATTCATGGATGAAGAAAGAATATATGGAAAAAAAGAAGTAGAATATAATAGTGTAGTAACAGATACAGAAAATCATCCAAGTAAAGAACATCATATATTTAAAGGATGGACATTAAATGATGAAATATATGATTTTAATAGTCCAGTAACAGAAGATATAACATTAAAAAGTTTATATGAAAAAGTAGAAGAACCAGTAATAACACATACACCGACAGAGTGGACAAAAGAAAATGTAAAAGTAACAATAACAACAAATCATAATGATTATAGTTATATGTATAAAATAGATGATGGAGAATATCAAAACTATAATGGAGAATTTACAGTAGATAAAAATTGCACAGTAATAGCAAAATCAGTAAAAGAAAATGTAGAAAGTGAAGTAACAACACATGAAATAACAAATATAGATAAAGTAATACCAGAGATAAAAGAAATAACAGAAGAAAATGTAACAGTAAATTCATTTGATATAAGAGTAAAAGCAATAGATAATGAATCAGGATTAAAAGAAGTAAGAATATATAAAAATGAAGAATTAATGATAAGTCGTACATATGAATCAAAATTAAATGAAGAAAAAGAAGAAATATATAGTATGACAGGATTAGAAGAAAATACAACATATAAAATAAAAGTAGAATTAATAGATAAAGTAGGAAATATAAGTGAAGTAGAAGAAAAAAAAGTAACAACATTAAAAAGAATAATAAAAGCAAGAATAATAGGAAGAAATAATAACTTATATGAAACAGAAGAAGAATATGAATTATTTGAAAGCTTAAATGAAGCAATAGAAAGTTGCGAAACAAATCAGTGTACAATAGAGATGGTACTAGATACAAAAGAAAGTGTGGAAGTATTAGAAGGACAAGATATAACACTAAATGTAAATGGTAAAACAATTACTGGAGAAAGAGATTATACAATAGAAAATGCTGGAATATTAAAAATATTAGATAAAGCAGAAGAAACAGGAACAATAATAAATGAAACAGGAATAGGAATAAAAAATATAAATAACGGTGAATTACAATTAGGAGAAAATGAAGAAGAATTAGAAGTATCAATAGTAAAACCAAATGTAGTAGGAACAACATATGGAATATATACAGAAGGAGAAAATACAACATTTAAATTCTATGATGGAAAAATAGAAGGAAATGTAGCAATACAAGGAGAAGTAAATGATACACCATATTTATATAATGCAGGAATAACAAGTACAGATCATCAAATAGCAACATTGACTATATTAGCAGATGCAGAAGCAAAAATAGAAGGTGGAAAATATTATACAAAATTATCAAGTGCTTTAGGAGAAACAGAAAGTGGAAGAATAGAGGAAACAGAAGCAACAGGAACAATAATGGATAATGTAATAACACCATCAAGATTTGGATTTGTAAAAGCAAATAATAAATTAGTATCAAATACAAGAGAAATGGCAAATGTAGATGCTAACTCATATATAAAATTAGATTTAACAAATTATGAAAATGATCAGTTAATAACAGTTAATGCTGAAATTTCAAGCTATAAAAATAAACAATATGGATATATAACTGTAACAGAAAGCAAAGATATACCAGAATATAATCAAACAGAAGGAAGAATGGTATATATATCTGGAAGTGAAGAAGCAAAAGATTATACAATGGTATTAAAAAAAGGCAAAGTTTATTACTTACATATAGGTTATAAGAAAAATGTAAATTATAATTATACAACAGGAACAGATACATTTACGATAAATGATATATCGCTAAGAGATTATATAGTTTCTGATATGGATTATTCAACAATGACAACACCAAGCACATATGGATTTATATATGATGGAGAAACTAAAACATTAAAAAATAATAATCAGGGTAAAAACAATACAGTAGCAAATTCATACCTTGTTTATGATATGACAAATGAAATTGAAGATAGAGAATTATTAATTAATGCAGAAATTTCAAGCAGAAGTGGATATCATTTTGGATATGTAACAGTAACTAATACAAGTGATGTACCAGCATATAACAATAGTGAAAATAGATATATTTATATATCAGGAGATATTGAAGCAAAAGATTACAAAATAATTTTAAAAGCTGGACAAATTAATTATATTCACTTTGGATATAGAAAAGATGGAAATTCAGCTAGAGGAACAGATACATTTACAATAAATAGTATTTCAAATGTAGAAAAAGGAACTCAAAATATAAACTATAATGGAATAAAAGAAAATGTTGTATTAAATGAAAAAATAGATAAAGTAGAACTACTAAAAGATATAACATTATCAGATTCATTAGTAGTAGATAAAGAAAAAGATGTAATATTAGATTTAAGAGGAAAAACATTATCAATAAGTACATCAGATTATATAATAAAAAATAATGGTAATTTAAAAATAATAGATAGTAAATATGATGATGATATATCTGAAGCTCAAAGAAAGTATGAAGAAGAACAAGCAAGTTATGATCAAGAATATAATGAAGCAATAACTAGAAAAGAAGAAGCAGAAAGTAAATATCAGAAAGAGTTAAAAGAATATAATGATAGTCAAACAGTATTTGAATATGATTATACAGGTGAAGAACAAACCTTTACAGCACCTAAAGAAGGATACTATAAATTAGAAACATGGGGAGCACAAGGTGGTGACCGTGGAAATAATAATGGTGGAAAAGGTGGATATTCAACAGGAATAATACATCTAGAAGAAAATGAAACTCTTTCTATATATGTAGGAGGTAATGGTACTACTAATAATGGATATAATGGTGGAGGATTATTACCCGAACTTAATATATATGGTGGTGGAGCTACAGACATTCGTATTAAAGGTAATTCTTTATATAACCGTGTAATAGTTGCAGGTGGCGGTGGATCTGTTGGTGCACCAGGAAATGCCGGTGGCTACGGTGGAGGTTTAACTGGTGGTTCTGGTAATGGAAGTTATGGTACTTTAGGAACTGGTGGAACACAAATAGCACCAGGAACAGGAAATATATCTGGATCATTTGGACAAGGTGGTAACGGTGTATACGCTAATAGTGGCTTTGGTGGCGCTGGAGGTGGCGGCTTCTATGGAGGCGGCGGCTCTGGCGTTGATAGCTCTGGCGACGATGATCGCTCAGGAGCTGGTGGATCAGGATTTGTATGGAATGAAAGTGCAAGTGAAACAATACCAGAAGGTTACCTATTAACTTCTGATTCATATTTAACTAGTGCAACTACAATATCAGGAGATAATGATTTCACAAGTCCATTTGAAGATGAAGAAGAAACAGGACACACAGGAAATGGATATGCAAAAATTTCATTACAAACAGGTAGTGATGGAAATGTAAATATTCCAAAAGAAAAACCAAAAAAAACAACAAATGGTTATACAACTGATGACTATATAAAAGATGATTTAAAACTTCAATTGGATGGATTAACAAATAAATCATCAAAAACATGGAAAGATTTAAGTGGTAATAATTCTGGAACAATAAATGGTCCAATACGTCAAGAAAATGGATATTATTTTGATGGAAGTAATGACTATGTATCTATAGGTGAAATAAATTCTGATAATGTTACAATAGAAGCCACAATAACACCACAAATATCTGATAGTACTAAAAGAGAAGTATTGTCAAATTATAGAAGTGGTGGATACGATATATCAATACAAAGTGGATACATACAAACCGGAATATATATAAATAATTCATATCAAAGTTTAAAAGCACAAGAAAAGTATGAGATTGGAAAAACTTACATTGTACAATCAACATATGATGGAAAAGAAATTAAGCTATATATAAATGGAGAATTACAAAGAACACTTCAAGTAGAAGGAACAATAGGCAATCCAACAAACAATACAATAGTTATGTTAGGATCAAATCCAAATGGAACAATTGCGAAGGGAAATTATTATAAAGGTACTATTCATACAGCAAGAATTTATAATAGAGCTTTAACAGAAAGTGAATTAAATAAAAATTATAATAGTGATTCAAAAAGATATATAGGAATAATAAGAAAAGAAGCAGTTAAGGATGCAGTTATACAAACTGGTAATTTGAAGAGTACAACAGGAAGTTTAATATATAATTCTAATAATAGTTATTTAAATGTAGAAAGAGGAATATTAAATGTAAATAAAGAAAATATGGTTGCAATAGAAAATTTTGGTAAGGTAACTTTAGGAAAAGATGGAATAATTAACTTATCAGAAAATAATAATACAGGTATATTAAATTATTTAGGAGCAACTATATTAGATGGAACAGGAACAATAAATGCAAATTCATCAAATTACAAACAACATGGAATATATAATTATGATTATACGGTAAAAGAAATAAATGGATATAAAATATTTACAAATTATTCAGATTCAATAGCTTATTATAAATGTAATGATCATGAACAAACATTAAATAATTTTACATTTAATGGTAAAGGTTATTCAACATATTATAATTGGGGCGGAACAGATGATGTATTTAACATAAAAAATTCTACAATCAATAGCAGAATATATAATAGTTATACAGGTATAATAAATGTAGATAATTCTGATGGAAATATAAGTGATACACCAATATATAATAATAACAGTTCAGGTAAGATAATAGTCAACAATTCTAGAATAAGTAGTAATTCAAGTATATATAATAAAGGTGAAATGATTATTAGCAAAAGTAATATTAATATGAGTAGTGTTAATCATTCGTCAAATACTATACAAAATTATATGAAAATGCAGATAAATGATACTATAATTTCAAATACTGGAACTGGTAATGGCATTTATAATGGTGCTGATAGTGGTACCGGAGAAAATACAATAATAACTATATCAGGAGATACAGTAATAAATGTGACTGGTAGTAATACACATGCAATATATAATGCAAGAGGTACACTTAATATAAATAATGTAGAAGCTACATCAGTACATGATACTATATACAATTATAATGATTATGGAATAAATATAAAATCTGGTAAATTTACTTCAACAAGCAATTCTCCAATAGCAAATATTGCTAAAGGAACAATAAATATCGGTGAAAAAGAAGAAAATAAAGAAGAACAAATACCAAAAGATAATATAATAATGACTGGTAAAACATATGGAATATATAATCCAAATGGAATAATAAATTATTATGATGGTATTGTAACAGCATCTTTAAATCAATCAATATATGGTTCAGTAAGTGATACAATAGAAGAATATGATTTAAATGTACAAAAAAATGAAGAAACAGAAACAATTAGTTTAAAAATACCAAGTAATTATGTTGCAAAAATAGGTGAAAATAAATATTCCACATTACAATCTGCTATAGATTCTATAACTGAAACAACAGAAACACAAATTGATTTGATAGGTGATATTGATACTATAAATGATGTAATCGTTCCTGAAAATAAAAATATTAAGCTAAATTTAAATAGTCATCAAATTAGAATTCATAAAAAAAGTGGATATATAGAAAATAATGGAATATTATATTTATTTGATGAAAGTGAAAATCAAAATGGTAAAATTATATCATATGGAATTAAATCTATTGAAAATAATGGAATAATCAATATTGATAGTATATTAATTAATTCAGATATAAATGTTGAATGTTTAATAAATAATAATGAGATACTAAATTTATTAGGTGGAGAAATATCAAGTTATTCATATAATACTTCATATGCAAATATAAATAATAACGAAGATGGAACGTTTAATATGACCGGTGGAACAATTAATAAAACATATAAGGGAATTTCATTATTTAACCGTGGACAAGCAACTATAACAGGTGGTACTTTAAAATTGACTTACAGGAGTGATGGATATAATCAAGGTAGTTACAGGAAAATGTTATATAATGCTTCTACAGGAACATTGAATGTAAATAATGTGACTACATTATCTGGGTATGTATACTCTGATGCATCTGATACCTTTATTGTAAATTATGGAGAAGCAGAATTAAAAGATATTAAAACAGATTTAGATATAGATAATAATGGTAATTTGAAACTAAAAAATATAACATCAACGAACAGTTTATATAATCAAAAAGAAGTAATAATATCTAATAGTAAATTTAAGAATGTTAGAAATAGTAATGATTTATCAATAATGACAATAAAAGATAATTCTATAATAGATAATAATGATGGAACAGCAATTTCAGCTAGCGGTACAGGAACAATAAATATAGAAAATTCAACAATAAATTCAGAAAGAAATGAAGCAATATATAATTCAGGAACAGGAATAGTAAATATAAAAAATTCTATTGTAAAAACAAGATATTACTCTATTAATAACTGGTCTACAGGAACAATAAATATAACTGGCACATCGAATATAACATCAACAGAAAATTATGGAATATATAACTATAGTACAGGAACAATAAATATAGGAGAAAAAGATGGAAATGTAAGCATAAAAACTCCAATAATAATTGGTAAAACATATGGAATATACAATAACAATAATAATGGCATATTTAATTTCTATGATGGAGTAATAAAAGGAGAAACAGGAGCTATTTATGGAAAGGTAACAGATATTGAAACAAATTATGAAATAATAACAAAAACAGAAGATGGAGTAGAAATTAAATATTTAGCACAATTACCGGTTGCCAAAATAGTTTCAACAAATAAAGAATATTTAACATTACAAGAAGCATTTGATGAAAGTGAAAGTGGAGATACAATCCAAATGTTAAGAAATGTAACAACACTATCAACTTCACAGAGTACAACCATCTCAGAAGAAACAAATGTAATATTAGATCTAAATGGATTTACGATGAACTCAAGTACACCAAAAACATTTATAAATAATGGAACATTAAAAATAGTAGATTCTAGTGAAGAAAAACAAGGAAATTTAATTGGTTCAGGAATAACAATTATAGAAAATAATAATAGTTTGACAATAGAAGAAACAAAATTATCAACATTATTAGAGGCACCACAGATAATAGATAATAAAGGTACAGCAACAATAAATAATTCAACAATTACAGCTGTAAATACTGAAAATGGAACAATATATAATGAAGAGAATGCTATACTTAAAGTAACAGATAGTACAATATCAAAAACAGATACAACAGGTAATACTATATTAAATAGCGGAACAGCAACATTTGATAATACTAATTTTAGTTTTGAGTATGAATATTCATATAGGGGAAGATGGTATAATATAACTAATAATACAACCGGTAATTTAACAGTAACAGGTGGAACATATAGTAATGGATATTTTATATATAATCAAGGAAATGCAACAATAAATGATTTAATAGATACATCTAATAGTGATGATGATATGTATAACTATGGAGGAACATTAAATTTAAATAATGTAGATAAAAGTAAATCATCAAGTCCAGTATCAAATAATAATAATGGAACGATAAATATAACAGGTGGAAGTTATCATAAATATATATCTAATAGTTCAGGTAATTTAAATATAAATGATGCGACAATAAACACAAGTGATAATGGGTTATCAAATAGTCAGTCAGGAGTAGTAACAATAAATAATTCAACAATAACAAGTAATAGTACAGGAATATCAAATAGTAAAGGAACAATAAATTTGATAAATTCAATAGTATCATCAAAATATTATTCAATTAGCAATCATTCAACAGGATCAATAAATGTAACAGGTGAATCGAATATAACATCAACAGAAAAATATGGAATATATAATGATTCAACAGGAACAGTAAATATTGGAGAAAAAGATGGAAATGTAAGTGCTGAAACTCCTATAATAACAGGTAAAACATATGGAATATACAATAACAATAATAATAATGTATTTAATTTCTATGATGGAGTAATAAAAGGAGAAACAGGAGCTATCTATGGAAAGGTAAATGATATTGAAATAAATTATGAAATAATATCAAAAGTAGAAAATGGAGTAGAAAGTAAATATCTAGCACAATTGCCAGTTGCCAAAATAGTTTCAACAAATAAAGAATACTTAACATTACAAGAAGCATTTGATGAAAGTGAAAGTGGAGATACAATACAAATGTTAAGAAATGTAACAACACTATCAACTTCACAGAGTACAACCATCTCAGAAGAAACAAATGTAATATTAGATCTAAATGGATTTACGATGAACTCAAGTACACCAAAAACATTTATAAATAATGGAACATTAAAAATAGTAGATTCTAGTGAAGAAAAACAAGGAAATTTAATTGGTTCAGGAATAACAATTATAGAAAATAATAATAGTTTGACAATAGAAGAAACAAAATTATCAACATTATTAGAGGCACCACAAGTAATAGATAATAAAGGAACAACTATTATAAATAATTCAACAATATCATCAGTAGAAACAAAAACTGGAACAATAAATAATGAAAAGAATGCAATTCTCAAGGCAATAGATAGTTCAATATTGAAATCAGGTAGAAATGGAAATAATATAGTAAATAGTGGAACAGCAACATTTGATAATATTAAATTTAATCTTGATAATAATTATTACTATAATATTAATAATAAAACAACAGGAAATTTAATTGTAAATGGTGGAACATATAGCAGTGGAGCTTTTATATATAATCAAGGAATAGCAACAATAAATGATTTAGTTGATACACATAATTATGATGGAATTACTGATATGCGTAATTATGGAGGGACATTAAATTTAAATAATATTGATAAAAGTAAATCATCAAGCAAAGTATCAAATGAAAATGATTCAAAAAATAAAGGAACAATAAATATAACAGGAGGAAACTATAGTTCTGTAATCTACAATTCTTATGGTGATTTAAATGTAAGTGGAGCCACAATAAAAGTATCAAATGATACAGCATTAAGTAACAATAGTACAGGAACAGTAAATATAGAAGATACAGTAGTAGAATCAACAGATAGTGTAGCAATATATAATTATTCATATGGTAGTGAAATTGCAGTAGTAAATATCAAAAATTCTACTATAAAAGCAAAACGTTATGGAATCGAAAATCGAAATACAGGAGCTATAAATGTAACAGGAACAACAAGTGTAACATCAACAGAAAATCATGGAATATATAATGATTCGACAGGAACAATAACAATGGGAGAAAAAGATGGAAATGTAAGCATTGAAACTCCAATAATAACTGGTAAAACATACGGAGTATATAATAGCGGTATATTTAATTTCTATGATGGAGTAATAAAAGGAGAAAATAGTGCTATTTATGGAAGTGTAACTGAAGTAGAACCTGGTTATAAAATAGTTACTAATAATGTTGAAAATTTAGAAAATGCTACATTAATACTTGTTGGTGATGATGAGAAAGTAGCTGTATTAAACGGAATGAACTTTACAAAATTACAAGATGCAATAAATAGTGCATCAGATAGTGCTGAATCAGTAATTACAATATATGCTAATATAACTTTAGATAGTAATATAGTAGTACCAGCAGATAAAAACATAAAAATATATTTAAACGGTTATACAATAACAAAAGGAAACTATGATTTTACAGGGGAAGGAAAAGTAACCCTTATAGAAGAAGCAAATACAACTAATGCCCTTGCAAGTATAATCGAAAATGTAAAAGAAGTATTAAATATAGAAGACATAAATAAAAATATAATAATATATGAGATGGATGATGGAAGTAAAATAACAAGTGAAAAAACATATAAATTATATAAAATAGTTGATAATAATAAAGAAGAAGTAAAATTAAAAGAAGAAGAAATAGGAAAATATAATGTAGAAAATAAAGAAGATGAAATAAGAACAGTAAAGGGAAGAATCTACATAAATAATTTACCAAAAGGAAATTATGAATTAATAAGTAATGATAATAGAAAAGCAAGTTTTGAAATAACAGACACTGGAAAACTAGTAGGAAAAATAAAAGAAAATATAAACGAAAGTAAACCAGTAATAGTAAGTGCTATTGCAGAATTAATAATAACAATACAAACAGGAACAACATACATAAATTACATATTAATAATAATTACATTATTATCAATAATTACATCTTTATATTTAATGCAAAAGAAAATAAATCAATCTAAAGATTTAAGTTGATAGTAGAGAGGACTAGAAATAGTCTTCTTTTATTTTATAACATTCATAAAAGCTCTTTTTTTTTTTTGAAAATTATAGTATAATGTAAGTATTATAGAGGAGAGTAGTTATGAAAAAGATATTTTCATCAATCGATATTGGATCTGATTCTATAAAAATAGTTGTCTGTGAATATTTTCAAAATAAGTTAAATGTTCTAGCATCTATAAAGAAGAGTTCATCTGGTATTGAAAATGGTATTATTATAGATAAAGAAAGAGCAAAAATGTCTATAAATGAAGCACTTAAGGATATTAATTCATCTCTTGGTGTTAAGATAGATAAAGCCATAATAAATGTTCCTATGTATGATTCTGAATATATGGTAAATGAAGGAAGTACAACTATTACTAATGAAAATAAAGTAGTAACAGGAAACGATATGGTTAATGCACTTCAGGGTTCTATTTACAATAAAATACCAAAATCAAGAGAACTTGTAACTATTCAACCAATTAAATATAATGTAGATGATGAAAAAAAAGATTTATTAAATCCTAGAGGAATAAGAGCTGATAAACTTTATGTAACATCAATGTGTATGACAGTACCAAAGAAAAATATTTATGTAGTTATTTCAATTCTACAAGAATTAAATATAGAAGTAATTGATATATTATTTGGTATAATTGGTGATTATTATGAATTTAAAAATAAAGAAATTTCAAAAGGTGTATGTGGTGTTATAGATATAGGATCTGATAAAACAGAAGTAGCAGTATTTAAAAATGGTATAATGTTCAATTCTAATGTTATAAAAAAAGGTTCAAACTCTATAGATAAAGATATATCTTATATTTATAATATAAGTAATAATCAAGCAAAAAGAATTAAGGAAACTTTTGCACTAGCTCATAAGGAATTTGCAAGTACATCAGATATTTATGAAATAACTAACAAGCCAGGAATTAAAACAAAGATTAATCAATATGAAATTAGTGAAATAGTTAATTCTAGGTTAAAAGAAATGCTAGAAAATGCAAAAAAAAGCTTAAATGACTTAACAAAAAAGGAAATAAGTTATATAATAGTTTCAGGTGGAATAGTTAATATGCCGGGTTTTGAAATATTGTGTAAAGAGGTTATTGGTGATAATATAATTATAAAATCAATTAATACAATAGGTGCTCGTGATAATAGTTATTCTGAAGCAATTGGTATGATAAGATATTTTATCGATAAACTTAGTATAAGAGGAAAAGATTATACTATGTTTGATGATGATAAATATTTTGATTTAGTTGAAAATAAGAGAAATAATATAAATAATGGTAATACATCAGTATTTGGCAAATTATTTGGTTATTTATTTGATAATAAGGAGGACTAATTTATGTTAGAAATTGATCAATTAGCAAAGATAAAGGTAATAGGTGTTGGTGGTGGAGGAAATAATGCAGTTAATCGAATGATAGAACAAGGCCTTCAAGGTGTTGATTTTATAGTTGCAAATACTGATTTACAAGTATTAAATAGTTCAAAAGCACAAACTAAAATTCAACTTGGTTCAACAGGACTTGGTGCTGGTGCCGATCCAGATGTAGGTAGAGAAGCAGCACTTGAATCTAAAGATAGTATAGTTGAAGTATTAAAAGGTGCTGATATGGTATTTGTAACGTGTGGTATGGGAGGAGGAACTGGTACTGGAGCTGCTCCTGTAATTGCTGAAATTGCACAAGAACTTGGTGCATTAACAGTAGGTATTGTTACTAAACCATTCTCATTTGAAGGAAGAAAAAGAAGTGAACATGCCAAAGCTGGACTTGAAGCTTTAAAAGAACATGTTGATACTTTAATAGTTATACCTAATGATAGGTTAAGAGATATAATAGATAAATCAACTCCAATGCTTGATGCATTTAAAGAAGTTGATAATGTACTTAGATTAGGTGTTCAATCTGTATCTGATTTAATTGCGGTAACTGGTCTTGTAAACCTAGATTTTGCGGATGTTAAAACAGTTATGGAAAATAAAGGAGATGCACTTATTGGTATAGGATGTGCAACTGGTCCAAATAGAGCTATTGAAGCAGCTAAACAATCAGTAAGTAGTCCTCTTCTTGAAAAAGATATTAGAGGTGCAACTGATGCTATTATTAATATAACTGGTGGTAAAAACTTAAGCTTATTTGAAGTTGAAGATGCAGTACAAGTAGTAAGAGAAGCTGCAGGAACTGATATTAATACTATATTTGGTGCTGTTATTAATGAAGCTCTTGATGAAGATATTGTTGTAACTGTAATTGCAACTGGATTTGATAAAGTAGGAGAACCTCTTACAAATACACCAAATACAATGAGCACACAAGTTATTGATATGATTGATGACGATGATGATTCATCAGATGATGATATATATGATATACCAGAATTTTTAAGAAATAGAAGAAGTTTATAATTATAAATTTTAATGTAAAGAATAGTGTCAACTATTCTTTTTTTTGTATTTTTTTGTAGTATAAGTAGACAAATTTATATCTAAATAGTATAATAATGGTAACCAGTGGGACAAAGTGGTTAGATGTGGGGGATGCCTATGTTTATGGGTGAGTATCATCATAATATTGATGAAAAAGGAAGATTAATAATTCCATCTAAGTTTAGATATGAACTGGGCGAAAAGTTCGTAATAACTAGAGGAATAGAAGAATGTTTATTCGTTTATTCTATGGAAGAATGGAATAAAATTATTGAAAAATTAAAGGAACTTCCTTTCACAAGTAAAGATGCCCGTACATTTATGAGAATGTTCTTATCTGGTGCGACAGAGTGTGAACTTGATAAAAATGGTAGAGTCAACATAGTAAATACACTTTCTAGTTATGCAGGAATAACAAAAGAATGTGTAATACTAGGTGTTAATGATAGACTTGAAATATGGTCAGAAGACAAATTTAATAACTTCTTTAATAATAATATTGAAAACTTTAGTGATATAGCAGAGAATTTGTTCAGTGCATGTTAGTGTATTATTAAATGAATCAATAGAAAATTTAAATATTAAAGAAGATGGAATATATGTTGATTGTACTTTAGGTTTTGCAGGTCACAGTAAAGAGATATTAAAAAGAATAAAAAAGGGAAAACTATTCGCCTTTGATCAAGATGGGGAAGCTATCAATTATAGTAAAAAGATTCTTGATCAAATAAGTGGTAATTACGAGATTATAAAAAGTAATTTCGCATTTATAAAATCTGAATTAAATAAAAGAGGTATCGAAAAAGTAGATGGCGTTTTATTTGATTTAGGAGTATCAAGTGTACAATTAGATGAAGCTGAAAGAGGATTTAGCTTTCATAAAGATGCTAAGCTTGATATGAGAATGGATACAGATCAAAGTTTTAGTGCATATGATGTAGTTAATGATTATTCAAAAGAAGAATTAGAAAAAATATTTTTTAATTATGGTGAAGAAAAATATTCTAGATCTATTGCGAGTGCTATAGTAAGAGAAAGAGAAAATAAAAAAATAGAAACTACATTAGAACTTACTGAAATAATAAGAGAAAGTGTTCCAGAAAAATATAGAAGAACGCATCATCCAGCAAGAAAAGTATTTCAAGCAATAAGAATTGAAGTAAATAAAGAATTAGATGTATTTACAAAAGCATTAAATGATGCAATTGATATGCTTAATCCTGGTGGAAGAATATGTGTTATTACATTTCATTCTCTTGAAGATAGAATATGTAAAAAAATATTTAAAGAAAAAAGTGAAATTGATAGTGTATTTAAGGGATTACCTGATAAAGATATTCCTTTAGAATATAGACCAGAGTTAAAATTAATTACAAAAATAAAACCAAGTAAAAAAGAACTTGCTGATAATAATAGATCAAGAAGTTCAATACTTAGAGTAGCAGAAAAAATGTAAAAGGGATGATAATATGAAAAAGAATAAAAAGAAAAGTATAATGAAAATGCAAAGCATTCAAAAAAAATATATAACTGTAGGTTCTGTTTTCTTGCTTTGTTTATGGGTAGTAAGCTTTTTTGCAAAAATAACGTTATCATCTATTAATATTGAAGTTGAAAAACTTAATAAACAGGTTACAAAACAGGAAAAAACTAATCAAAGTTTATCTATGAAAATAAATGAACTAGCATCTTTGGAAAATATACAAGCAGTTGCAAATAATGAGGGTTTAGCGTATAATAATAATAACATTGTAATAATAAACAATCAGTAAAGGACGTGTAAAAATGAGAAGAAGAAAAAGAGTGAATAAAGTACAAATTGTTATATTCATTTCCTTCTTCTTTTTATTTTTTATTATAATTGCAAGATTAATATATCTTAATTTAGCAACTACTATAGATGGAATTAATTTATCTGAATTTGCTAAAAATAGAAATACAAAGAAAGAAACATTATATGCAACAAGGGGATCTATATATGATTCAAATGGCGAAATACTTGCCCAAACAGTAGATTCATATAATATAATTGCTTATTTAGATAAAAGTAGAAGTAAAAATTCAAGAACTCCAAAGCATGTAGTTGATAAAAAAATGACTGCTGAAAAATTATCACCTATAATTAATATGAGTGTTGATAGAATATATGAACTCTTAAATCAAAAAGGACTTTACCAAGTAGAACTTGGACCAGGTGGTAAAGGATTATCTCAAATTCAAAAGGAACAGATAGATAAATTAAAATTACCAGGAATAGATTTTATTAGTACTAATAAAAGATATTATCCAAATCTTGATTTTGCATCATATACACTCGGTTATGTTACAACTAATGAAAATGGTGAAATGGTTGGAGAAATGGGAATAGAACAATATTATAATGATAAATTAACAGGTACTAATGGATCACTTGAATATCAAACTGATGCCAACGGATATAAATTAATAGATAGTAGTGGTAGTCCTGAGATTAGAATAGATAAAATAGATGGAATGGATATATATCTTACAATAGATAGTAATGTTCAAATGATAGTAGAAAGAGCTCTAAATTCATATTTTGAATCATCAAAAGCATCATCAGGTGGATTAATAGTTGCGGATGCTAAAACAGGTAAAGTATTAGGTTCAGCAAGTAGACCAAGCTTTGATCCTAATATAAAAGATATTAAAAACTATATGGATCCACTTGTTTCAACTGCATTTGAACCTGGTTCAACAATGAAAACTTATACTTATATGTGTGCTTTAGAAAAAGGTACATATAAGGGTGATGATACATATATGTCAGGTACTATGAAAATAGGTGAATATACAATTAAGGATTGGAATAACTATGGATGGGGTGAAATATCTTATGATTATGGTTATTTAAAGTCATCAAATATAGGTATTGCCAATTTAGTACAAAAATATATAACTAGAGATGACCTTTTAGCGTACTTTAAAAAACTCGGATTTGGTTCTAAAACAGGTATTGAACTTCCAAGTGAAGTTACAGGTAAAATTTCATTTAAATATGATATAGAAGTTGCGACAGCTGGATTTGGTCAAGGTATAACTACAACGCCAATTCAACATATAAAATCACTTACTTCGATATCTAACAATGGATATTTATTAAATCCAACAATAGTAGAAAAAATAGTTGATTCAAATACTGGTAAAACTATTTATAGAAATAAGGCAAAAAAAGGTACTAAAGTTGCAAGCACTGAAACAGTTAATAAGATGAAAGACTTAATGTATAATGTTGTTAATGGTGAAGGAACTGGTACTAGTTATCATCTAGATGGATATGATATTATTGGTAAAACAGGTACTGCTGAATATGTAAATGCAGGAAATAGTTCATATACAAAAGGTAGTTATATAAAATCATTTGAGGGAATGTATCCTAAAGATAATCCTAAATATATATTTTATATTTACTTAGATAAAGCAAGTGTAAATACAATGCCAGATATGATTAAATCAATAGTACAAGATGTTGAAACATATTATAATATAACTAAAATTAATTCAAATTCTGTATCTTCATATACAATGCCTAATTTCTTAAATAATAATGTTGATAATGTAAAAAATACGCTTTCTTTAGCAGGAGTGAAATATGAAGTAATTGGAGATGGAACAAAAGTAATTAATCAATATCCATTATCTGGAACTATTGTAAATGGAAGAGTATTTATAATAACTAATTCGAATAATATTGGTATTCCAAACATGGTGGGTTATTCTAGAAAAGATGCGATTAATCTTGCAAAAATTTTAAATATTGAATATAATTTGGAAGGTAATGGTTATGTAAATAATTATTCTGTTGAGTTAGATTCTAATGGAAAAGTTACAAAAATTAATATGACTTTAAGTGATAAATATGTAGAAAACTAAAGAAAAATACTTTAGTTTTTTATTTTTAGTGATATAATGAATTTGGGTGGTTATTTTGAAAAAAAGTATAAGTGAATTAAATTATAATGAACTTTTAAATTATGTTAATAATAATGATTTATCAGATAGTGAAAAAGATAAAGTTATTGATATA
>ENA-ORMN01002007-ORMN01002007.1-human-gut-metagenome-genome-assembly--contig:-NODE-2007-length-18669-cov-4.734770_pt1 | contig 18669 bp, 18 predicted proteins | sample MGYA00242102_ERZ508993 | MGnify/ENA primary metagenome ERZ508993 (study PRJEB26280, sample SAMEA2338770) | human gut metagenome | biome: human gut; feature: human-associated habitat; material: faeces... | reverse complement strand
CAAACACCTTGAACAGCTCTGCCAGATCGTACAGCTCGTTTTCCTCCGGGATGGTCTCGTTTACAATTTGCAGAAGATTTTCATGAACCTCACAGCAATCACAGATTTCCACTTCTTTATCTATATCTTTTTTCATTCTGAATACCTCGATATCATCATCAAAGATTTTTCACAAACAAAGTACGGATTGCATTGAGCACTGCCAGTACCATAACTCCTACATCTGCAAAAATGGCTATCCACATGTTTGCAATGCCAAGAGCACCAAGTATCAGACAGATCAGCTTCACACCGATTGCAAAATAAATATTTTCATATACAATTCGCATACACTTCTTGGCAATGCGAATGGCTTTCCCAATCTTCAACGGGTCGTCATCCATCAGGACAACGTCAGCCGCCTCGATTGCAGCATCAGAACCAAGAGCACCCATTGCAATACCAATATCCGCTCTTGAAAGAACCGGTGCATCATTGATTCCGTCTCCAACGAAGGCAAGCTTCTCTTTTTCAGACTTGTTTGCCAGAAGCTCTTCAACCCTGGAAACCTTATCTGCTGGAAGAAGCTCACTGTGAACCTCTCCGATTCCAAGGTCAGCAGCTACAGACTCTGCTACTTTTTTTCCATCACCGGTGAGCATAACCGTTCTTGTAATGCCTGCTTTTTTCAGGTTCTCAATTGCCTCTTTGGCATGAGGTTTGATAATGTCAGAAATCAGGATATGACCTGCATATTTTCCATCCACAGCCATATGGACAACCGTTCCTACATGATGGCACTCTTTGTACGCAATGCCCAGACGGTTCATCAGCTTCGCGTTACCCGCAGCTACAGACACACCGTCCACCTTTGCAATAACACCGTTTCCACTGATTTCCTCAATGTCTGTAACACGGCTGCGGTCGATTGGCTTGCCATATGCTTTCTGAAGGCTTTTGCTGATGGGGTGTGAGGAAGAACACTCTGCATATGCTGCATATTCCAGAAGCTTTGCATCCTCCATCTCATTATGGTGGATTCCGCTGACCTCGAATACGCCCTTTGTCATAGTACCTGTTTTATCAAAAACAACGGTCTTCGTCTGGGAAAGCGTCTCCAGATAGTTGGAACCTTTTACCAGAACGCCCTGATTGCTTGCACCACCAATTCCGGCAAAGAAACTAAGTGGAATACTGATCACCAGTGCACATGGACAGCTGATAACCAGGAAGGTCAGCGCTCTGTAGACCCAGTCACCCCATTCCGGTGCGAGTCCCATTGCCAGCATCCTTACCAGTGGCGGCAGGATGGCAAGTGCAAGCGCACTGTAACAGACTGCCGGTGTATAATATCTGGCAAATTTTGAAATAAAATTCTCTGATCTTGACTTCTTAGAGCTTGAATTCTCCACCAGATCCAGAATTTTTGATACCGTAGATTCTCCGAATTCTTTTGTTGTACGAATCTTCAGAAGACCTGTCAGATTAATACATCCACTTATGACCTCCTCACCGGCTGCTGCTTCTCTCGGAACACTTTCTCCGGTCAGTGCACTGGTATTCAATGTACTGCTTCCTTCTTCGATCACACCATCGATCGGAACTTTTTCTCCCGGCTGAACGACAATGACAGTTCCAACTTCCACTTCATCCGGATCCACCTGTTCCAGCTCTCCGTCTTTTTCAATATTCGCATAATCCGGACGGATATCCATCAGAGCAGATATATTCTTACGGCTTTTTCCAACCGCATAGCTCTGGAACAGTTCTCCTATCTGATAGAAAAGCATAACCGCAACACCTTCGGCATAGTCACCCAGACAGATCGCTCCAATCGTTGCCACTGCCATCAGAAAATTCTCATCAAAGACTTCCCCATGCACAATTCCAAGAACTGCTTTTCGCAAAATATCATAACCAATTACTGCATACGGAATCAGAAACAGTACAAAGCGGATCCGTTTTTCTTCTATCGGTGCCAGCATAAATGCCGCCAGCAGTACAGCTGCTATAATAATACGATATAAAACTTTTTTCTGCTTTTTTGTCATATTCTCCTCATTTCCAGGTACTTTTCCTAGTCCATGAAAATCTCACAGTCCGGTTCTACCTTCTTGCATGCTTTTAATACATCGTTCATAACTTTTTTCTGCTCTGCACCTTCTGCAAATTCAACCTTCATCTTCTGTGTCATAAAACTTACCGTTGCATCCTGGACACCTTCTGTTTTCTTTGCTGCTTCTTCCATCTTTAATGCACATGCTGCACAATCTACTTCTATCTTATATGTCTTCTTCATAATTAATACCTTTCCTTTCTAAATCCATCAATCTTTCTGTTATTCTTCCACATGCTCCATACCCATATTAATAATATTTCTTACATGTTCATCATCCAGTGCATAAAAAATACTCTTGCCTTCCCTCCGGAACCTTACCAGCTTTGAATCCTTTAATATCCTGAGCTGATGGCTTACAGATGACTGCGTCATATTCAGCACCTGTGCAATATCATTTACACACAATTCATTTTCGGACAGCGCATACAATATCTTTATTCTGGTAGAATCCCCAAATATCTTGAACAATTCCGCCAAATCATATAATATCTCATCATCCGGCTGCTGCTCTATAATCTCCTGCAATTTTTCGTCCATTCTACTCCTTTCCTGAAAATTTATCTCTCAATTGCTTTTTGTTTTTGAATATATGTTCATTTATTCATATGTTCATAATAAACCATTTATATACATTTGTCAATACTGTTTTTTATAATATAAAAAATTTCTCACTATACAAATTCTTATGAATCATATATACTATATTAAGACTTTTTGTCATGGGATATCTGCTGAATTGCAAAAACAGATTTATTTTTTACGAGGTGAACGAGTTGAAATCCATATATATTGTATTAACAAAAACAAACACTGCATTATCAAGAGTAATCGGAGTTGTTACTTCTGATCCATATACCCATGCTTCCATCAGCATGGATAAAAAACTGGACTCTTTATATACTTTTTCCAGACTTCAGCCGGAAAAGCCCCTGCCTGCCGGATTTACCATTGAAAGTCCCTACACAGGCTATATGAGGCTGCATCCGGATACCGCCTGTGAAGTCTATGAAATGAAAATATCCAATGTTTCTTATCATAAGATAAAAAAGCAGATTCTGCATATGTCGCAGCAATCTGCAATCTACCGCTACAGTATTCTCGGAACAATATACTGTATGTTCCGCATTAAGCACAAACGTCCAAAACATTATTTCTGCTCCCAGTTTATCGGCGAACTGCTTTCCCAGAGCGGTGCGGTCTGTCTTCCGAAGCACGAATCACTGATGCATCCTGCGGATTACCGGGTTATGCCGGAATGTAAGCTGCTTTACCACGGAAATATACAGGGACTTATCCGGCATTACCTGAACGAAAATTCCCGCACTTACTATTTATCATTATAAATTCCAATAAGTGCAACTCTCGACTTTACCCCGGTTTTTTCATAGATGGAAGATATATACCGCTCCAGAGTTCTCTTCGATACGCATAAATCATCTGCGATCTGCTGGACGCTGTCTTCCGTACTGACCAGACAGAAAAATGTTTCTGTCTCCCTCTCTGTAAAGGAAAATCTTTCTGCAATCTGCCGGATTCTCTTCTTCTCATCCAATTCACCGGCCGGTTTCTTATCCGGTTCCGGTATTTCCATCAGTCTCTTCTTTTCATAAGTATATGCCGTCGTAACCACACTTGCCAATACAAATAATAATATTGTAATAACGAGCATCTGTATATTAGGTTCTGATGATATCAGATTTAAAGAACCACCTGTAATTACTGCCGCAGTCAGGTTATTCACTGCCCGTCCCATACCTGCCCATAATTCCGGCAGGTGCGTATAACGGGATATCTCCATGAATGCAGTTGTAAAGAATACTGCAAAAAATCCCGCAGACATATAAAAAATAATCAATCCCATTAAAAACGGCTCTGAAAACTTTAAAGCGGCAACACACAAGGTTGACAACAGGGTAACACAATACATAACCATATTCATAAATTTCCTGTTGCCAATATCAAATAGAAATCCCGCCAGTAAACCACTGAATGCAAGTATAAATCTCGGTGCCTGTCCGATATCAACCGCTCCGGTCGCATGAACGAGTGTCACCGCATTATCAAGTGTACTGAAAATACACGTCAGCAGAACAACAAGCACTATCAGAAGGAGAACTGCTGCTGTGGAAGTTTTATTTTTACCTGTTCCTTCTCTTTTGGCTGCTTTTGCCTCCAATCCATTTCCTGCAGTATTCTCATTCTCTCCCTCATCCATCTGCTTCCCGGTTCTTATTAACAATATCTCAAGACCGGTCAGAAACAGGAGGAAAAGTATCATTTCTGCCACTTCAGATTGGTTCAGTGTATTTTTTAATACCTGAAGCAATATTCCCGTCATATAGCCGACTCCGGCTATCCTTGCAAGATACCGGTCATTTTTCAGCAGGCACAATGCAAAATAGAAAACTGCACTTCCCATTATTCCAAGAAACAAAAACAAAACAAGTCCCAATGTCAAAACCATACCGGCTGAATTTCCCTGTTTCACACCAATCAGTCCTGCCGCTATTATTATGCCGTTTACAATCCATCCTGCGGTCTGATACATACCTTTACAAATCCTGCGGCAAACCGGATAAATTACAAATCCTATTGCACTTGCCCCAAGTGCATAATTTTGTGCCTTCACAGTAGTTTCTTCTGACAGTATGCCTGAAACCACATTGACATACAGATACTCGATGCTCAAAAACAGAAATGTAAAAATTCCCATTAAGAGAACTGCTTTCACATATGATATCTTTTCCTTCTCCATAAAAGTCCTTTGTCTCCTTTATCCGGTCATAATTTCTGCTGACCATTATATTATTTTTTCTTTGTATTGTCAAATCAATCCCGGATGCCCCTTTTCCTGTTATGTCATTTTACAAGGATACATTATCATTCCTTCTGTTCTATTTTTTCCAGATATACACCATATCTTTCTTCTGCTATGTCCAGTGCATCAAAGGCTTCATCGTAACTAACCCTGTGTTTCTTCATATATTTTTTCAAAAGCATAAGCTCTTTCTGTTCTGTTTTAAACAACATAACCCGCTCCGAAAGTTTCGGACATATTTCTTTTCTTCCATTACTGTCTGTAAAATACTCCATCAGTTCTGATACGGATGTCCGGTCTTTTACTTTTGCATTGACATATATCTCACTCTGTCCGTTCTCCACTTTCTGACCGGTTTCCCTTACGACTCTGTCCACATGATACATGGCATGATTTCCATGGAATATGTCAAACTTTGAAATAAAGACTGCCTTTACCTTGGGCAGTTCCTTGTAATCCTTCCCTGCCTGCATCGTATACATACTTACCAGTGCCGTATTATATCTTACCCTCTTCTGATGGTCATCATCATCGGATTTCTGGACTTCCACATTATAATAGCTTCCATCCCTGGCACGGCACAGAACATCTAAAATCACAGACTTCCCGATCAGATTCTTGAGGGATGCCTGTGGGATACACTCTATCACCTGCACTCCGGAATCCTCCAGGATGATTCTTAATAGTTCTTCACATACCTCTTTGTCTTCCATCATCTTCTGGAAAAAGACATCATCCATTACATTAAATCCGGCTACTTTCTCCCGTTTTTCCTCCAATGTCATTTCACTCACTCTTTTATATCCTGCCATACTCAGCTCCTCCTGTGTCTATTATATTCATTTTCCTTTTTACTGTCAAATCCTTTGCTGTCCTGTTCTTTATGTTCAATTTATTTCTATTTTATTACTATATATTACAATATTATTTTGTTTTTGTCAATATTTACTTTCATAACGCAAAAAGAGCATCCGGCACATAGATAAAATGTACTGAACACTCTTTTTCTACTTCATTATTCTTAGGTAATTGCGAAACTCATAATTTATCCCTGAATCCGTGAAGTTCACGGATTTATAAAGTTGATTCCCTAAAAAGCAAATCAACTCAAAAGTCTTTGTGCAGTTAACGAGTTACATTATCATTGAACAAATCATGGATAACTCAATACGTTCGATTACCATGCGATTATCTGTAAAAACAGCATACTACCCCCTTGTTTGTTGCTACCGCGACTTGTATGTGGATGAATTACAGCCTGAACTGGGCAAATGCTGTATATATTTCAGCGAAAGTGTGCCTCCAGACATTGCTTTGCCCTAATCCCATGATCAGTTGTCTGGCATGTTCTGTGACATGACTTGCCATCAGGATCATGTTGCTGATTACAGTACGCAGTCTGCGGCGATGGACTTTATGGCGGGTTTTTCTCCTGCCGATGGTTTCCTGCCCGATCATCCGGAGTATGTTGTACACCAAAATGGTAAGTTCGAGTACCAATTCATTGGTGTCAAACTTCCCAGACGGGAGGCGTTCTACATCCATATCCGTCCTGATTTCACTGTGGAACTGTTCACACTCACCATGTGCATGGTAATTCTGGATGACTTCTTCATCTGTCATTCCGGTATTCGTCCACCAGGTGTTCACTTCCAAATCAGCCGGAAGAAGAAACTGCCCATATTTATCAATTGTGCGTTCTATATAGCCGGTACGTATGGTAACGGTTTTATCACCGCCTTCCATAGTGTGATAAGTGACATCTTTCCAGTCACTTCCAATGTAGACAGTTTTCCCTTCACGTGGAGATGTGATGTTTTGAGAGTTGTTTTTTGCCATCCCGAACCATGCGTCCCTGCTTTCGCAACGCAGATTGCGTTTTATGATGAAATAGCAGCCGCTTTCCAACAGGACTCCTATATTCTCTGCAGCATCATTCCCAGAATCCAGGCGTATAAGGAGTGGTTCATTTGTAAGCTGTCTGCACAGTTTGATGGTTTCCCTCAAAAAAGAAGGGGTATCAGACTGACAATGCTGTTTGCCTTCACGCAGCTGTGCATTGATGAGATAACCTTCCGTTCTGATATAAGCCATGATTGGAGCATATCCATCATATCCCTTGTAAGTACGGGATACCCCTTCTTTTTGGGTTTTGGAATTATCGAATGGTGTAACATCAATATCAACCGGCACAAAACCATTCGGAAGTCTGGAAGGGACGATGCCATTGGAAAGCAACAGTTCAACATTTTCGTTCAGAATGCGTTCCCTCAGGGAAGAGCCGATGTCGTCCATTCTCTGACGAAGAGTTTCTTCCGAGGGGATATTTGTTTAGTGTAAAATATAACTGTAACGAAATGCAATCCAAAAGTGTAACACTTCCTGCAACAAAAAATCCATTGTAACACCCTCACAAATCCGTTATCCTTGAGTTTGACAAGAACTTAAGGAGGACAAAGAAAGGATGTTATCAATGGACGATATCAAGTATATCAAACGTTTGTATGAAAAGGAAGAACTTTCTATCCGTGAAATCATGCGACGGACAGGTTATCATTATGAAACAGTTAGAAAATACCTGGATATGGAGGACTTCAATGAGCCCATGTATCCACCGAAGGAATCCGTTTCTTTATTGGATCCGTTAAAACCTATTATTGACCAATGGCTTTTAGATGATTTAAAAGCACCACGCAGGCAACGACATACTGCAAAACGCGTATTTGAACGCTTACAGGAAGAATACCCGGAACAACTCGAGGTAAAACTCAGAACGGTTCAATACTATGTTTCTTATAAAAAGAAAGAAATTTATAAATCACAGCAAAAGGCACGTTTGCCTTTGTATCATCCACCTGGTGAAGCACAGGTTGACTTTGGTCATTTTTCCTATATCAACAACTCAGGCGACATGGTTGATGCTTTGAAACTCACAGTGTCATTTCCTTATAGCAATCAAGCCTATTGCCAGATATTTGGCGGTGAGAACCAACAATGCCTTCTGCAGGGAATGCGAAACATATTTGAACATATCGGTAAAGTGCCAAACCGCATCCTGTTTGATAATCTTTCCAGTGCAGTGGCACATATGGGGAATGGACATAACAGAACCCTTACAGATGGTTTCGAACGATTTATGGCTCATTATAAATTTGAAGCTGCCTTTTGCAATGGGGCTGCCGGCTGGGAAAAAGGAAATGTAGAAAACAAAGCAGGTTATGAACGAAGAAATATGTTTGTTCCTGTTCCTACAATCCTTGATTTTAACCAATTTAATCAATCCTTGTTCGTTGCCTGCGAAAAAGATGCCAGGCGAGAACATTATGCAAAAAAGATTTCCATAGAATCTCTATTCTTCCTCTCCAAGGTATGCAAAAGAGAATGTATATGTAAAAGCATCAAGCGATAAAGTATGGATTTTAAATGATTCCTACGAGGTCATCATGGAACATCCAGGGCTGTATGGAAATGGTCTGGAATCCATGAAATGGCTTCCTTACATAGATTTGATGTCAAGACGCCCTGCTGCAATGAAATACACAGAATTTTACCAACAGCTCCCTGATAACCGGCAAAAATACCTCAGTAAACAAAACGCAGATGGAAAACGTAAAGGATTGACTTCTCTATACACAATGCTGCAGAAGCATGATATGCGAACTGCAGAAGATGCACTTGCATTTGCAATCAGCAATGGTGTAAAAGATGCCGACAGTATACTTGCAGCATATCGAACACTTACGTCTGGTGTGCAGCAAATGCAGCCAATGCAACTGGGATGCAATGTAATCTCAATGCCAGGTTTTACCACGAATAACAATAAATATGATTCCCTCTTTGGTCAGGAGGTGTCAGTATAATGAAAGAACAAATCCTCTCCTGCTGCAAAGAACTGCGTCTTAGCACAACCTTTGCAGAGAATGCATTGACTATGTCTGGAAGCACTCCGCAGGAGTATCTGCTGGAAGTTCTCAGAGCAGAAATTGATTATCGAAACAATAAGAGAAAAAAGTTGCATTTAAAACAGGCTGGTTTCGATAATCTGAAAACTTTTGAAGGATATGATTTCAATAAAATCATTATCCCGAATACCATCAGTATTGATGGAATAAAAACTCTTGATTTTATGAGTCGTAACGAAAATCTTATTCTTTATGGACGTAATGGTGCAGGCAAGAGTCATATGGCTACTGCTATTGGAGTAGAAGCCTGTATGCAGGGTAAAAAAGTAAAGTTTTATAAGACAGCATCATTGGTAAATGAACTGACAGATGCAAAATCGGATGGCTCTCTTACCAAACTTCTAAAACGTCTCAGCAAGCTCGATTTGCTAATCTGTGACGAGTGGGGTTATCTTCCGTTTGATGCGGAAGGTTCCCAACTTTTATTTCAGGTAATTGCAGACTGTTATGAAAAACGCAGTCTGATACTTACAACCAACATAGAATTCAGCAAATGGAATGGGATCTTTTATGACGACCAACTTACAGCGGCATTAATAGACCGTCTGGTTCATCACAGCCATCTTATCGTATTTGATCGAGAAAGCTGGAGATTTGAACATTCCTTGATGAAGGATTCAGCAACTCAATAACTCTCTATGGTGTTACATTTTTGCATTGCACTTTGTTACACTTTGGGGTTGCAAAATACATCACTAAGAGCAGAATCAACAATTTATTCTGCAACTTTTGACCATTTTTAATTCTTATTTGGCACGAAATTCTTTGAAACTAGTTTATAATGAGGATATGAAAACAACAAAAGGAGATTTTTAAAATGAAAAAGAAAATTACAATATTTATCAATGATTTACTTGATTTCTACTCAATATATTTTAGCAATCATATCTATCGCTTCTAACCTTTAAACACATCGTTTGCCAATTATCAACAACAAACGTATTATCATTTTATTGAAAATCATATTTGTGTAGTGATAAATTTACTAATAACTATTCATGCAATTCTATTGGAAGACCATTATACAAAAAAGTCATTCTTTTTTGTATAATGGTCTCATAAATTAAGACACTGAACACGACATTTCTTAATGAATCTGATATACTATAACCAACAAATGAAAGAAGGTACTTATTATGTCCAGATCAAGAAGAAATTTCAGTGCTGAATTTAAAACCAACCTCGTACTCCAGCTGCTTAAAGGAGAAAAAGAACTTAATGCCCTTGCTGTTGAAAACGATATTCAACCAAATCTCCTACGCAACTGGAAGAAGGAATTCCTTGCAAATGTTTCTCCAAAATATTTTCTTTCTATCATCTTAGACAATACTCTCCTTACTTCTCTTACTATGCATTCTGTTTCGATATTCCCTTGGTGTCATCTTGTATCTATCCTTAAATACACGGTTAAATGTACGCTGACTTTCAAAGCCTGCATCAAGACTTATATTAGTTATAGACTCATTAGTGTTCTCCAAAGCTGAAATCGCATAATTAAGTCTTATTCCATTTAAGTATTTCTTAAAGTTACAATGAAATGTCTTTGCGAACATTCGAGATAGCACATATTTGCTAACTGCTAAATCATATGCCATTTTTTCAAGATGTATATCTTTCCTGAAATTCTTTGCAATATATTCAACCGCACAGTATATTATATCGTCGCCTCCAACAAAATCTTTATCGATCATTTCCATATCAGAAAATACATGGGCTAACATAATATGTACATATGCTTGAATTATCATTGGATTACCCTCTGTACTATTTGCCAGTGCTTTTATTGAATTTACAATGTCCATATGCACATGTTCCTTATGAATTATCGGATATGCCGGGCTATACTTTTGTAAATCCTCATAAAAATTCTGTGTTAATGATGGGTCCAAGAATAAATATATAGCCTTATTTTCTCCTTGACCAAACACTTGATAATGATGGATAACATTTGGAAATACTATGGCAAAATCACCTTGCTCCATATGAAACAATTCTTGTCCTACACCCAATTCAACTGTACCATCTGTCACATAAATTATTTCTATTGCTTCATGCAAATGTGGCGGAACATGCACAGATTTTTTCCACTCTGCCGATACTCCTTCATTTCTTTTTTCATATGTCAATGGCACAAAATCATCTCCTATCTACATGCTATCCATCATACTTGTTCAAATTAATAACTACAAAACTGACAAAAATCTTTTAAACTGCTCCATGCCTTTTTCAGTTCTCTTAAATACACCTGCACATTCAAGAACCTGAACAAATCTTTTTGCAATTTCTATATGTAATACTTCCTTTATGTTATCAGAAGTAATTTCATAATTTGCATACCATTCATCTACCCATTCTGCATGTTTGCTGATATTATCTATGGCTCTAATATCTTTTCCTGCTATAATCGCATCTGCGAGCTCTTCCATTTCTTTTTTAAGTCTTGCCGGCAATACAGCTAATCCCATTACTTCGATTAAGCCTATATTCTCTTTTTTAATATGATGTAATTTTTCGTCTGGATGATATACACCCCAAGGTTTTTCCTCTGTGGTAATATTATTTCTAAGCACAAGGTCCATTTCGTATAACGAACCATTCATTCTTGCAATCGGTGTGATTGTATTATGTGGCACACCATCTGTTTCAGAATATACAAATGCCTCTTGATCGGTATATGCTCTCCAAGAATCCAAAATTCTACTTGAAAGTTCTACTATACTTTCTTTGCTTTCACTTTGTAATCTAATCACCGACATAGGCCATTTTACAATACCAATTGTCACGCCCTCATATTTTGTCACATTAAACTTATATTCATATGGTGCCTTCGCCATAGCAAATGTATATGCTCCACCTTGAAAATGGTCATGGCTCAAAATAGAACCACCAACTATTGGTAAATCTGCATTAGAACCAATTGTATAATGTGGAAACATTGAAACAAAATCCAATAACTTTACAAATACACTTCTATCTATCTTCATAGGTGTATGTTCTTCGTTAAATACTATGCAATGCTCATTATAATAAACATAAGGAGAATACTGAAGAAAATAGTTCTGCTCATTTAACTTTATTGGAATAATTCTGTAGTTCTGACGAGCTGGATGAGATAATGTTCCTGCATATCCCTCATTTTCTTCGCATAATAAACACTTAGGATATTCACTCTTACTCTGGCTTGCTGCCTTTGCAATATCTCTTGGGTCTTTCTCTGGCTTTGATAAATTAATTGTAATATCTATCTCGCCATATTCTGTATCTGCTTTCCATTTTTCATCTCTTACAATTCTGTCAGCACGGATATAATTAGTGTCCTGGCTAAATCTGTAATAAAAATCTGTTGCAAGCTTTGGAGACTTTTCATATAATTCCTTAAACTTACTTCTTACGCTTGATGGCATTGGTGTTATAATTCCCATCACCTTTGTATCAAATAAATCTCTGTTTGTGATTGTATCTTCCTCAATGATTCCGTTTTCCACTGCATAATCTGTCATGTCTGACAATATACAATGAATTTCTCTTACTTCCTCATCTGACCATTCAAAGCTATTTAATCCAAACACTTCTAGAAGTCGGTTGATTACAAAGACCTTGTCCTCTGCGTCAATTAACCCTCTTTGGATTCCATATTTGACCAATTCAGAAATCAATTTGTTCATATCAAAAACCTCCTTCCATTTATCCTAGTATCCGCTTGGATGATTTACATGCCATTCCCACGCAGTCTTAATGATTACACTTAAATCTGCAAATTGTGGTTTCCAACCAAGTACGTTCTTTGCTTTATCGCTTGAAGCAATAAGTACCGATGGGTCTCCTGCCCTTCTTTGTTCTTCCTTTGCTGGAATTGGATGCTTTGTTACTTCTCTTGCTGTTTCAATTACTTCTTTAACAGTGAAGCCTACACCATTACCTAAGTTAAACACATCGCTTTCTCCACCTTTAGCAAGATATTCCATAGCAAGAATATGTGCCTGTGCTAAATCGTTTACATGAATATAATCTCTTACACATGTTCCATCCTTTGTATCATAATCATTTCCGTATACAGAAATAAATTCTCTCTTACCGTTAGGAACCTGTAAAATCAATGGAATCAAATGTGTTTCCGGATTATGTGCTTCACCAATAAGTCCATTTGGATGTGCTCCACATGCGTTAAAATATCTGAGTGATACATATCTTAAATCATGTGCTTTAGATGTCCATTTAAACATCTTTTCCATAGATAACTTTGTCTCACCATAACAGTTCGTTGGCTCTGTTCTGTCTGATTCCATAATTGGAATACTTTCCGGTTCTCCATAAGTTGCTGCTGTTGATGAAAATACGATTTTATCAATTCCATGCTGTACCATACTCTCTAGTAATACTTCTGTACCGCACAAATTGTTATTATAGTACTTCAATGGGTCAACCATACTTTCTCCAACCTGTGAGCTTGCTGCAAAATGAATAATTCCATCAATCTTTTCTTTACTAAATACATCATCTAAAAAAGCCTTATCTCTGATGTCACCCTCATAGAACTTTGCCTGTGGATGAACAGCTTCCTTAAATCCTGTTAATAAATTATCAATCACGATAACCTCATGACCTGCATCAATAAGTTCATATACTGTATGGGAACCAATATATCCAGCTCCACCTAATACTAATATTCTCATAATATAAACACCTGCTTTCCTAAACTACCTGTATGCCACCATATTTTCTAATTCTTAAGTCGCTACAAGCTCCTTCTCCAAATACTAAATTCATATTCTTTTTATATTCATCTACATATTCATTTTTAACGAATGCCTGTATAGTTCCTGCAAAGCCACCACCATGTACTCTTTTGGTACTGCAGCATACTCATCTGTCAAATCAGCATGTGAACCCTTGGTATCAGTAATACATAAGCTGTAACCATACTCTTCCATATCAAACCCAACTTTTTCTACAACCGGCTTGCTTGTGTTTTCAAAGTCAATATATACAAGATTTCCCACAGAGCATGCCATCTGGTCCACAAGTCCACAAGGCTTTCCAAAATAAATATTTTCTGCATACTGACCTATAATAGCAATATCAATTGCTGATACGCTCATATTGTTATACAATCCAGATAAAATAGTGCCAATTAATGTTTCAAAAGCAGCTGATGAAGATAATCCAGCTCCTATCAATACATCACTTGTAACATATGCTTTAAAACCACCAACTTGAAACTTTCTATTTAAGAATCCTGAAACAACACCTTTAATCAATGCTGTAGTTGTTTCTTTTTCTTCTTCCTTTAATAGAATATCATCAAGAGATATTACTATCTCATCATAGTTGTCTGAAACAAGTCGAATTGTATTGTCATCTGTAGCTCTTACAACTATCTGTTTAACATATCTTAAATGAATATGTTATATCTTTTCCTGCATCGATATGGTAAGCCTCTTCTACATCACTTCCCCATGTATCAATACCACCAACACCTCTAACAGCTCCGTATACACATAACACTGTTCTTCTAGCAGGTGGAAGCTCTTCATGATGTGTTGCGTTTTCTATTTCTAATGCTGTATATGGTAAACAAGAAAATACTATTTCTTTATCTGTTTTTTCAAGTCTTAATACCTGTGGTAAAATATCCTTTCTCGCATTGTTAAGACTTGTATGTCTAACGATTTCTACCCAATCTACATCCATTCTAACGCTACATTCCTGTGGAACAATGTATGGTGTAAGGCTTAAATCATCAACTTCATATATGCCCTTTGTTGCACCTTTTTTTCTGTCTGGATATGTTTCACCGGATAATCCATTGTATATATACTTATCTGCTAAAGTTGGCATTATAAATCTTAAGCCGAACACTGGCAATTCCGGAAGTCCCTTCACGCCAACATAATGCACATTCACTGTAATGTTTCCTTTATTATTAACTGTATATGTGACAATTACTGTTGTAGTCGGATTAATGATTGTCTGATAAGTGAATTTCACACTTACCTCACTTGCATATACATCTGAACCATATTTGTTATTATCAGGCGCAATCGGCTTTCCCTGTGATTCGCCATCTGTAATTACTTCAATATCAATACAGTCTATAAATGTATCTGCAGCAATCCAATTACCACTCTTAATATGGAACTTACTTCCTCTGTCATTATCAGTTAAAGCTCTCCAAAATGTAGGCTTTGGGCAACGATATAACCATTCATAACCATTTTTTACAATTGACTCCAAACCGCCCTGTGCATAGGAGAATATATAATCATATCTTTCTCCGTGTACTCCAAGTGTGTAATCTCCATATACAACTCTAATTTCTTTCTTATTTGTACAATCCATAAAAATACCTCACTTCCTGCATTGCTGGTTTTTCTCTACGGTCAGCAAAAACGATTCCGTCAGCTGAGAACTCATAATCAGATGGCTTATCATCGAAATCTCCACCATATCTTAATACTTCTCTTCCTGTAACTTCATCTTTTACTAAAAGTGCCTGGTCGATAAAATCCCATATATATCCACCCTGATACATCTCGTACTTATCAATAAGATTCATATACGAATCAAGTCCACCCATTGAATTACCCATATCATGCATAAACTCACATAAAATATATGGTTTCTTTGGATTGTTACTTAAATATTCTTCAATTTCATATGGCTTAGCATACATACGGCTTTCCACATCTGATATTGTATCTTCGTATTCTCTTGTGTAGTATGAGCCTTCATAATGTACTAATCTTCCATCATTCTGCTCTTTGAAATAAGTATTCATAGCTTCAATATCATCTCCACCATAAGACTCATTTCCTAGTGACCAGAAAATAATTGATGTGTGATTCTTGAATGATTCATAATTACTTCTTGCTCGGTCAACTACCGCTTCTCTCCACTGTGGTACAGAACCCGGTACATTCCAAGATGGCTCAATAGCTCCTAACTTCTGCCATGAACCATGACTTTCTAAGTTAGTCTCTGCCATTACATATATTCCAGCCTCATCACACATATAGTACCAAGGAATCTGGTCAGGATAATGACATGTTCTTACTGAATTGATATTATTTCTCTTTATACAAGAAATATCTGAAACCATATCTTCTATACTAATATTTCTTCCTGTCTTTGGATTCCATTCATGTCTGTTTACACCAACTATTACAAGTCTTTTTCCATTTAAGTACATAACCTTATCAATAATCTCTATTCTTCTAAAGCCAACGCTATATGGAACAACTTCTAATATTTCTCCATCTGCACTTCTTACTTCAAGAACTATTTTATAAAGGTAAGGACTGTGATTATCCCAAGCTTTTACTTCTGTTACATCTTCTGAGATAAAACCAATAAGCTTACCATCTTTTTCTTCTAATGCTATGTTGCTTTCCAATACTACTTTATCTGTAATATCCTTCATAACTAAATGAACTGATACATCTTTGCTGGCAATAGATGAAACTTTAACTGTTGCTTCAAGCTTTCCACTTTCATTATCGCTATTTAATATTGGATTAAGCCACATATCTTCAACATGAACATCCGGAATACCCCTTAATGATACATTTCTAAATATTCCAAAGAATCTAAAGAAATCCTGGTCCTCTAAAAATGCTGCTGTACACATCTTGTGAACTTCAACCGCCAATACATTACCCTTTTCTCTGATATATGGTGTTAAATCAAATTCAGATGGTGTAAAGCTATCTTCTGCATAACCAACAAACTGTCCATTAAGCCACAAATACATTGCCTGTTCTACACCTTCAAAGCAAATAGAAATTCGCTTGCCACAAAGTGCTTCGTCTAAATCAAATCGAGTAACGTATGATCCTACCGGATTATACTCTGCTTCACTAAACATTCCTGCACCGGAAATATTATTACCGCATGTATAAGCTCCTCTTCTATATGTTTTACCTTCCCATGGGTACATTGTATTTATATATCTAATCTGGTCATAACCTGCAAGTTCGATGTGACCCGGAACCATAATCTTGTCAAATCCACTGATGTCATAATCTTCTTCATAAAACTTTTTCGGTCTGCTCATTGCATTTTTACTAAAACTAAAACTCCACTGTCCATTTAAAGACTGTACTAATCTCTGATTCTGCTCTTCCATATCCTCATAATTCAAAAAATAATTATGGTCACTATGAGCTGCACTCTGATTTATTCTAAATATCTCAGGATTATCTAACCATTTAATATCTGCGTTCATATTTATTCCTCACTTTCTACATATAGCCCCTAAAGATAAACTTTAGAGGCTATTACTAGTTACTGCTTATTTTCTTTTAATTTTCTGTTTGCCTCTTCAATATTCATAAACGAAAGAACAATTGTAACAATCAAATCAAAAACAAATGGAAGCCACAAATACATAACATTTAACATACTGATACAGCTATCTGGCTGCACTGTTGCATTGTTAATATATCCGCTCATATCAAGTAACCATCCAGAAAGAGCAACACCAATACCACCACCAAGCTTTGTTCCGAATGATGTACAAGAGAACATTGAACCATCAATTCTCTTTCCTGTCTTAAGGTAAGTGTGTTCTGAACAATTTGCAATTACTGCACCAAAATCTCCCTGCCATGGACCTTCACCAATTGATGATAATACTGTAAATACTAACATAAGAGGAACACTTCCAATGTAACCTGCAAACACAATTCCTAAACGACACAATGTTGCGAAAATATAGCTATACTTATTTACCTTATATAATCCGCCTGCTTTAGCTACTAATGTAGGTGTAATTATAAGTACTAAAATCAATGGAATATTAATTGCCCATGAGAATGTACCAAACAATTTCTGATTAAACAACACATATGTCATATAATATGTACCAACACCAACCATTGCTGCTCTTAACTGTAAAAGAATGAATACTACACATATCATAAAGAAATATTTATTTGACATAAGAAGTTTAAGTGTTTCTGTAAATTTAAGTTTTTCCTCTTTCTTAACTTCTTCTCCTTCTCTAAGCTCCTCTTCTGGAAGTTCCTTAACCGAGAAACATGATAATGTGTTTGTAACAAGACCAATAATACAATAAATAATTGCAACTGCTCTCCAGCCTGCCGCTCCACCACCAAGTGCTTCAACAGTGTTAAATGTATATGCTGAAATTAACATATTAGTAGCAAATGAGAACATGAATCTGAAAGAACCCATCTCTACTCGTTCTTTACTGTTCTTTGTTACAAGTGATGTTAATGATGCATATGCTATATTATTTGCTGTGTAGAATACTGCATTTAATAATGTGTAAGCGATAAAGAACCATGCATACTGTGCTGTCTTTCCCATATTTGTTGGAATTGCAAATACTCCAAATAATGTAAGTGCACATCCAAAGAACCCGTAAAACATCCATGGTCTTGCTTTACCCATTTTTGATTTAGTTCTATCAATCATAGAACCAAAGAATATATCTGATACTCCGTCAAATATCTTTGATACTGCTATCAATGTACCAACTATACCTGCATTTAACCCAATTGTATCGGTTAAATAAATCATTACGAATGCTGTCAGGAATGCATATACCACATTACCTGCAATATCACCCGAACCATATCCTACCTTGTTATACCATTTTAGGTATCTCTTTTCTTCCATAAGAATTCTCCTTCCTTATCATGCATTGTTCTGGTCAAACATTTTTGTAACAATATAACCTAAATTTTTGTATCCGGCTTTGCTCATGCTCTGTGTGATTCCTTTCTCGATACAGAATTCTGTGAACTCCCTGGATGTGTACTGGCTTC
>ENA-ORMN01002006-ORMN01002006.1-human-gut-metagenome-genome-assembly--contig:-NODE-2006-length-18669-cov-6.207586_pt1 | contig 18669 bp, 18 predicted proteins | sample MGYA00242102_ERZ508993 | MGnify/ENA primary metagenome ERZ508993 (study PRJEB26280, sample SAMEA2338770) | human gut metagenome | biome: human gut; feature: human-associated habitat; material: faeces... | reverse complement strand
TGGAGAGGATCTCGTTTTCCTTCTGCATGAGCTGCTGATAGAGCTTGCTCGCTTCGTCGGCGCTGCTCGGCTCGGTCGCGATCAGGGTCGCAATGTCGGCGCTGCCGTCCGCCTTGTCCTTGCCTTTGCCCGACGAGCACGCCGCGAGGCTGAACACCATCGCGAGCGCGAGCAGGAGCGTCACAAATTTTGTGATTTTCTTCATCATGATTCCTCCGTTTGATTTTGATGGTTGCTTACTTGTTTCGGATTCGTGTTTCCGCTCAGGCCGAAGCCATAGCGGAAGCGGATGGCTTGCGTGGGGCAGGCGCGGATGCACTTGCCGCAGCGGATGCACTCCGTGTCGTTGGGGGACTTGGTGATGTCCACGTCCATCTGGCAGGTGCGCGCGCATTTGCCGCAGGAGACGCACTTGCCCGTGTCGACCTGAATGCCGAGCAGGGAGACCTTGTTCATCAGCGCGTAAAACGCACCGAGCGGGCAGATCCACTTGCAGAACGGGCGGAAAAACAGCACGCTCAAAACGACGACCGCGATCAGAATGATCAGCTTGCGCGTAAACAGCGCGCCCAGCGCCGCGCGGATGCTCTCGTTTGCGGCGGCAAGCGGGATCGCACCCTCCAGCACACCTTGCGGGCAGATGTACTTGCAGAAATACGGGTCGCCCATGCCCACGTCGTTGACGATGAGCGCCGGCAGCAGCACCACCGCCAGCAGCAGAATGACGTATTTCAAATAGGTCAGCGGCTTGAGCTTTTTCGTCGATAGCTTTTTGCCCGGGATCTTATGCAGCAGCTCCTGCAGCCAGCCGAACGGGCACAAAAAGCCGCAGATGAACCGCCCGAGCAGCACGCCGAGCAGGATCAGAATGCCGGTGATATAATACGAAAAGCGGAATTTGGACGAGCCGACCACCGCCTGAAACGCCCCGATCGGGCACGCGCCCGATGCCGCCGGGCAGGAATAGCAGTTCAGGCCGGGCACGCAGACGGCCTTGCCCTTGCCCTGATAGATGCCGCCCTTGAAGAAGTTCGGCAGGTGGATATTGGTGAGCAGCGTCGCGCCCGCTTGGATCCAGCTACGGAAGCGGCTCAAAAACTGCGATATGGGGTTTCTTCTCTTATCCAATTCCAATGCACTCCAAGCACAGTCGAATTGCCTTGGCCAGCACGGCATCTGCTTCGCCCCTCATTGCGCCGAGGCATACCATGGCCACTCCGGCTGCCACCAAGGCAACTTGCGCTACAGGCTTTTTCGCTTTGAACAATCTAATCGCTCCTTTCACTCGCTTTCTAATATGTGACCTGCGAAAACCTACTCATCGAACAGGTCGAGAAGATACCCGTAGCCCTCGGATTGCATCTTCGCGTATGGTACAGAGCGCAAAGACGCACTGTTGATGCAGTAACGCACGCCGTTGGGGGACTCTGGGTCATTGGTGAACACGTGGCCGAGATGGGAATCGCTAGGGTCGATGCGTAGTTTGGAGAACAGTTCCATCTCCGCTTTCGGGATGCGGCAGTAGCCGCCGGGGATGGACTGCATCAGGTGCTCCATGCCCCAGAAGCAGCCGCCCGCCAGATATATGACGTTTTCCGTGGTATCCATATACATGATTCCTTCACCGGACATATCAGAGGACTGTCCGGTCATTTCCTTCTCGTCCGTTTTCTTCGGCATATTCTTCTGCCCGGCAGCGCAGCCGCTCAGCAGCAGCACCGCGGCGAGCAGAAGGGGCAATGCTCTCCGATACATGGTGAAGTCCTCCTTTCTGAGGAGATAAATCCGTTTGTCAGCCCATATCGGCGGCCAGAGTCTGGTCGATGAGCTTCTGCAGCGTTTCCATCTGCGCCTTGCTGGTGACGGCGCCCACGATGGGATCGCCCACGATGTTGCCGCTGCGGTCAACCACATAGGTGGTGGGGTAAGCGAAGATGTTTGCGGTAAACATGCCGGCCTCGCTGTCGGAAGCGAAGTACACATTCTGATAGGTCGCGCCCTTCTTCATCAGCACATCCTTTGCATCAGAGATCGCCGCTTCGTCGCCATCCAATGTGAAGGAGTTGATGCCGATGAGAGAGCCGCCCTTTTCGGCAAGCTCCTTGCTCAGCGCTTCCAGTTCGCCCAGCTCACCCACGCACGGGCCGCAGGTGGTGAACCAGAAGTTGACAACCGTAACGGCGCTGCCGGAAAAAAGCTCGTCACTCGTCACATCGTTCCCGTCCAGATCCTTGCCCACAAAGGAGGGGAATTTCTGCATGCTGCTGTTATCGGGGAGCATGCTGGTATCGCCGGAGATGTTCATGCTGCCGTCCGCGGGCACGCTCATGGCGCCGTCAAGGGATTCCTGCGCCGCCTCGGGGTACTTTTTCTCGATCGTGGTGAGCTTGCTTTCAATGTCGCGGATCTTTTCCGCCTCGCCGCGGATCAGCTTCAGCTCGTCCGCCGTAAACTGGTCCTTGGCGGATTCGATGGTGTCCAGCAGGAAGTCACCGTAGTTTTTGCCGTCCTCCTGCATGGTCATGCTCTTGTCGGCCGCCATGAAAACCTTTTCCCAAAGCGCGGTGTTTTCCGAGAGGATCGCGTTTTCCTGCGCCATCAGCTCCTTGTGCATGGCGACAGCTTCCTCGGCGTTTTTGGGCTCTCCGGTCATGGCGTCGCCGCTGCCTGTCTCACCCTTTGCGCCGCACGCGGCCAGAGACAGCACCATCATCACTGCCAGCAGCAGCGCAATACTTTTCTTGACGTTCATTTTGTTTCCTCCGTTTTTTGTTTTATTTGATTTACGTTGTTTGTACCCGGTATATTCTGCTCGCCCGTTCCGAAGCCGAAGCGGAAGCTCACGGCGTTTGTGGGACAGGCGCGGACACACATTCCGCAGCGGATGCACTCGGTATGATTGGGCGTCTTCGTCACATCCACATCCATCTTGCAGGCTCTGGCGCATTTCCCGCAGGAGACGCATTTGTTCCCATCTACCTTCATCTGGAAAAGCGATACCTTGTTCAGCAAGGCGTAGAACGCGCCCAGCGGGCAGAGCCATTTGCAGAACGGGCGGTAAAAGAGCACGCTCAGCACGACTACCGAAATCAGCACGCAGAGCTTCCATGTGAACAGCTTTCCCAGCGCCGCCCGAATGCCGGCATTGGCAAGAGACAGCGGGATCGCCCCCTCCAGCACGCCCTGCGGGCAGAGATACTTGCAGAAGTAAGGATCGCCCATTCCCACGTCGTTCACAAGGAACGCCGGCAGCAGAATGACCATGACCAGCAAAACGGCGTATTTGAGATATGTCAGCGGCTTGAGCTTTTTTGTGGAGAGCTTTTTCGTCGGGATCTTGTGCAGCAGCTCCTGAAACCATCCGAAGGGACACAAAAAGCCGCAGATCAATCTGCCGAGCAAAACGCCGAGCAGGATGAGGATTCCTGTGATATAATAAGAGAAGCTGAACTTTGATGACCCCACCACCGCCTGAAACGCCCCGACGGGGCACGCACCGGAGGCGGCCGGGCAGGAGTAGCAATTCAGCCCCGGCACGCAGACGGTTTTCCCCGCGCCCTGATACAGGCTGCCCTTGAGGAAGTTGGGCAGGTGCAGGTTGGTCAGCAGCGTTGCCCCCGCCTGTATCCAGCCCCGGAAGCGCGCCAGAAGCTGCGAGACGCTCAAATTCTTTTTACCCAATACCTACACACTCCAGACATAGTTTGATTGCTTTGCTCAGCACCGCCGCCGATTCGCCCCGCCAGACGCCGAAGCACACCATGGCAACGCCGGCAAGCAGCAGGAAAACCTGCAAGGCCGCTTTTTCTCTGTGGCTCATGAACAACTCTCCTTCCGTTTTCTGCCTCTATCATAGCGCAGGGCAGTTAAATTCCCCGTTAAGAATCAAAACTTAACACAAATCTTATCTATCCCTGATATTATTAGATCAAACGAAAAAGAAACAGGAGGCTTTTGATGCACCTTTTGGTAATTGAGGATGAGCGCGCGCTGTGCGAAACCATTGTGCGCAGCCTGCGGCGGCTGGCGTACAGCGTGGATTACTGCTTTGACGGAGAAAAAGCACTGGAGCTGCTCGGCACGGAGCGGTACGATCTGGTGCTGCTGGATCTGAATCTGCCGGGGAAGGACGGCATGACGGTGCTGCGCACCCTGCGGCAGACAGACCGGGAGACGAAGGTGCTGATCCTCTCCGCCCGCGGGGAGGTGGAGGATAAGGTCGAGGGGCTGGACGCGGGGGCCAACGACTATCTGGCAAAGCCCTTTCATCTCGCGGAGCTGGAGGCGCGCATCCGCAGTCTTACGCTGCGGCAGTTTACGCAGCGGGATGTGATATTGACCTGCGGGGCGCTGACCTTTGATACGCGCTCGCGCACCGCCGCCGTCAACGGGCAGACCCTGACGCTCACCCGCAAGGAAACGGGAATTTTGGAATATCTGATGGTGCATCAGGGGCGGCCGGTGAGTCAGGAGGAGCTGATGGATCACGTCTGGGACAACAGCGTGGACAATTTCAGCAACTCCATCCGGGTGCATATCTCCGCTCTGCGCAAAAAGCTGCGCGCCGCGCTGGGCTGCGACCCCATCCGCAACCGCATCGGCGAGGGGTATCTGATGGGAGGGGAGGACGCATGAAGCGGCTTTCTTTGCAGTGGCGCATCACGCTGCTGACCGTGCTGCTCATCGGCGCGGCCTGTGTTTCCATGAAGCTGCTGCTCTGCGCCTCCGGGCTGCACTATATGGACTCCATCGGCAGCTTCATTCAGGATTACGGCAGCGCCGCCGTGGAAGGCGATCCGGCGTTTTTCGATCCGGAGCTTGCCGGAATGAACGAGGATGTGACCATTGTCATACACGGCGCGAAGGCGTCCTTCTGCACAACGAACTGGTATATCACGGCGGCGGTGACGGTGCTGAGCGGCGTTTTGGCGTATTTCGTCAGCGGCCGCGCGCTCAAGCCACTGCGCAGCTTTGCCTCGCAGGTGGAGAAGGTGCAGCTGAACAATCTCGCGGATATGAAGATCGACGAGGACGTGCTGCCGGAGTTCCGGCAGTTCAGCCGCTCCTTCAACCAGATGCTGGAGCGGCTGAACAATGCCTTTGCCGCGCAGCGGCAGTTTACCGGCAACGCCGCCCACGAGCTGCGCACGCCGCTGGCGCTGATGCAGGCGCAGCTGGAGCTGTTTTCCGCGGAGCATCCAGATGTGCGGCCGGAGACGGCGGAATTCCTCACGCTTTTGCGCGAGCAGACGGAGCGGCTGACGCAGATGACCAAGACGCTGCTGGAGATGAGCAATTTGCAGCAGGTGGCGCGGAACGAGCAGATCCAGCTCGCGCCGATGATCGAGGAGATCTTCACGGATCTCGCGCCGGTGGCGGAGAAGAACGGCATCGCGCTCGAACGGGAGGGCGACGGCGTTATGATCGGGAGCGACGCGCTGATCTACCGAATGCTTTTCAATCTGGCGGAAAACGCCGTCAAGTACAACCGCCCCGATGGGTCGGTGCGCATTTCCGTGGTACAGGAGGACAAAATGCTGCACATCCGCGTGGCGGATACCGGCAGCGGCATCCCGGAGGAATTCCGGCGGAGCATCTTCCAGCCCTTCTTCCGCGTGGACAAATCCCGCAGCCGTGAATACGGCGGCGTGGGTCTCGGGCTTTCGCTGGTGTGGGAAATTGCCGGTCTGCACGGCGGCTCCGTTCGGGTGGAGGAAAGCTCGGAGCGCGGCACCGTCTTTGCCGTGGAGCTTCCGGCACAATAAAAAAACGCAAACCGGCGGCGAGGAGAGTTCGTTCTCCCGCCGCCGGTTTTCTTTTTTGCCGCGGTTTACGGCGTTTTTGTCTTTTCTCCGGTCTTTTTTCTGTTTATGAGTCTGTCGCAGCAAACCGTCATGCCGGGCAGAACCAGAAGGATCAGCAGCATGGCGACAAGCGCGCCAATGGACAGCGTGGTGCTCACATCGGAGATCATCGGCGAGGATACAAGGATCCCGAGCGCGGCAAGCACCAGCACAAGGATGGAGCCGGAGGTCATGATGGTGTGGATGGAGCCTTCGTACGCCGCGCGCAGCGCGTCGGTCACGTCCATGGTTTTTCGACTGTCCATATAGAAATTACAGAACACAATGCCGTAGTCGATCGTTGCGCCCATGAGAATACTCTGTACGATCAGCAGCGCAAGGTAATAGATCGAGCCGCTGTAGGCTCCGATGACCGTTACGGTGATAAATACGCCGCACTGCACGAGAAGCGTGAGGATCAGCGGAAGGATCGGATGGCGGAACGCGATGAGCACAACAAGAAATACGGAGATCGCGGTGATCAGGGAGATCATCCGGTATTCGCTGTCAAAGGCGCGGTCCATCTCACTGACCATAACGGAGTTGCCCACCAGATAGTATTCACTGAGATTTTCCCGGCAGAGCGTATCGATACGGGTTACATAGTCCGACGTTTCCGGAGACTCGTCCGGGTAATCGGAGGTGACGACCATTCTTGCGTAGGCTTTGCCTCTCATCTGCGCAACGGCGTCCTCCAGCTCCGCCTTGCTGTCGAGGATCTCCTTTTTTGTTTCTCCGTCGAAATACTCCGCAAAGCGCCCATCGTTCATCATTTTGTCGCAGAGCAGATCAAAGAGCTCCACAATCGTCATTTTTTCCGTGGGATCGGCGTCATTCACGCCTCCGTAAAGGAGATAAAGGATCTCCGTCTCGTTTTCGGTCACCTTGTCCGTCAGAGAGGAAAGGAGCGCGGTCATTTCGCCGGCGGTGTAAGCTTTTTCCGAAACGACGGCCTCAATCAGCGTATGACCCTGCCGAAGCTCCTCCGCGGTTTTTTCATCGATCTGCTTTGCAAGCTCTGCGTCGCCGAGCACGTCCGTTGCGGCAAAAGCTACAAACGAGCGCGGAGAGATCGTCCACGAGTCCGTACCGCCGTTTTCCCCCATACGGAGGATATACAGCTTTTCCGTCTGCGCCGGATCCATGCCCAGGAACGAGGCAAGTCTTGCGGAGGTGAACGCCGTTCCGTTTATCGCGGCGTTCAGAATCGCCTGCAAAAACTGAATGCGGCCGAGCGTGGAGGCGTCCATCATTCCGCTCACAAGAGGATCGGACAGAGCAAAGTCGGTAAACGCCTTCAGCGACATTGTTTTTTGGCTAATATCCCTGCCGAAGTACAGGCGGAATGCCATCGTGATCGTATCCGTGTCCGTGTCGAACAGCTGTGCCAGCGTCCCGGCGTCAAGCGGTGTGCCGGAAACCGCGAGCTGCGCGATGGAATCCAGCCGGCGAAGCTGCGCCGCCTGCTCCTCGGAAAAAGCTCCGGCGTAGGCCGTGTCCGTCAGCACGGAGTTGACGAGAAAAGCGGAGAAATCGGCAAGAGCCACCGTTTTCTGCCCTGCCAGCACAAGAGCGAATATCTGGCAGACCTGCGCAGTATCCATCCCGAACACGGAGGCAAGGGAAGAAGCGTCCAGCGCCTGCCCGGAAACAGCGAGCTGTACGAGCTGATTCATCTGCTGCAAGCCGGCGTTGTCGGGCGCCTGTGTCAGCGCGGCGGAAAGAAAGTCCGGAAGCGTCATTGCCTCCGTGCCGCTCATCAGATAAAGCCCCGCGACATTCTCCGTGGTCATCCCCGTCACGCCCGCCATGGTTTCCGCGTCCAACGCCTGCCCGGAAACGGCAAGATTCACAAGCTGCTCCGTTTGGGCGAGCTGCGCCTGCTGCTCGGCGGGGGCGTTGGCCTTCAGCAGCGGGAGAAAGTCGGTAAGCGTCATCGTCATGGCGGCCGCCTCCTTCTGGAACGCGGGATCGGCGGAAAAGTAGAGGCTGTACAGCTTGGAAACGCTTTCCGCGTCCATCCCCAGCGTCTGCGCCATCTGGTCGGGGGTCAGCCCCTGCCCGGACACGGCAAGCTGCACCAGCGCGTCCATCGTCTGCGCCTGCGCCTTGGCGGCATCGTCAAAATATGTGCCGAACAGCGCGTCCTGCAGCAGACTGCCGCACAAAAACGAACTGAATTCGGGCAGACTCATAGTTTGCGCGCTGACGTCGCCCGCGTTATCGAGAATAAACACGGTATTCACCGTGCTCTCGTCCGCCCCGATCAGCGCGGCCAGATCGGCCGCGCTGCGCGCCGCCAGAACGGTATTGGTATTCGTATAGGTTTGCAGCTGCCGGAGGGAAGCAATTGCCGAGGCGCTCACCATCGAGCCGTAGGTTTCGTTTGCCGCCACGGAATTGAGCACATAATCCACAAAGACCGGCAGCGTCATTGTGCCGCTGTCCGCAACGCCGTTTTGGATCGTATAGTAGAGATAGAGCTTCTCGACACGCTCCCGGTCTATGCCGAAGAGCTCCGCCATTTCGTCAACGGAGATCGCGGTGGTCAGGCGCGTGCGGTCGGCAAGCGTTCGGAACTGTTCCGCGTTGTCCCGCAGCGCGGCGTCAAGGTGCTTGCCGATGGTTTTGTCCGGAAGAACGGTGTCGGTTATAAAATTAATAAAGTCAGACGCCGTTATCACGGGCATTTTCCCGTCCTCCGCGATGAAATAGAGCATACGGAGGAGGTTATCGCCGATGGGCTCCGCATCGTCGCTCAATTCGGCGACGGCCTTGCCCATGTCCTCGGCGGTCATCTCCTTGCCGAGCGTGTTGGCATAGCCGAGAATATCGGAAACCCGCTCGTCCTTTTCCAGTTCGGAGATGACGCTGTCGATTTTCGCTTCGTCCTCGTTGCGGTAAACCACCGCAACGGTGTTCTTCTTCGGAAACACATTCGCCAGCGGGTCGTCGTTTTCCTCCGTGAAGACGATCTGCGTATAGCCCTGCAATATAAAGGAAGCGATAAAAAGCGCGGCAAAAACGGCGGGCATGGCGTATCTCGTCTTATAGCTGAGCCTTGAGAAGCGCGCCATCGGAACATGCGGCGATTTTTTTCTCGTCTTTTCCAGCAGCGGGTCCATTGCAAGGATCATCGCGGGGAGGACGGTGAAGGCGCAGAGCATACTGATGAATACGCCCTTGGCAAGCACGATGCCGAGCTCCGGCCCAAGCTTGAAGCTCAAAAATACGAGCGCCAGCAATCCCACGACCGTGGTAAGCGAGCTGGAGGCGATGGAGGAAACCGAACCGGCGAGCGCCGTTTTCATGGCAGAAACCTTGTCGCTGTGCGTGACCTTTTCCTGCCGGTAGCGATTCATCAAAATGATGGAATAGTCCATGGAGAGCACGAGCTGCAAAATGGGCCCGACCGTTGCGGTCATCTCATCGACGTACGGGAACAGGATGTTCGTTCCCATGTTGAGCACGACGGCGACGCCGATGGTGACGAGAAACAGCACGGGGTCCAGCCATGAATCGGACATGACCAGCAAAATGATAACGGCGAGCGTCAGCGCAAGAACGACGACCCAGAGCGGAAGCTCCGTTGCCGGGACATCGTTATTCTCATACGCCATCGTATAGCCGGGGAAGCCCTCTTCGATAGCGGCTTCGATCGCGTGCTCCTCGTCGGTGTCGTAATCGTACCGGCTGTTCACAACAAAGAGCGTGTGATTGTCCTTATTGTATTCCTCGCTGCCGGCTTCGTACGCGACGCCGCTTACGTTCGGTATAGCTTCCAGCTGCGCTTTGATTTCGGGTATCTGATCGGCGGTCAGATCATCGAACATCACGCGGATCGACGCCGTCTCGTCGGACTCGGGGAAGACGTCCTCCATAATGGAAAGCCCCTGCTTCATTTCGGAGCTGTCCGCAAGATATTTTGTCCGATCCCGGTTGATCGGAACGCGCAGCGCGAGAACGGCACAAACTGCCGTCAGCGCAAGCATGACGGCAGTGAGAACGCGGCGGCGGTTTATAAGAAACTCTGCAAGCTTTTTCATGGCGCATTACCCTTCTTGACTTTTTCCGTTTGTTTCATTATGATGAACACATGTTGATTATTCAACCGACAGTTCTTTCGGTATGGAATAAAAATCAACACACCGTTGGGAAATGTTGAGGGTTCAAAAAAAATTCATTTTTAGGAGGCTGCCATGGAGAAAAAAGAGGATCGCCGCATTGCGATGACAAAGCGCCTGCTGAAGGCCGCGCTGATCGAGCTGCTGAAGGAACAGGACATATACCACATTTCCATTCGGGAGCTTTGTGAAAGAGCCGACGTGAACCGAACGACATTTTATAAGTATTACGGAAGTCAGTTCGATCTGCTGACCGATATGGAAAAGGACATGCTGGACTTTATCGCAAAAGCCATCGAGCGCCATGAAACCGAGCCGGAGAAAATCATCACCGCCGCCTGCCGGTATCTGGAGGAGAATCTGGAATTTGCCCGCCTGATCATCAACAACAACGTTGACCCGGCATTCGCCCACAAGCTGTTTGCCATGGACAGCCTGAAGGAAAGCGCGCGCAAGATGCTCTCCGGCAGCAACAGTGAAGCGGAGCTTGCGTATGTCTATAACTTTCTGACCTTCGGTGCCTTCCGCATGGTGTGCGTCTGGCTGAACAAGGAGGAGCGGGAGCCGCCCGATCTTTTTGCCGCGTTTCTCTGCCGGGTGCTGTACAGCAGATTCTGATTCTTCCGCTTTTGAAAGCTATACCGTCCCGCTGGATGTGGCTCACCATCGTGCTGAGCTTCGGCTTTTATATCCCGGTGGTGCTGTGGGCGGACGCCGTCCCGCTGATCGGGATGCTGATGATCCCCAAGACCTGCGCCTATGTCTGGACGGTGCTGATCGGATATTCCGCCATGAAAAAAGAGTGCGGCTGACCGAGCCCGGATCTTCTGCCGGCGGGCGCGGGCTCTGCGAGGCTTTTTGAAAAAATGAGCCGCCGCGTCATGCTTTGTATGACGCGGCGGCTCGTTCCCCAACAATTTAACTATATAGTGCCCGGCGGCAACAGTCAAGAGAAATTGCGTGATCGCCGGCAATTTCATTGTGATGCACAATGCGGGTCTGGCTTTTTCTCCGATCCCGTCACTTGTTTCCATCGGCGGTCTCTGGTATCATAAAAGTACAAAAAGGAGGCTAAATGATGCCCCCCGGACCGCTGGAGTCTGGGGAAAATGACACCGAAAAACGCGTGAAAGGATCTCCGACAGCATCCGCCGTATGCGGAAAGGCTCCTGTGAAGCGGGGCAGAAAAGCGAAGAAGGGAGAAGATTCGCACGGGGAAGCAGCGGTGTCATGAATTTGAAGAAAGGAGGTAACCAGGATGTTAGATATTAAGAGTGAAAGATAGCCCTTGACTGCGAATCTTCTGTAACGCAGTCAGGGGCTATCTTTTTTTATGCGCTGAGCCGTGAGTCTGCGCCGATGCGGAAAAATCACGGGAAGGCTGCCGATACCGGATGCACGGTCTCTCACCGCGGAACGCGGGAGTACACCAGCGCGCCGGTCACGTTAACGCTCTCGGCGCTTTCGTTTTCCGACAGGGCGTTGAATGTCTCGGGGTTTTTTACATACAAGCGATACGTTCCCGCCGGAATTTCCTCAATCAGCAGCAGGGATGAGCCCCCTTGCTTTTCCTGAAAATACGCTGTGCCGTCCTCGGAACGGATACCGTATTCCAATGCCTGCCCGTTTCTCGCCCATGTGATGGAGAGCCATAAGGACGAGTCGTTTTCCTCCATAACGATCTCAAACGGGGATACGATCTCCCCGCCCGGGGCAAGATCGGAAAATGAAATGCCGTCCTGCCATTCCACATCGTCCGGAGCGTTTTCCCGCTCTCTGACGTTTCCGCCGCTCTCATAGGCGCGGGGATTGACCGGCTCTTGCGCAATACTGATGCGATAGACCGTATGGATCCGCCCCGGATCGGTTTCAAGGATTCTGCCGTCGTATGTGATCTCGATCACGTCTCCCACCTGCAGCGCGGGGGATGGCTCCATGTTCTCCATGGGGACCTCCAGCAGAGCCGCGCTGTTGATCGCCCAGCCGGCTTCCGGTTTTACAAGGAAATACCCGTCGCGGATCTCAAGGATCTCCGCTTCAAAGGTGATGCTCTCCGGGGAATTTTCGTCGGAACTACGGCCGCGAATCTCCGCATTTTCCACTGTCAAATATGCGGTAATGTCCTCGTCGGTCGTGTTCTGCGCTTTCACGCCCACCCTGAGCCAGATTCTCTTATCCGCGTCAAATTCCGCGGGCATCCCTTGGGTGAGATAAACCGCCGTATAGCCGGTCTCCATGGTTTCCTCCACAGGGGTTAAAAGGACTTCCGTGTCCCCCAGCCCGCCGTTGAGCCATATTCTGACCGTATTTTTTGTCGCACGAAACTCTTCCTCGGAGTATACGAATCTTCCCTGGGTTCCCGCCGGAATAGTGATTCGGAACGTATATCGTTCCGGCTTCGGCCTTGTCAGGAAGCAGACCGCAGCAATTCCGCAGACGATGACGATCAACAGGATTCCCCGCAAAACGGGCTTTTTACCGCTTGTCATGGCTTTAACACACTCCTTTTTCTTTTTTGGGATAAACAAGCGTTGATGGACATGCGTTTGCGGTGGGGAGCTTTCCCAAACGCAGCAAAAGCGCAGCCCAGATCCTCCGCGGTTTGCACCTGCGAAGGGTCTGGGCTGCGCTTTTTTCGGCTCGCCGCCGGGCGACGGGCTCCCTGCCCGCTTTCTATCCTGCGGCCTGCATCAGCACACACGCCGTCGTGCTTTGCGACATAAACGGCAGACAGAGGCCGTTTTCACCGGCGCCGATCAGCAGCTCCTCGCCGCTCGGGCTGATCAGGAGCGGATAGGTTTCACACAGGTAGTACGGTCCGTCCGTAACGCCGTAGCTGACGCCGCCGACGAGAGACATGCTGACCGTCACATAGCTCGGCCCATCGAGAACCGTTTCCATCGTCCAGAAGCCGCTCCACATCTCTTCAAAATCATCCGCCGCCTCATACGTCCAGTTCAGCTCAACCGCGCCGCCCGTTTCACCCCCGGGATAGAAGCGCAGCGAGAAATCGGCGTAAGTGCCGGTCTCCCCCGCCATCGTATGCGTATACCATCCCGTGCCTGTGCTCTGTGATCCCGCCAGACCAAGCGCCGTTATGCCCGACCAGCCGTCGGCGAGCCACGGGGCTAAATACTGCGGTGCGTTCTGCCAGGCATATTCCGTAAAGTCAAACAATACATTGTCTCCGGCTTCCGATAGGCACGGCCGTATCTGACCGCAGCTTATCGCGCCGTCATAGCTCGCCGCATCCACTGCCGGATACCATTCACAGGTATTTCCGCTGTTGTCGGTGATAAGGACCTGTGTGTCGGACACATATGCCATGCCGTCAAGATTGGCAAAGAGCAGCACCGGCTCGCCTGTCTCCGAGCGGTACAAAACCTCGGAGATTTCGTTGATCTGTTTTTCATCGTTCCACAGCATACGGTTGATCGAAACCGTTGCGTTTTCATCGACCGGAACGATGCAGTAAAGATGTCCCGCGCCGCCTGCGATGTGGTTTTCGTCGATCTCCGCAATAAAGGGATACCGGCCCAGCATCGCCTCGTTCGTTTCCCGGAGCCACGCGGGAAAGCCCGCTGCAAAGCCCTCTTCAAAGAGCCCTCCGACGCAGCCGAGGTACGCAGCGCCGAACATCGTTGCCGGAAAGTCGATCCTGTCGCGCAGAAATCCAAGCGCGGTCTCTGCCTCCGGCGAAAAGGTCTGCCGGACCGGCTGCGCGCTCCATTCCTCGCCGCGCGGCGCAGGCTCCTCCGGCAGCTTATCCGGCATTCTTCCGCCGGTCTTTGTTTGTGGCACATCGCCGGCGGCGTTGTTTATGGCTTTCTCCGGTTCGGTTTGCCGCTCCTGCGCGCATGCGCAGAGCGTCAGCAGCAAAACCAGTGTCAGCATCAGGGCGATCGTTTGCTTGCAGGAAATTCTCATAGCCGCTCCCTTCCGTTAATTCCGCTCCGGCGGGAAAGCAATCTTCCGTTTCTCCGCGCTGCAATGCTTTTTCGCCCTCGCTCTGCCGGCCAAGTGAACTGCGGTGCCCCCGCCGCCCCGGCTGCAGGCGGAGGCATATTGCGGCGAATGTCCGGTTCATTTTTCGGCCCCGTTTTTCATGAATAGCCGTATAGCTCCCGCCCCAAATGGGGCGGGAGCCTGCTTTTGCTTGGCGTCAGCCATCCCCCTTGATATGAGATATGAGGGGGCGGCGGCATAGTGCTTTGTCCCGCAGCCTGCGGTGTACGGAATTATTTAAACGTCATGTTGTTGAGAATGATGTCGGGCATCGTTCCCGGGACGCACTCCAATTTCGTCAGTCCGATGGACAGTGCGCGGCCGTCGTCGATCTGCGCGACATACTGGATCCAATTGTAGCCGATGTACTTATAGGTGCGGCCTTTGAAGGTGATGCCGCCGATCACGCGGTCTTCGATATCCTGATAGTTTTCGAATTTGTCCTTGTAGTAGTCGAAGTCCTCCACATTGGTTCTTACCTCGAACCGGATGGCGCCTGCGCCGAAGGCTGTGGGATCGTCGTTTTCCACCAGGCAGCGCCCGCTATCATCGAATGACCAGCCGGATACCGGGATCTTCGTCATGATCTTGACCTTCACATCGTCTTTTGCAAACTGGGCGATTTCCACGGAGAAGTCCTTCATCTCGGCGTTCGCAGAGGCGGCTTTGTTCGCCTCGGCGGCCTCGGCCTTCACGATGTCCAGATACTTTTCTATGGCTTCTGTGCCGGAGAAGCCGCTGGTGTTGTACGCACTCACCGTATAAACGCCCGACTCGTTCTCCTTGAAATTGACGTAGATGAAATGGGAGTCATCGTCCTTGGATATCCATTTGTAGTAGCGGTAGTTTGCCTTCATGTGGTCGCTGTACTCTTCCTTGACGAACTGGCCTTCCACGCCGAAGTAGGCAACGATATCATCATAGGTTGCGTCAAAAATATAATTATTGACCTCGTTCATCCAGACGTAGCCCTTCTGCACCTGCTCCTCCGTCACGATGCCGTCTCCGCCGGATACGTTCGCGGCGGTGGGCGCAGCGGGCGCGTCCGCCGAGTTGGGCGTCTGGGTCATCGCATCCGTTCCGCCGGAGCCGGAAGGAACGGCCTCGCCGCCGACCACATCCGGCATGGCGCTGCCGGACTCCACGAGCGGGAGATACCAGTCGTCATAATAATAGGGGACGTCGTCGGGATAGTCGGCAGCAAAGTCATCCCAGAGCTGCCCCCACGGGCGCAGATAAACCTCGTAGTAAAACTCGTCCTCGCCGTCTTCGTACCAGCCCTCAATGCAGATCATGTTTTCAACATCGGGGAAGCGGCTGTTGATCGCGGGATCAACGATCCAGTCGGCATGCTCCAACGGCAGATTCGTGAAGTAGCCGCTCTCCGACATCACGGTACCGTGCTCTCCGACACCGGCGCTGTTCAGCGTGACCGTCGCCTGCGACATCGGATCGGCTCTCGAGTAGTCCTCGTCCCAGATCGTGACGGTGCCCGTATAGTCCAGGCCGATATCGATAACAGCGCAGGCGTCCCACCACTTTCCCGCCATGCTCTCGTAAGCGCCCGAGCAGCCGGTCATCGTCCACCAGCCATACCACGCGCCGTTCCACCAGTCAAGCAGCGCATCACCCGTCGGAGCGGGAAGGGCGGTGTTTGTGCTGCCCGTCGATTCGGCGGACGTTTCCCGGCTGAGAGCAGCCGGGTCGATGGTGATCGTGCCGTTTTTCTTGCCGAACAGCTGCTCAAACGTCACTTTTATCGGGGCCGACGCATCCTTCAGCACATAGGCCGTTTGTACCTCAAGCGTTTCGCCCGGCGCGACATCCTCAAACTGTTTGTCAACCGCCGTAGCGAAGGAGGCGTAATCGGTGATGACGGCAGCAACCTCCAGCTCCTCGCCGTTCTGCACAAGCGTTTCATTGATGCTCCAGATGTACGACGCCGATTCCTTGCTGTTGTTTGTAAAGTCCAGCGTCAGAACAACGGCATCGTTCCCGTCGGAATCTGTCATGATGCACGCGTCCTTATAGAGGAGCTCATAGTCTTCCAGCTTGATTTGGTTGGACTCTGTCTTTTTTCCCTCGCCGCCGCAGCCGCAGAGACTTATTGCCAGCACAGCGATGAGCAGCAGGCTCAAAAAGCGGGTCATGGTTTTGCTCATGTCAATCTCCTTTACGTATCCTTCACAATGACATTTCCGTATTTGTCTGTGAACTTTCCTGTGGCGATCTTGATAAGATCGACGATCACTCCGATGCCGAAAACCCCGGCGGTAAGCAGGAACAGTATGCCGGTGCCGATCTTGCCGACATAGAAGCGGTGGATGCCGAGCCCGCCGCAGAAGATGCAGAGGAGCAGCGTGGTAAGCCAGCTCTTCGGCGGCTCCGCGCCGACGGGAACTGCGGGCGGAATGTAATCCGCGACCGGCTCGCCGCTGAGGATCTTCTGTACCGCGTCGGCTACGGCGTCAATGTAGCCGCCGCGATCTGTGGCGAGACCGATCGTTGCGCCCTTCACGCCCTTGCGCAGAGCGCTGTTCTTGTCAACGCGCACGCCGCCGACCGACGCCTTGGCCTCTGAAATGACCGGCTGGATACGGATGTGCGTGCCGTTAGAGAGATAAAGCCAGAGAGTGACATCCAGATTCGGCTCTTTTTCAAACACGATGCGCTGCCCGGCGACGCCGCCCTTGATCTGGAACGGCATCTGGAACGCTGCCTTGCGGGCATTGAGCTTCTCCATGATCTCCTCGAGTGTGGTGGAATAGGAAAGATCAAATTCACGGGGACTGGTCGCGAATGCGACATCTTTCATGCTGCCAGTAAGGTTATCCATAGTTTTTCTCCTTTCTAAAGTCCGGTGGGTGGCTGATACGTATTGTGCTTCTATGCGGTTTATTTTTTCGTAAAAGTGCCGCTGATGCCGTAGCCGGAGTTCTCATTCATGGTAAGGCTGCTGCCATCCACGGAGAACGTGTAAGTAGACGGTTCACTCCATGCCTCCAGCGTTACCGTAAGCTGGTCGCCGTCAATGGTATAGGTGCCGTTCTGCTTCATGTACGCATTCTCCATGGTGCATTTGCCTTTTCCGTTGAACGTCCATGTGATCACACCGTCATCTCCGAGATCAGCAGACCATGTTCCGGCCAGCGCATCCTTACTGCCGCAGGCGGCAAGCGTCAGGAGTGCAGCTGCAATCAGGAGTAATGCTACATACTTTCTCATTTTTAAGTCCTTCTTTCTAAATCGTCGTTTGATGGATGGTTCAGCCGTTCACCGCGCCGCCGCAGTATTCACAGCAGCCGCTTGCGTCCGGCGTGGTAGTCGCGCCGCAGTAGGGGCAGGTGACTGCCGCTTTGGGCGCGGCTGCCTGCTCAATCTTCTCACGCACATCTTTTCGTACCTGCGTCAGTGCCTGACGGATCTCCTCGCCGAGCTTTTTGCAGTTGCGGTACTCGACGTTGGTTTCAGGGTTGCATCTTGCCGGCATGCCCGGGCGTGCCGAGGGCGGCGTAATGTCTATAGAGCTGGAGTTGACCTGAAAGCGCATTTCGTTGAAGTAGGGGTTGTTGACGAATATGGTGATGTAGAAATCATAGGAGTATTCATAGCGCGGCGGATTGTAGCTGACCTCCTTGCCGTCCTTATCCTCGCGCTTGAGTTCCGAACGGCTCTCGTCAATATCAAGATTGCAGCCGGTCACGTCTGCAAAGTCCAGAACATCCGGGTTGGCTTCCACGAGATTTCTGGCACGTGTCACCATGAATTTTCCCGCGTCCTCGTCAAGAAGCACCTTGGTGTCCGCGCCGAGCGTTCTGGTTGTGTGGAATGCCGCGACCTTTTTCTGGTTTTCTTCCCTGTAATCAAGCTGTGCCTTGATTTCCTCAACAGTGCTGTTGCGTCGATCAGAGAACCAAGGGGAAAGCTTTTGGGCGCAGTTTTTGCAGAGATTGCCGTTTTCAAGCTTGCGGTTGCCAAGTAACCCTATTTTTTCTCCGCAAATATCGCAATATTTTTTATCAAACAGTCCCATATATATCAAACTCCTTTGTGTATGCTACTTGAATTATACGGTTACTGCGTGTCTGCCTTGGAATTGAGTACCGCACCGTAGATATACAAGGCCGGAATAGCTATTCCTGTCAGGATGCTTACGACATTAAACTCGCCGCCGTTGACCAGACTCATCACAATGCTCAATACGCTGAATACGGCCACAATCACGCCCCACACGATGAGCTTTCCTGCTTTTTCGCTGCGCTTACTGTGCTTAATGCCTTTGATTCCGGCAATCATCTGGCAAATTCCTCCGACCAGCGTCAGGAACAGCGCCGCCCAATATGAAAATGTCAGACCGGATTCCGCACCGAGTCCTGCCGCCAATACACCCAGTCCACCGACAAAAACACCCGCAATGATGGAAAATACTGCGGCAATGATCATCAGAATTCCGGTAACCTTCAAAAATTTATGTCCTTTCATGGTAAATCCTCCTGTTACAATAAATCGTATGGTTTGTTTTTATTCTTTCGCAGGGCGTTTGGCCCCACATTCTGCACAAAATGTACGACTGCCGTTTGGCATACCTCGCATTACTCCGTTTCAGGGTTTGACGTGGCATAAGCTTCTTCGGCAATGCTCAGCACCAAGGTCTCCAGCGCTTCTGCATGGCTGCCGCTGAGCTTTTGAATCTCGTT
>ENA-ORMN01002000-ORMN01002000.1-human-gut-metagenome-genome-assembly--contig:-NODE-2000-length-18706-cov-3.980108_pt1 | contig 18706 bp, 16 predicted proteins | sample MGYA00242102_ERZ508993 | MGnify/ENA primary metagenome ERZ508993 (study PRJEB26280, sample SAMEA2338770) | human gut metagenome | biome: human gut; feature: human-associated habitat; material: faeces... | reverse complement strand
GATGTGGTACTGCATACGCACAGTGCAGACGCTGACGGCGTTTTAGAAAGGCTCGACAAGGGACTTGCGGATATGGGGCTGTTGCTTGGGCCGATTCGGCAGGAAAAATACGATTATATGAATATCCGGCAAAAAGACATCTACGGATTGCTTATGCCAAAGAACTGTGAGCTTGCAAAGCAGGAAATGATTAACATTGACCAGTTGAAATCGATTCCATTGATTATGTCAGAACAGACTTTCTCAGGACATCAGGTGCTTGAATGGTTCGCCTCGGATTATTCGGTTATGAATGTGGTTGCAACTTATAACCTGATTTATAATGCCACTTTTATGGTTGAACACGGTATTGGATATGCGCTTTGTCTCGACCGTCTTGTAAACACGGAAGGACGAAACCTGACTTTCCGACCCATCGTTCCGGAGCTATCCGTCGACCTTTATATTGTAACAAAGAAATATCAAACCTTTTCTCCCGCTGTAAGAGTGTTTATTGAACAACTAAAAACAAGTATTGAATAGCAGAAAAGACGCTGCCATAAAGCAGCGTCTCATCGTGCAAAAAGGTGTAATTTTATTGTGAGAAAGTAATGATTACTCGGTTTCATCTTCCATAGCTGCTGATTATGCGCATATCAAATCTTGCAGCGTAATTTCTTTGGCACAGGCTCTGATATTATTCATCAGCCTGACCCTCTCCATCTGATCCTGTGCCTTTAATTCTTCAGTTACACCCTGTTTTTCTGTCATCTGTTCCATAAGCGTTTCCACCTGTTCTCTAGCTTCCTGATCAGTCTGATTCAGATGTTCATTCAGCTTTCCAGTCAATAACAAATACTGATACCTTGCTGATCTGTGTTCTTTTAAGAACTGCTTTCGTAACATTCCATATTTTCCATATGTCGGTTCTTCTTCTCTTAAAACCAGATCCGGCAAATAGTAATCTCCATGCAACGTATAGCTCATTCCATTTTTCTCATCATAAATCTGTTTTTTCATAGTCTAAATCTCCAATCCTTTGTATTTTGTTTTATTTTTCTTACGTTGTTGGTTTTCAATCTGACTCTTTTGAGTCGCCCATTCCAACTGTTTCAGAACGCTTCCCTTTGGCATTTGCTCCATTCGCCGTTTTTCTTCCAGTGTCCTTTGTTCTTTAATATCCTGCTGCACCACATCCTCTACAGTTTCTGATCCCAAAATACGCACCACTCTGTCATATCTGTCCGAAATCTCTTGTAAACGTTGATTATCATTTGATAATTTTCCATTTTCTTTACGCACATCATCTAACTGTTTTTGGATATCATCACATTTCTCCGTAGATTTTTGATATTTGTTTTTCCAGCTTTCTATCGTTTTGTTAAGTTCTACAACCTTTCCAGCTAATGCAGCAATCTGATTCTTCATCTTGATAAACAATGGCTTGATTTTATTCTCCCTGTAAGGTGCTGCACGTTCAAATGTTCCTGCCTCCGGTAAAAACGTCTTAATCATTCCATATTCTTTTATTTCCTTACTGGCATTATCCATAATTGGTTGTAGCACATTCCGACGATCTTCCAGACTTTTTAGTTCTTTTTCTGCGTCCTCTGCCCTTTGTTCTGCTTCTTGTTTCTCCCTAATTGCCTGTTCCTTATCGTCTTTTAAAATCTGGATATCTGCTCTGGATTCCGCAATCTGTGCTGTCAGTTCTTCAGCAATCATATTTGGGGCTTTGCGGAATACCTTTGCCAGTTTAAAACATGGAAAAGCGAAGTCTCCCATATCTGTTTTTTTAGGAATTTCTAAAGCTGCTGCAATCTCTTCTTTATCCAACTGCTCAATATTTTCGGATAAAATATCAATAATCTTATTTTTCATTCTTTACTTCCTTTCTCTTTTTCATTCATCTTTAGAATCTTTTTATACGATTTGTGAAAATCTGATTCACAAGTTTTTATATATGATTTATAAAAATCTCATTTGCAAGCTTCTTATATAATTTATAAGAAATCTGACTCACAAGTTTTTATATGATTTATAGAAATCTCATTTTCAAACTTTTTTATCCATCTATATTCTATCTATATCATAAGATATTTTAAACGTATCCACTGGACCATCATCACACATACAATTCAGAGTGAGCAAAATTTTATCATCAGTTACTTTACCCTCTATTAAAATCATAGAAATATTATAATCTTCCACAGCAGACATAATATTAATCGTCAACTGTCTTAATATATTTGCCACTACTTTTGTATCAAGCTGAATTCCCCCATCCTCAAACTCTAAGAGAATTTCAAGTCCTTCATATTGATTCTGAAAAAAAGTAGTCAGCTCTTTTAAATTGAGTAAAAGTTCTGGATATACTTCATGATTCTTATAAAAATCTTCTACAGAAATCCTGTTTTTTTCTCCCTTGATCAGAAGAGTAGACATACTGTCTTCGGAATCTTCCTGAAGCATAGATTCTATATCCTGCAGGAAATCTTTAATCTCAAGCATCCTGCTGTCTAATAATTCTGCTTCCTCACTGATGCGGCTTATATTCGCAGTAAGCTGTTTTTCCTTCTCATCTTTTTGTTCTTCGTCTATTTCATTTATATTTAATGGTGAAAAATATTTTCTGACATCCCTTTTTTCGATGTGGGGAAATAACGTCTTATCTTTCTGCTCTTTTTCTAATTTTAACTGGAGAATCTCATTTTCAAGATTATCCTTTTTCTCTGATAAAAACAAATATTCATTAGAAAGATGCTTTCTTAGTTTATCATGAAAAACTGACATTCTCCCCTGTAAATTTGCATTATCTATAAAAATATCATTCTTTTCTTTTATATCCATACTAATCTGCCCTATCTTTCTGATATGATATATTTAATCCTATCTCAGCTGAAGCACGTTTAAAAAGACATTCTGCATTAATTGAGTTCAACTTCAGGTTACTCAACTACTCAACTGAAATTCAATAAAACAGCACATAGAAATGCTTCTTTAAACTTGCTTTAAGTTTCCTTCTATAAATTTTCTATAAAGGATTTTTTGATGGTGTTCCTGCTTTTCTCGGATAAAGCTTTGGTGTTCCCTTACATTTCTTAATTCTGATCAAAAGACGTTCTGCCTCATCCTCTTCTAAGCGGAAATCATCCACTTTTTCTATCTTACATCCTAACACATTCATACAATTTTGTGCATTAGAAATTTCCTCTAAACCCTTTTTTCCTTTATAGGATACAAAATATCCATTTGTTCTGACAAAAGGAACGCAGTACTCACTTAACACGCTTAAGTTTGCAACCGCTCTCGAAACACATAAATCAAAAGCTGCTCTTAAAGATTTATCTCTTGCTAAATCTTCTGCTCTTCCATGAAGTGCTTCTAAGCCTTCTAATCCAAGTGCTTCTTTTACATCTTTTAAAAACTTAACTCTTTTATTCAGTGAATCAACGAGTACAAAGTCAATTTCCGGATAGACAATTTTCAGTGGGATTCCCGGAAAACCTGCTCCCGTTCCTACATCGATACATGTTCTTATCTGACTCATATCCACAACTCTGCGACAACTCAGACTATCAATAAAATGCTTCTCAATAACTTCATCCTCGTCTGTAATTGCCGTCAGATTCATGGACTTATTTGTTTCGATGAGCATTTTGTAAAAAAGTTCGAACTGACCTAACTGTTTTGGAGTAAGGCTGATTCCCTCTTTTTCCGCTCTTGCTTTTAATTTTTCTTTAAAATCCATATAATCTCCTTACTTCCTATGTCTCATCTGCTCCATATAAATCATCAGCACCGAAATATCTGATGGAGAAACTCCAGAAATTCTTGATGCTTGTCCTACGGAATGTGGATGTACTGCCTTTAACTTCTGTACTGCTTCTGTACGCAGGTTATGCACTTCATCATAGTTGATCGTGTCAGGAATTAATTTATTTTCCATCTTTTTAAACTGTTCTACCTGCTGAAGCTGTCTCTTAATATAGCCTTCATATTTAATGTTAATGTTAATCTGCTCAGCTACATCATCGTCTAACGGCTCTCTGTCTGGATCAATTGGAGCTAAACATTCATAATTAAGTTCCGGACGCTTTATTAACTCCTCTAATGTAGAACCACTATTTAGCTTCGTACTTCCGAGGCTCTCCAGCAACTCCTGAACTGTTTTATTAGCACCGATATTTACATGTTTTAAACGCTCGATTTCTTTCTCAATCTGTTCTTTCTTTAAAAGGAACTTATCATAACGCTCATCATCAATCAGGCCAATCTCATGACCGATTGGTGTAAGACGCATATCGGCATTATCCTGTCTTAATAACAGACGATACTCTGCTCTTGAAGTCATCATACGGTATGGCTCGTGGTTCTCTTTTGTTACGAGGTCATCAATTAATACGCCGATATATGCCTGTGAACGGTCTAAAATTACTGGATCTTTTCCAAGACACTTTCTTGCGGCATTGATTCCGGCAATAAGTCCCTGGCATGCTGCTTCCTCATAACCTGAACTTCCGTTAAACTGTCCACCGCTGAAAAGTCCCTGAATATTTCTAAATTCCAGTGACAATTTCAACTGATTTGGATTGATACAATCGTACTCAATCGCATAGGCATTACGGATAATCTTTACATTTTCAAGACCTTTTACAGTACGGTACATTGCATACTGTACGTCCTCTGGAAGTGAACTGCTCATACCTCCAACATACATTTCGTTTGTAAATTCTCCCTCTGGCTCGATGAAAAGCTGATGTCTTTTTCTATCAGCAAAACGAACGACCTTGTCCTCAATAGACGGACAATATCTTGGGCCTGTTCCTTCAATGACACCCGCATAAATCGGAGAGCGATCTAAATTATCACGGATAATCTTATGTGTCTCCTCATTCGTATAAGTAAGCCAGCAGGAAATCTGCTCTCTCTTAATATCTTCTTCTTTATTCGTAAAGCTGAATGGCACGATTTTCTCATCACCAAACTGCTCTTCCATCACATCAAAATTAACGGAACGCTTATCAATTCTGGCTGGAGTTCCAGTCTTAAAACGATACAGCTCTACGCCATTATCCTTTAAAGACTGGCTTAAATAATTTGCTGCCTGTAAACCATTCGGGCCTGTATAATTCACAACCTCTCCATACAGGCATCTTGCCTTCAAATACGTTCCTGTTGCCAGCACAACCGTCTTGGCATGATAAATTGCTCCAGAAAATGTTTTTACACCTTTAATAACTCCATCTTCCACAATAAGTTCTGTAACCTCTGCCTGACGCAAAGTCAGATGGTCGGTATTCTGAAGTGTATAACGCATTGTCATGGAATACGCATCTTTATCAGCCTGTGCTCTTAAAGAATGTACTGCCGGCCCCTTTGATTTATTCAGCATCTTAGACTGAATATAAGTCTTATCAATGTTTTTTCCCATCTCTCCGCCGAGAGCATCAATTTCTTTTACAAGATGTCCCTTAGAACTTCCTCCGATATTCGGATTACATGGCATCAATGCCACGCTGTTCATACTAACGGTAAAAATGATTGTCTCACAGCCAAGTCTCGCTGCCGCTAACGCCGCTTCACAGCCAGCATGACCCGCTCCTACCACAACCACGTCATAGTATTCTTCTACTGTTTTCATGCTATTCTCCTTGTTTCTTTATTTTCCTGTACAGAACTTGGAAAATATCTCATTCACTAAATCTTCTTCTACGGACTCTCCAATAATCAATCCTAACTTCTCATAAGCATTCATCAGATCAATCGTAAAGAAGTCCTCCGGCATTCCTGCCTCTATACTTCTCTCTACACATTCAAGACTCTCATAAGTCTTGGCAAGTGCATCTTTATGTCTTGCATTAGTAATGTAGACTTCTTGATTCACGTCTATTCTACCATGAAACATCATATTTTTTAATTCCATTATGAAATTATCTATTCCATCTCCATATTTTGCAGAAATAGAAATTACAGGTGTTTCCTCTGAAATATATTCCTTTAGAGCAGACTGTTCAAAACCACTCTCTTCTGTTGCTTTATCAGACTTATTCAATAAAATAATTTTCTTTTTATCACGGATTCTCTGAAGAATCTCGATATCTTCCTCACTGATTTGCACTGAAGTATCCATTAAAAATAAAATCAAATCTGCGCTTTCAATCTCTTTCTTCGCTCTTTCTACACCGATACTTTCTACCTTATCTTCTGTATCTCGGATTCCGGCAGTATCTACAATATTAAGTGTAATTCCATCAATTGTCACAGATTCCTCTAACGTATCTCTCGTTGTCCCGGCAATGTCTGTAACAATCGCTCTTTCTTCTCCTAAAAGAGCATTTAAAAAAGAGGACTTTCCTGCATTTGGCTTACCGACAATACAAGTGCGGATTCCCTCTGCGATAATTCTTCCATTATCGTAAGAATCCAGCATCTCTTTTGCTATAGTAATCCACTTCTTATCTTCTTCTAAAAGCTTCTCTGGAAATCCGTCTAAGCTGTAATGTTCCGGATCATCTAAGGCCGATTCTATAAATGCAATCTGGTAAATAATCTCTTCTCTTAACTGTTTTATTTTGTCGGATAATCCTCCCTTTAACTGCGTCATAGAATTTTTTCTTGCCATCTCATTTTTAGAATCAATTAAATCCATAACAGCCTCTGCCTGAGACAGGTCAATTCGCCCATTCAGAAAAGCTCTTTTTGTAAATTCTCCCGGCTCTGCCGCTCTTGCACCATTTTTCAGTACCAGATTCAGCACTTTATACACAACTGTTACTCCGCCGTGGCAGTCGATTTCCACAACATCTTCTTTTGTATAACTGTGTGGGCCTTTCATAATAAGGACAATACATTCATCCACAACTTCCTCGCCGTCTTTAATATTACCATAATAAATACGGTGATTTTCCAGCTGATAAACATCCGCTTTTTTATTATATGGCTCAAAAATCTTCACCAAAATCTCCATTGCTTCGCTGCCGCTGATTCTTATAATTCCAATTCCTGCGTTGGATACTGCGGTAGCAATCGCGGCAATTGTATCAAATTCATTTATCATTCCTATCACACTCTCCATTTATTCAAATTTTAACTCTAAAATCAAGTTTAAATGCTATAAAAATAGGAATGTTTAAAAATTCCCGTAAGAATCTTTAAACATCCCTAATCTCATACTTATGTTATCTGTCTCTCTTTAACATAATAACAACTTTTCTATACGGTTCCTCACCTTCACTCTTCGTACAGACATATCTGTCATTCTGAAGTGCAGAATGAATCACACGTCTTTCATACGGATTCATTGGCTCTAAAGCAACAGGTTTTTTCGTTCTCTTTACCGTATATGCTATTTTTTTAGCTAATTTTTCAAGTGTTGCCTTTCTTCTCTCGCGGTAATTCTCTGTGTCAAGTTTTACGCGGATATATGCATCGCTCTCACGATTCACATAAAGGCTGATAAGATACTGTAATGCGTCAAGAGTCTGTCCTCTCTTTCCTATAAGGATACCCATATCGGAACCAGATAAATCAATATTCATTACATTATCTTCTTCTCTAAAATCAATATTTACTGTAGTTTCCACTTTCATGGCAGCAAATAATTCGTCGCAGAATTCCTGTGTTCTTTCTAATAAAGACTTCTTTAATATTACCTTAATTACTGCAGGTTTGCTATTAAAGATTCCGAGGAAACCTTTGCTTCCCTCATCAACTACTTCATACTGTAACTTATCACTGCTGATTCCAAGCTCAAGAGTAGCTGCGGTAATTGCCTCATCTACAGTTTTTGCTTTAAATTCTTTAACTTCCACTACTTCTTACCTCCCCTGGTATGTCCATGTTCCTTCTCATACTGAGATACCAGATAAGCCTTTTTACCAATTTCTCCAAGCTTGCTGATATCAACAGAATCAAGATTGGCATAATCTTCTGCACCTGTTCCTTCTGGTCCAGCGATTTTCTTTGTATTAATGGAAGCAATTTGCTTAATTGTCTTTCTTGCGGAAGGATTCTCAATCTCCTCTTTTGCGGCATCTGCCTTAGCAGAGGTATCCATGAGTCTTTCCATAAATGTTTTCTGTCCTTTTGCTTTCTTCTTTGCAGCTTTTTCTTTGTTCTTTGCAACAAGAGCATCGATATCTGCGTTATCCATATATTTATTAATGATAACCTGCTGTAAACACTGGAATAATGCACTTGTTACCCAGTAAATACCAAGACCTGCCGGAGTAACTAAACAGAAATATAAAGACATAAGAGGCATCATGACTGTCATGCTCTTTGTCATTCCTGCTGCTGGATTATTACCATCCAGCTCAGGCTGTTTCATTGTCTTTGCAGATAAATACTGGAATAATGCAGCTAGAATAGGAATCAGCCAATAAATAGAAGGATGAAATCCTGGTGTCTGAGATACATTGATTCCTGCAAAGAAATCGTTCATTCCAATAATATGAGTAGATGAAGTGTTAATTACATCTGCTGCTGATGGAATCGCTTTGGCAAGTTTATGCCATGCATCTGCATTAAAATAATTCAGTGTATCAATAATCTGATTCTTTGTTGCATCTGATGCAAGACTTGTAACGTAAGAAGACTTTAATCCCTTACCAATCTTATTAATCGCATCAATTGCGCCTGCCTGTCCTGCGATTGCAGTTACAACCTGCATGTAGACAGCCTTAACCTGTGGGATATATGCAGGAATCTTACGGATAACCTGATATAACGCAAGGAAAATAGGCATCTGAATTACTAACTGAAGACATCCACCCGTTGGGTTTGTGCCATATTTTTCGTAAACTTTCTGAATCTCTTCATTCTGCTTCATCATAGAAGCCTGATCTGTCTTATTACGGTACTTTCTCTGAATCTTATTGATTTCAGGCTGCATTACCTGACTGATCTTAGCAAACTTCTGTTGCTTAATAGTCAGAGGCAGCATTAATAATCGAACAATAATGGTAAATATGATGATACATAATCCAATGTTCTGAATGCCGATGAAATTCAGACAATAGAAAATGAATTCCATGACATACCCAAGTAAGGTAGCAATCCATCCGATAATCGGAGTGGTAGACTGCGTCAATAACATACTTTTCCTCCTTAACTATGGAACCGGATCATATCCGCCTTTCGAAAAAGGATTACAACGCAGAATCCGCCACGCTGCTAACAATCCCCCCTTTAATACACCATGCTTCTCAATTGCCTCTATCGCATACTGCGAGCAGGTCGGTGTATATATACAGGTCGCTCTTCCTTTGAGAGCTGACAGATATTTCTGATAAAATCTTATTATTTTAATCAAAATAATTTTCATTCCAAATCGTCGTCTTTCAATAAATGATGTAAATTCAACAAATGAAAAATGGCACTTTCAAATTTCCCATAGTCAGAATCTTTCGCTGACGGGCGTGCCACAATTACAATGTCATAGCCACTCTTGATTTCTCCCCAGTGGAGACGCATAACCTCTCTGATTACTCTGGTTACTCTGTGGCGGACAATACTATTTCCTACTTTTTTACTTACGGAAATTCCCACGCGGTTAGAAGAAATGTCATTCTTCTTTATTATCATTACAAAACAGCGGTTCGCCTTAGACTTACCATTACGATATACCGCCTGGAACTCCCAATTCTTTCTTAAAGACTTAAATTCACTCACTTAACTTTCTCAACTTTCCAAAAAATCAATGAGAAAAGAAAAGGTCACATCACTGCGACCTAAGCTGATAATTTATTTCTTCCTTTTGCTCTTCTTCTAGCTAATACTTTTCTGCCGTTAGCAGTACTCATTCTTTTTCTAAAACCATGAACTTTAGATCTCTGTCTTTTCTTTGGCTGAAATGTCATCTTCATGCGAAAGCCACCTCCTTAAACGAATATTATACCTGTCTTGTTGAAAAACATCACTCCTATTATATTGAAAAAAGTGCTCTAAGTCAAGCAATTCCTGCGTTTTTTCTTATTAAATCTTTAATTTTAATTTTTTGCACATCCAAATCAGAAGTTATGCACGAGTTATCCACAAAATGTGCATAACTTGTGCATAACTATTGAAATATTCACAACTCTGCCGCAAAAATTCGTCGAGAGCTACTGTTAATCTGCAATTTTTGATGTGTATAATTTCGTTTAAGTTATCCACAATGTGTTATTTTTCATTTTTTTCTCTGAAAAAACAGCATTTTTCTCAGTTATCCACAATAAGTTATCCACATTTTCTCACCATTCGTATATTGAAAAAACTTCGGTTCTGTTATACACTTATACTAAAAGCCGAGCTGTTTTTTAATCTCGATATTTTTACTAAAACAGTTCAACATATTAAACCAGAATGGAGCTAACAATGAAAGAATTAATTGAGTCAAAATGGCAAGAAATTCTGAATATTCTCGTAAAAGAACATGAAATATCCGAAGTTGCCGTTAATACTTGGATACAACCACTAATTATTCAGACAATTACAGATGACAGTATTACTTTTTTTATGGTACGTGGACCACGAGGAATTGAATTTATAAAACACAAATATTACGACATTTACCTCTCTATGGCAATTGAGCAGGTTACTGGAAAACAATTTAAAATTCTTTTTACCGACTCCAATTCTGCAGCCCCGAAATCAGAACCGAAAAAAGTCAGCGTTCCTGCAGAATATATTGGTAATTTAAATCCGAGATATACATTTGATACATTTGTAGTCGGCCCGACAAACAAAATGGCTCATGCTGTTTCCGTTGCAGTCGCCGAATCACCTGGTGGTGCATACAATCCCCTCTTTTTATATGGAGGAGCCGGACTTGGAAAGACACATTTGATGCATTCCATTGCACACCATATCATTAATAATCGCCCAGATTTACGTGTTTTATATGTAACTTCTGAAAAATTTACAAATGAACTGATCGATTCCTTAAAACATGACAAGAATAAGGAATTTCGTGACAAATACCGTAATATTGATGTCCTCTTAATTGATGATATCCAGTTTATAATAGGAAAAGAAAGTACTCAGGAAGAATTTTTCCATACTTTTAATGAACTTCACGAAGCAAAAAAACAGATTGTAATTTCTTCCGATAAACATCCACGAGAAATTGCAACATTAGAAGAACGTCTTAGATCCCGCTTTGAATGGGGAATTACTGCGGATATTCAGCCGCCAGACTACGAAACTAAGATGGCAATTTTGAAAAAACGTGCTGAATTAGAACATCTTGATATTAATCAGGAGGTTATGCAGTACGTTGCTACAAATATTAATTCCAATATTCGTGAATTAGAGGGAGCTTTAAACAAAATTTATGTTTTCGCCAACCTCGAAAAGAAGCCAGTTACCTTAGAATTAGCAGAAAATGCTTTAAAAGATACGATTGAATGTCAAAAAGAGGTAACTCCACAGTTGATTATGGATGTCGTTGCCGAACACTATAATATTTCTGTTTCTGACATCATTTCTAAGAAGAAAAATAAAGAAATCGCTAATCCACGACAGATTTGTATGTACCTTTCCCGTAAATATACCGACTATTCTCTCCAAAATATCGGAAAAATTATGGGTAATCGCGACCATACTACTGTTATACACGGTCATGACAAAATTGGAAAAATGCTTGAAACAGACGAAAACCTTAAAAGCAATCTTGATATCATCATCAAGAAATTGAACCCACCAACGTAGTACATTTATATAGAAGAAACAAAAAAATAAAGGTGTCTTCACACCCTGGGGACAACCCTTTATTTTTTTCCACATTCTATTCAGATTCGATGTGAATTGCCTGTGGATAGCTGTGGATAACTTTTGCCCAATTTTTCCTATGTGGATAACTATTTTTTTATTCACATACTTATCCGCATAGTTATCCTTTTCGAAAATCCTTGTATTATCGGCCTTATCTTAGTTATTCACATCCTACACACCCCCTACTACTACTACTGCGGATAACTTATTATATTTATATATATTTTACACCGAAAGGAGTTATACACATTTATGAAGATAACATGCTCTAAGAATCAATTTTTATATGGAGTAAATACAGTCTCTAAAGCTGTGTCCAATAAGACAACAATGGATATTCTTCAATGTATACTGATTGAAGCTTATGATGATTGCATTAAATTAACTGCAAATGATACGGAACTTGGTATAGAAACAGTTATTAAGGGAACAATCATCGAACCTGGTAAGATTGCACTTGAAGCTAAAATCTTTTCTGAAATCATCAAAAAAATTCCAGATAATGATGTTTGTATCGAAACAGACGAGTCCGGAAAGACAAATATTGAATGTGAACAGATTCAGTGCAGCATTATGGGAAGAAAGGGAGACGATTTTTCACATTTACCTGAAATTGAAAAAGAAAACAAAATTACTCTCTCTCAGTTTGACTTAAAAGAAGTAATCAGACAGACGATTTTTTCTGTATCCGATAATGAAAATAATAAATTAATGACTGGAGAACTTTTGAGTATTGAAAATAATAAAATGACGGTCACTTCTCTTGATGGTCATAGAATTTCTGTTCGTAATATTGAATTACAGGAATCTTATCCTAAAATGGAAGTCATCGTTCCAGGTAAAACTTTATCCGAAGTTAGTAAGATTCTTCCAGGTGAAGCAAAAGATACGATTAATTTATATTTAACAGATAAGCATATTTTATTTGAGTTCGGGGAGACAAAAGTAGTTTCCAGATTATTAGAAGGTAAGTTTTATAATATTGGGCAGATGCTTTCTAACGATTATGAAACCAAGCTGACTATCAACAAAATGGAATTATTACGCTGTCTTGACCGCTCCACTTTATTTGTAAAAGAGTCTGACAAGAAACCAATTATCCTTAAGATTGAAAATGAACAGATGAATCTGATGATTTCTTCTCAGATTGGTTCCATGAAAGACCAGATTGCGATCAGCAAAGAGGGAAAAGACTTAGTTATCGGCTTTAACCCTAAGTTTTTAGTAGATGCGCTTCGTGTTATCGATGAAGAAGAAGTTACCATTTATCTTATCAACTCTATCGCACCTTGTATCATTCGTGATGAGAAATCCTCTTATTTATATTTGATCTTACCAATCAATGTAAGTAACAGCAATGTATAAATTTTAACGAAGTTGTCCGCTGTTGACGGACATGAAAACTTTTTTATTTAATAATTCGGATTACTAGTAATGTGTAGCTGGTGATAAATAGAGATAATATGCAAATAGTTATCAAGGGTTACAGATTATCCTGATAATTCGGATTATTGAAAAGCCAGAAAGGAATTAAAGTAAACTATGGAAGAATTAAAATTAAGAGATGAATTTATTAAGCTTGGACAGGCTATGAAGGCAGCAGGCATCGTATCTTCTGGTATTGATGCAAAAATGCTTATTCAGGACGGACAGGTAACAGTGAATGGTGAGGTGGAGACCAGAAGAGGTAAGAAGCTTTACGACGGTGATGTTTTTGAATTCGAAGGCGAAGAATTTAAAGTTGTAAAATAACCATAAGGGAGGACTCCATGTTTGTTGAATCAATCGAATTAAATAATTACAGAAATTTTGATTCGCTAAAAGTGGAGTTTTCTCCTGGAGTAAATATTTTTTTTGGAGATAATGCACAGGGGAAGACGAATCTTTTAGAGTCTATTTATGTAAGCGGAACTTTAAGATCCCATAGAGGAAGCAGGGATAAGGAACTGATTCGTTTTGGTGAAGATGAGGCACATATCCGGCTTTTTTTCAGAAAAGATTCATTATCCCATCGTCTGGATGTTCATTTAAAGAAAAATAAAAGCAAAGGAGTTGCGGTAGATGGTGTGCCGGTAAGACGCTCAGGAGAGCTTCTTGGAATGATGCACATCGTCTTTTTTTCTCCGGAAGATTTGTCGATTATTAAAGAAGGCCCGGCGGGAAGAAGAAGATTTCTTGATATGGAGCTGAGCCAGATTGACAAAGGCTATATGCAGCAGCTTGTTGCTTACAGTAAGATTTTGAATGAACGAAATAATCTTTTAAAACAAATTAATTTATATCCGGCGCTCATCGATACTTTGGATGGATGGGATGAACAGCTTCTTGCTGCCGGACAGTTTCTCATTAAAAAAAGAGAAGAGTTTGTATATTTTCTTGATGAGATGATGGCAAAGATTCATGGACAGCTTACTGGTGGTAAGGAGCAGATTAAAGTAGAATACGAAAAAAATGTGGAGGCAGAAAAATTTAGAGAGCAGCTTTATTCTAAAAGGAATAAAGATATTTCTTCAGGGACAACAAGTGTCGGGCCACACAGAGATGATCTTCGATTTAAAGTCGGGGGAATTGATATTCGTAAATTTGGCTCACAAGGACAGCAAAGGACGGCTGCGCTGTCATTAAAGCTGTCAGAAATCCGCCTTATTGAGCAGGTGACGGGAGAAAAACCAATACTTCTTCTTGATGATGTTTTATCAGAGTTAGATGCAGGCAGACAGTCGTGGCTGCTTGAAAGTATTCAGGATATTCAGACATTAATTTCCTGCACAGGACTTGATGATTTTGTAAACAGCCGTATCTCCTTAGACAAGGTATTTCGTGTAAAAGAGGGGATTGTACAGGAAGAAAAAACAGATGGTCTGGTTTAAGAAGTTGAATAAATGGCGATATTTATGGTATAATTATTTGATTAAGTTTTGACAGGAGGTTGAATTATGAGTGAAGAACAGATTTCTGCAGCGCAGGAATATGGTGCGGATCAGATACAGATTTTAGAAGGTCTTGAAGCTGTACGGAAAAGGCCTGGTATGTACATTGGCAGTACTTCATCCAAGGGCCTCCATCATCTGGTATATGAGATTGTAGATAATGCAGTTGATGAGGCATTAGCTGGATTTTGTGATACAGTAAAAGTGTACATCAATGAAGATAATTCTATCACGGTCAGAGATAATGGCCGTGGTATACCTGTAGGAATTAACAAGAAAAAGGGAATTCCAGCAGTCGAAGTCGTGTTTACCATCCTTCATGCAGGAGGAAAGTTCGGTGGTGGAGGATACAAGGTATCCGGTGGATTACACGGAGTAGGTGCATCGGTTGTTAATGCACTGTCCACATGGCTTGAAGTAGATATTTTCCATGAGGGAAAGATTTACCGTCAGAGATATGAACGTGGAAAGGTTATGTATCCGTTAAAGATTGTAGGGGATACAGATAAGAGAGGTACAGAAGTAAGATTTCTTCCTGATCCTACCATTTTCGAAGAGACTGTTTTTGATTTTTCAGTGTTAAAACAGCGTCTTCGTGAGATGGCATTTTTAACAAAGGGATTAAAGATTGTCCTTAAAGATAAGAGACCAGAAGAGAATGTTGCTCTCACATTCCACTATGAAGGTGGAATTCGTGAATATGTAGAATATCTGAATAAGAGTAAGGAAGTACTTTACCCACAGGTTATTTACTGTGAAGGTAAAAAAGGCGATGTAGTTGTAGAAGTTGCGTTACAGCATAATGATTCTTATAACGAAGGTGTTTATAGCTTTGTAAATAATATTACGACACCGGAAGGCGGAACACATTTAGCTGGTTTTAGAAGTGCACTTACAAAAACATTTAATGATTATGCAAGAAAGAATAAGTTATTAAAAGACAGTGAGCAGAATCTTACTGGAGATGATATCAGAGAAGGTTTAGTTGCCATTGTCAGCATTAAGATTCCAGAACCACAGTTTGAAGGACAGACAAAGCAGAAGCTTGGAAACAGTGAAGCGCGAGGTGCTGTTGACAGCGTAGTCAGCGAACAGCTCACTTATTTCCTTGAGCAGAATCCAAATGTTGCAAAGATAATCTGTGAGAAGGCGGTGCTTGCACAAAGAGCCAGAGAGGCCGCAAGAAAGGCAAGGGATTTAACAAGAAGAAAGTCTGCACTTGACGGAATGAGTCTTCCAGGTAAGCTGGCAGATTGTTCTGATAAAGACCCACAGAATTGTGAAATCTACATCGTAGAGGGAGATTCCGCGGGTGGCTCTGCAAAGACAGCAAGAAGTCGTGCAACACAGGCGATTCTTCCACTTCGTGGAAAGATTCTTAACGTAGAGAAGTCGAGACTGGATAAGATTCTTGTAAATAATGAGATTCGTGCGATGATTACTGCATTTGGTACGGGAATTCATGAGGATTTTGATATTACAAAACTCAGATATAATAAGATTATTATTATGACTGATGCCGATGTAGATGGTGCACATATTGCCACATTATTATTAACATTCTTATATCGTTTTATGCCTGATCTTATCAAAGAAGGTCATGTATATCTGGCACAGCCGCCACTGTATAAAGTTGAGAAGAACAAGAAGGTATGGTATGCCTACAGTGATGAAGAATTAAATAAGATACTTACAGATATCGGACGTGACGGTAACAATAAGATTCAGCGATATAAAGGTCTTGGTGAGATGGATGCTTCCCAGCTGTGGGAGACAACTATGGATCCGGAAAAGAGAATTTTGCTGCGTGTAAATATGGATGATGATGCAGCTTCAGAGCTTGATATGACATTTGATACTCTTATGGGTGACCGTGTAGAACCGCGTAGAGAGTTTATCGAAGCGAATGCAAAATATGTACAGAATCTGGATATCTGATAAAAGAAGTTTTTTGACATTTCCATACTCCCGGAATCTCTTAAATATTTGAGATTTCGGGAGTATGTATCATAGTTCAGGAGGACAGTATGGACGATAGTAATATTTTTGATAAAATCCATGAGGTGGATTTGAAAAATACCATGGAGAAATCTTATATAGATTATGCTATGAGTGTAATTGTATCCAGAGCGCTTCCAGATGTAAGAGATGGTCTGAAGCCGGTTCAGAGAAGAATTCTTTATTCTATGATCGAGCTGAACAACGGTCCGGATAAGCCACATAGAAAGTGTGCCCGTATCGTTGGTGATACAATGGGTAAATATCATCCTCATGGTGACAGCTCTATTTATGGAGCGTTAGTTAATCTGGCGCAGGACTGGTCTACCCGTTATCCGTTAGTAGACGGTCATGGTAACTTTGGTTCTGTGGACGGTGACGGCGCAGCTGCCATGCGTTATACAGAGGCAAGATTATCTAAGATCTCCATGGAGATGACAGCAGACATTTACAAGGATACGGTTGATTTTGTACCGAACTTTGATGAGACAGAGAAAGAGCCAAGCATTCTCCCATCGAGATTTCCAAATCTCCTTGTAAACGGGGCACAGGGTATCGCGGTTGGTATGGCAACCAATATCCCTCCACATAACTTAAGAGAAACAATTGATGGTGTGGTAAAGATCATTGATAATCAGGTGGAGGAAGACAGAGATACCGAGATTGATGAGCTTTTAGAGATTGTAAAAGGTCCGGATTTCCCAACAGGAGCGGCTATTCTTGGACGTAAGGGAATCGACCAGGCATATCGTACCGGAAGAGGTAAGATTAAAGTACGTGCCGTAACAAATATTGAGCCAATGAAGAATGGAAAGCAGAGAATTATCGTAACAGAGCTTCCATACATGGTAAATAAGGCACGTTTAATTGAGAAAATTGCTGATTTAGTAAAGGAAAAGAGAATTGACGGAATCACAGAATTACGTGATGAATCAGACAGAAGCGGTATGCGGATCTGTATCGAGACACGTAAAGATGTGAATGCCAATGTTTTATTAAAGCAGTTATTTAAACATACACAGCTTCAGGATACTTTTGGTGTTATCATGCTTGCGCTTGTAGATAACCAGCCAAAGGTTCTTAACTTAAAAGAAATGCTTGTTCATTATCTGAATCACCAGAAAGATGTTGTAACAAGACGAACAAAATACGAGCTGAACAAGGCAAAAGAGAGAGCGCACATTTTAGAAGGTCTTTTAAAGGCATTAGATTACATTGATGAAGTTATCGAGATTATCCGTGCTTCTAAGAACGTAGCAGAGGCAAGAGATAACTTAATCAAGCGTTTTGAATTCTCTCAGGCACAGGCACAGGCGATTGTAGATATGCGTCTGCGCGCACTGACCGGTCTGGAACGTGAGAAGCTGGAGAACGAGTATCGCGAGCTTGAGGAGCGCATTGCCTACTTCAAGGAGCTGCTCGCCGACCCCGAAAAGATCAAGGGTGTGCTCAAGGACGAGCTGATCGAGATCCGCGAAAAGTACGGCGACGAGCGCAAGACCGAAATCCAGGACGTCGAGGACGAGATCGACATTGAGGACCTCATTGAGGAGGAGCAGTGCGTCTTCACCCTCACGCAGAACGGCTACATCAAGCGCACCGGCGTGAGCGAGTATGCCGCGCAGGGCAAGGGCGGCATGGGCAAGAAGGGCATCACCACCCGCGAGGAGGACACCGTCGTGGACGTGTTCACCGCCTCCACGCACGACTATATCCTCTTCTTCACCGACACCGGCAAGGTCTACCGCAAGAAGGGCTATCAGATCCCCGAGAGCGGCAAGGCCGCCAAGGGCACGAACATCGTCAACATCATCCAGGTCGAGACCGGAGAGCGCGTGCAGGCCATGCTCCACTTCCGCGAAAAGGGCGACGAAAAGCTCTACCTCACCATGGTCACGCGCAACGGCACGGTCAAGCGCCTGCCCGTTGAAACGCTCAAGAACCTGCGCAGCAACGGCATCCGCGCCCTGAGCCTTGACGAGGGCGACGAGCTGGTGGCGGTCCGCGAGACGGACGGCAGCCAGCGCATCCTCATCGCCACG
>ENA-ORMN01001999-ORMN01001999.1-human-gut-metagenome-genome-assembly--contig:-NODE-1999-length-18707-cov-3.523536_pt1 | contig 18707 bp, 18 predicted proteins | sample MGYA00242102_ERZ508993 | MGnify/ENA primary metagenome ERZ508993 (study PRJEB26280, sample SAMEA2338770) | human gut metagenome | biome: human gut; feature: human-associated habitat; material: faeces... | reverse complement strand
CGGGCGCTCTGTGCGCAGTATTTTCAGGGACTTTTCGCCTGGACCCAGGGCATGCGTGACGGCATTCGTCCAAAACCAGCGCCGGACGCTCTTGAGGCGATCTGCCAGGCGATGGGGATTGCCATCAGCGAGGCGGTCTACATCGGTGATTCCGAGGTTGATGTAGAAACGGCGCGCAACGCCGGCCTCCCCTGTATCGCGGTGGATTGGGGGTTCCGCAGCCGCGAGATTTTGCTTCAGCACGGTGCGCAGACCATCGCCTCGTCGGCCACAGAACTGCAATTCCTATTAGCCTGATTTTTATCATTCTCCTATTGATAAGTCAAATAAAACGATTTATATTGTAAGTGACAAATAAAATATTAATATTCTTTAGAAAGATTATATCATGCAAAACAATCATTTTATACACGATCTTTTTATTGTTATCGGAATCTCTCTTCTATCCACGATCTCCATCACAATTTCGATTTTTTCCCGGTATGGTTTTTTTATCCTCCAGCTTTCAAACCTGTTTGGATTTCATTTGGAATAACACTTTTTTTCGTTCTGCTCGTTCTTCTTTTTATCAGAGATGTGCGGTCCAAGTGAATTATGCTCATTAAGCGCGCAATGAGTATAAATATAAGGAGGTTATTGTATGAAAAAGGTTATTTCTCTCGTTCTTTCTCTTACTATTTCTTTCTCTCTTGCCATCAGTACACGCTACTAATACTGAATTGTCTTCTCTCTCCCCTACCGAGCACTTTGTCCTTTATAACCCAGAAGGAAATAGACTCGATGTGCTTCTTTATCGAAGCTTAATCGAATCACAGGCAGAGGTGTACAAAGATGGTTTGCTAATTCAGCAAGCTGTTGCTAATAAGCAAACCATGACTGTACAAAGTGAAATCTGCGATCTGCCAAACGAAAGTAATAGTTTCAATAATCAAAATACAATTTTTTAGTAAAGAAATGGGCTTTACAGTAATAACCCAACACAAAGCTCAAAGTACCAATTCACTTAATCTGGTTATTCCGTTTTCAACTTGCTCCTCCTTATGGAATGAACCTGTCGAAAATTCAGGATTGTCCTCTTCTCCCTATGGAGACGGTTATTATCTCATTGGTACTGACGAGTTAACTGTACATCCAGGTATTATTGATTATCTATACCGCAAATATACTAAGACATATGATGGTGAAACTGCATATTGGACATTTGATGTTCATCAAACAATGGCTGCAATAGCAGCAATAATCGGTGCTTCTGCTTGCGCATCAATTGCAGGGCGCTCTTCTCACTATGCTTGTCTTTACTTCATCAGAATATCTTGCTTATCGTCAAGCCCTCCGCGTCGAAACATATACCTTTAACTATACCTATCGTGTGCGTGTTAATGGTTCTATTCAGCTAACAAGTTATCGCGATATAACCTATTGGAAATCCTATAATACCACTGAAAAAAACAACTCGTTGGGATGAAAAGTCGTTCAATGGTGGATTTGGCGGTTCAAACTCTGAATTAGTGTCTCAGGGAATTCAGAACTATGTAAACAGCCATAGTTAGTATTGTTTCCCAGACTAATGTTCTGAGCGCTTCAAAAAGAGCTTCCCGTTTTCAACGGGAAGCTCTTTTTTATGATTCAGGAATTACTTGTCCCCTTCGGGCTTTTCCTCTACGGGGAGTTCTTCAGACTCAGGCTTTTCCTCCACGGGAAGCTCCGGCTCGGTCGCAGGCGTTTCCTCGACAGGAAGTTCATCCTTGTTTTTGGGCTTTTCCTCGGTGGCAAGCTCGGTCATCAGGCGCAGGGAGCGGGAAATAAAGGCGTTCATGCGCTCCGCGGGCAGGGACTGCTGCGCCATTTCGGCCAGATCGGTCAGTTGCAGGCAGATATCCTTAGCGGTGTCGTCCTGCGGACGGTTAGCCAGGTTCTGCACCAGCGGATGCTGCGAGTTGAGCACCAGCGTGCGCTCCAGCGGGAACTGCGGCATGCCGTCGCTGCCCCACAGGCGCATGGCCTCCTGATAGCGGCGCATGTTCTCGTCCAACAGCAGCACGGCGGGCGTCTCCTCGTTCTTCAGCGGCTCGATGCGGATCTTGAGGTTGATGTCGTCCACCGCCCACTTGAACATCTCTTCCAGCTTCTTGGTCAGGTCCGCGTCGATGGCGGCATCGCTGTCGCGCAGCGCATCGGCAATATCCGCATCCACGCGGGTGAAGTGAACGCTTTCGTTCTTGCTCTCGATCAACTGCATAAAGCCGATGTCAATGGGCGTACCCATCACCACGACCTCGATGCCGCGTTCCTCGTAAAGGCCAACGGTGTTGGCCTGACGGTTCTCGTCCTCGGCATAGAACACCTTGTTCTCATGCGTGTCCTTTGCCTTGTCCAGGTATTCAGCCAGGGTCTCGTATTCGCCCTTGCTGGTCTTGTAGACAATCGCGTCCTTCATGCGGTCGTAGAACTTGGTGTCGCGCATGCAGCCATACTTAATAAAAGGATGAATGTCCTTCCAGTAGGACTCGTACTGCTCGCGCTCGTTCTTGAACATGCCGGTCAGGCGATCGGCGACCTTGCGGGTGATGTAGTCGGAAAGCTTGCGGACGTAGCCGTCGTTCTGCAGGAACGAACGGGAGACGTTCAGCGGCAGGTCGGGGCAATCGACGACGCCCTTGAGCAGCAGCAGGAACTCCGGGATGATCTCCTTGATGTTATCGGCAATGAACACCTGATTGGAGTAGAGCTTGACCTGGCCCTCATTCGTAATCTCGTTCTTCAGGCGCGGGAAGTACAGAATGCCGTGCAGGTTGAACGGATAATCCGCGTTGAGGTGAATCCAGAACAGCGGCTCGTCCCACTCATGGAAGGTGTCGCGGTAGAACTTCTTATAGTCCTCGTCCGTGCAGTCCTTCGGCGCGCGCATATAGAGCGGATTGGGCGTATTGAGCATTTCGGGAACTTCTTCCTCGTGTTCATGCTCATGGTCGTGGCCGCATTCACAGCCGTCCTCGTGATCGTGCTCATGCTTTTTCTCGTCCTCGGCCACCTCGCAGTAGATGGGCGTGGGCATGAAGGAGCAATACTTGCGGATGGTTGATTTGACCGTATTGCCATCCAGGAACTCGTCGGACTCGTTGTTGAGGTACAGGGTGACGGTGGTGCCGACCTCTTCGCGCTCGGTTTCCTCCATCGTGTATTCGACGCTGCCGTCGGATTCCCAGCAGACCGCCTTAGCATCGGGCAGACAGCTCAGCGTATCGATGCGAACCTTATCCGCCACCATGAAGGCGGAATAGAATCCCAAACCAAAGTGACCGATGATCTGCTCGCCGCTGTCCTTGTATTTCTCCATGAAGTCGTTCGCGCCGGAGAAAGCGACCTGGTTGATATACTTGCGCACTTCCTCCGCCGTCATGCCGACGCCGTTATCGGTAAAAGACAAAATGCGGTGCTCCTTATCCACGCGCACGGTGACGCGCGGCTGATAATCGTCCGGAATCTGCCCCACCATGCGGCGCTTGGCCACCGCATCGCAGCAGTTAGAAATCAACTCTCTTATAAAAATATCCCGATCGGAATACAACCATTTCTTGATGATGGGCAAAAAGTTTTCCGTATGAATGGATAACTGACCTTTTTCCATGCTCATTGCAATTACCTCCGTCAGCGTGGTTATATAAATCTCGCTACGGATTATATTATAGCACCTGCAGAATGGATGTCAAGCAAAACTTAGCACTCATCGGTAAAGAGTGCTAACATTTGTGTATGGGCAGAATGTGGACGATCTGGTCAAATACCAGATGGACACGTTCGGCTACTCCGAAGACGTGGCGCGTGAGGAAGTCGTGGCCAACTCCGCAGCGACGGTGCTGACGGACGAGGAGTTCGTGCGCAGTCTGTACAACAACGAGCACAGCCTGTTTGAGCAGATTCGCAAGTTCTTCAGCGAACTGGCGGACACCTTCAAGCAGCTCACTCAGAGCGCGAGCTGGAGTCAGGACGCCGCGCTCACGCCGGAGAACGTGCGCGCCATCGCAGAGGTGTTCGACAGGGTGGCGGCGGATACAAAGACTCCAAGCACGGGGATTGAGTTTGGACCTATGACGCGGTACTCTGCGAAGGATAGGAATATTATCGAGGGGTATTTGGGCGCTGTTGACACTGATTTGCTTGAAATTGCTCGTTGGTATAAAAGCAATAAGCAGGCAAAAAATGACAGACATAAAGTTACAAGCGTGTCTGACCGAATGGCAAGTGATATAAAACTCCATGTGGGCATTGACGTGAAGGGATATGAGGTATGGGTAGACAAATCAACCTTTGACCACATTGAAAAACGTCACGGTGAGAACGGTAGTGCTGATCATAGCATGGCAGATCTAAATGATGTTGCGCGCATGAAATATGTCATTGATCACTACGATGACATGGAAGTACTAGTTGATAAAGACGGAAAATGGATTACGAGCAGCCGGTATACAGACTCAATGAATAATCAGGCGCCACTCGTTATAGTAAAAAAGAAAATCAACGGCACGTACTTCCTGTCGGAAGCGGTCGTTGATTCTAAATGGCACAAGGTATGGGTCGAGACTGCATATATAAATAAAAAAGGCGTTACGCAAGTCGAGACGATGCCCGGTAAAAACCGAACCCCCGCGTCTACGTCCGAAACGCACCCTGCTTCTCCGCCTAAGTCCACCATAGCAGAAGCATCTGACGTTGTCAAGTTTTCCGCGAAAGATCCTGTGGAGAAAAAGGGCACGCCGCTTGCCATCCACAACCTGACGGAAGAGAAGCTGCAAAAGTTCCTCGCGCTGGGCGGCGCGCCCATGCCCAGCATCGCGGTCACGCGCTCTGACGTGGAGCACAGCAACTTTGGCGACATCTCCTTGATTTTCGACAAGTCGACCATTGACCCGAAGGCGAGCCGGAAAAACACGGTCTACTCTGCCGATGCGTGGACTCCCACATTCCCGCAGATCGAGTACGAAACGAACACGAAGGTGGATAACGCCGTTTACAGCCGCCTGACGGCGCTCTCCCGGAACATGGATGAATTCTACCGCGAGGATTTGAAGCGCGTGCTCTACGGCGTGGACGATGGGCTGAACCGTTACGGCGGAGAAGCCGGGTTTGTCGAGCACGCAATGGACAACCTCGGCCTGCAAACAGCAACCAAAAGGAAGAAGCATTCGGAAATCTCCGAATGCTTCCCTTTTTTGTTTTTAGCCCTCGTGCTCCTTGAAGGACTTCTGCTCCAGATTGTGGTTTGTGACGTGGACGAGCACCGGGGTCATCGGCGCGGGGATGCGGCCGTTTTTGACCGTGACGCTGCCGCCCAGCAGGTTCTCGTACTCACCGTCCGGCAGGGGCAGGTCGGCCTCGCCCGTGACCAGGTGGAAGTTGAACACGCCGTAGAGCTGTTCGTCGCCCATTTCGTAATGCCCGGTCAGGATGCTGTCCTGCTTGGGTTCGTCGAGGAAGAACGCGCCGCTCGTTTCAATGGGCATCTTCTTGATGGGACGCAGCGCGCGCAGCAGCTCCGCCAGCCAGGGCGCTTCCTGCCGCTCAAAGACGACTCTGCTCGTCATGTCGGTGCGCTTGGCCACCTTGAACTCCTGCCCCGCATAGATCAGCGCCGGCCCCTTGAGGAAATAGGAGAACGCCGTCCACATCCGGAGCTGTTCGTCCGTGTGCACCAGTGAGCAGACGCGCACCTGATCGTGATTTTCGAGGAAGCGCATCTTGATGTAGTTCATGGGATACATGGCCTTTTGACGATTCAGGCCGTCCACATACTCCTTGAGCGTGCCCTTGCCCTTGAGATAATCCTCATAGAAATAGTGCACGTCGTAGTCATAGGTGATGTCAAACGCCTGATACATCTCCGCGTCGCTGTGCAGATTCCAGCCGCGGTCGCGCATCCTGGTCAGGAAGGGATAATGATGGGTTTCCGCCAGCCAGATGAAATCGGGATTGATCTTGTCCATCTCCGCACGCGCACGGCTCCAGAAATTCAGAGGCACCATCGGGGCCACGTCGCAGCGGTAGCCGTCCACGCCGAGCTTTGCCCACATCAGCGCGGTTTCGACCATGTAATCGCAAAGCGCTTCGTTGGAATAATCCAGATCGTAAACGTCGTTCCAGAAGCGGTACATGGGCTTGCCGTCCGCATCCTGATAGAAATAATCCGGATGGTTTTCCACCAGCACGGAATCCTGCGAGGTGTGGTTATAGACGATGTCGAGCATGACCTTCATGCCGCGGGCATGAACCTCCTTCACCAGCCGCCCAAAGGAATCGAAGTCGCCGTAAGCAGGGTTGATCGCGCGGAAATCCCGCACGGAATAGGGAGAGCCGCACTCGCCGAACTTCATCTTTTCTCCGCGGGGATGGATGGGCATGAGCCACACCACATCCACACCCAGATCGCGGATGCGGTCGAGTTCGTCGATCACACCGTCAAAGTTGTGTTTTTCCGTCAGGTTCATTACGCTCAGTTCATAAATGATGAGTGAATTGAGCGCCGGATTGGTCTGTTGAGCCATGGTTGATTCCTTCTTTCTCTTTTTTATTCATATGGAAAAACGATTTTTTCAATTTCCGCCGTGAACAGATTGTCCCGCGTGACCACCACGCTGGCAAGCGTGCGTTCATCCGGCACCGCATTGCCGCGCAACGCCTCAGCGGCATATTCAACGCCGAGATATCCCATCCCAAAGGAGTTGCGGACGATGGTCGCGCTAACCGTGCCATCCTCAATGCACTCGATCAGTTCCGTCACAACGTCCGTCCCCACGATGGCAACATCACGCCTTAAGTATTTCACCGCTGCCGCCGCGCCCACCGTAGCTTTTGCTGAAAACACGACGATCGCATCCAGATCCGGCAGGAGATAGAGTTGCTGAAGAGTCTGTCGGTAGGCCCAATCGCGGCTGTCGCCGCAAAAGATGCGTCCCTGCACCGTTACGCCCATCTGCTCCAGCCGTTGGCGCAGCTCCGTTTCGCCGGAGAGACTTTCTGCGCTGTCCGTCAGCAACAGCACGGTATCTCCCTCCTGCAAGCGGTTGCCCAGAGCCCTTGCCATGTTATCGCCCATTTTCACATCGTCGTTGAGCACAGTGGAGATTCTTTCCTGCAGCACCAGCTCCGTACCCACCGCCACGACGGGCAGCCGGGTTTCCTCCAGCGCGGCGGTGATCTTCCTCTCGCCCTGCGTCGCAGCGACGATCACGTTCATCCCGTCCTCCAGCGCTTTTTCTGGCAGATCCTCCGCCAGCACGCCGCTTTCACGATCCGGGCGATAGATCTCCAGCTGCACATTCATCCGCTGGGCGGCGGTCTGCGCACCCTCCGCGATGTTTTCCCAATAATGCCCTTCGCCTTCAGAAAGGATCAACGCGACCCTTGCCGTCTGCTCTTTTCGATTGCATCCACTCAGGGGAAGGAAGAGCAGCAGCACCACCAGCATCAGGGCCGATGCTTGGGGAATGTGATGGTGACGCATGTCCTCTCTTCCACCTCGCTTTCGATGGTCAGCCCATAATCGCTCCCGTAAAGGAGCTTGATGCGCCGGTTAGTGTTGCGCAAACCGATCCCGTAGCGGGATTTTTTGACCATGATGTTGCTGTCGTCACGCAGCATCTCCTGCAATTTTTTGACTTTCTCCGGCGGGATGCCCAAACCGTCATCCTCAACGGACAGCACAATGTTATATCCTTCCTGCCGCGCGCGCACGATCAGCGTGCAGCCCGGCATATCGCTCATGCCGTGCTTTAGGGAATTTTCGATCAACGGCTGCAAGATGATCTTGGGGCAGGGCAGATCCTTGATGCTCTCGTCCATATAGAGCTCGTATTTGAATCTCTTCTTATACCGCACCTGTTGAATGGTGAGATAGTTGCGGGCATAATCCATCTCCTGCTCCACGGTCAGGAAATAATCGCCGTTGTTGATGGAAAGGCGGAACAGCTTGGCCAGCGCCTGCACCATCTCGATGGCCTCCGGCGTGCGGCCCGTTTCCATCACTCGAACGATGGAATCGAGCGTGTTGTAGAGAAAATGGGGATTGATCTGCTCCTGAAGCGCGCCGATCTCCATGCGCCGCAACTGCTCCTGACGATCCACCGTCTCCTGCATGAGTCCCCGGATTCTGCGCAGCATGACGTTATAGGAATGCGCCAGCGAAGCGTATTCGGCAAAGCCCTCTTCGGGCAGACTCATGCGGTTGTCATCCAGATTGCGCTCGATGCGCTGCATGCTCACCTGAATATCGGTCAGCGGCTGCACGATGCGCATCGACAGCCACAGCGCCACCAGCAGCACGCCCGCCATCAGCGCGATGACCACCCAGGTCACGCGGGAGATGAATGCGGTCGAATATTTCGCTACGTCATCAGATGTGACGGAGGCGGTCAGCTTCCAATTCGTGCCCTCGATGGTTTGGGCCAGCACCATGCTCTGGTCCTCGCTCTGCGTATCCTCGCTTAAGATGTTTTCCTCGGAGATCAACTCCAGCGACATCAGCTTCTGTTCAGGATGATAGATGATGTTTCCGCTATCATCCAATATATAGAGATAACCGTTATCCCCCAGCGTCACGCTGCGGCAGATGTTCTCCAACGGCTCCAGACGCATATCCGCCATCAGGATGCCGGTATGGGGAAGATCGTCCTGCCAATAGCGCACCTTGCGCGTGACCGACACCACCCAGGGATATTCGCCCGGATAAAGGTTCTGCACATGCGGCCGGGAAAACACCGTCTCCCCCAAACCCGCTGTGCGCGCCTGATTGAACCAGTCCATTGAGGTCAGGCGACAGGTCTTCTTGCTCTCTGCGCTGGGCAAACCGAGCACGGGATTGCCATATTCATCGAGCAGCAGCAGCGCCGAAAGATTCTCCATCGCACCGGCGGACAAGCGTAGACTGCTGTCGAATTGCCGGCTGTCCGCGCTGCCGCGATCCTCCATTCCGTCGGCGACCTCGCGCAACACATCCTCGACCTGCCCAATCGAGTCCGACAGACGTTTGGATACTTGATCCATCGCCTGCAAGGTATTGCTCATGCCCAACTGGCTGAACATGGTCGTGGCGGTGGTGGAATAAATCACGCAGACTATCACCATCACCATCAGCGCCACGCCTACCATGCACAGCGGCATCACCAGCCGGATGGAAGGGCGCAATTTCATCCGGTTGTCCCCCTCTGTATGCGGAACTCCTTAGGCGACAGGCCGCAGCGCTGCTTAAAGCAATAGCTGAAATAGCTCGCGTCGCCAAAGCCGGTCGCTTCGGCAATCTGATAGATTTTCTGGTTGCTTTCCGCCAGAAGCGACTGCGCCTTTTCGATGCGCAAATCAAGCAGATACTGCAAAAAGCTGGTGCCGGTTTCGCGCTTAAACAGCAGCGAAAACTGCGTCTGGCTCACGCCGAAGGTCTGGCAGAGCGATTCGAGCGACAGCTCCTTGTCCGGGTAGTTCTGCCGGACGTACTGCACCGCCCGCGCGATCATCTCCGATCCACTGGTGGCAACCTCTTGACGGACGCTGTCCGCAACAAACAGCGTCAAGGCGCAGAGCTGATCCATTCCGGCAGAAAGCTCCGCCGGTTGGAACACCAACTCCGCCCGGAAAGCGGAAAACGCCTGCGTAATGTCCACGCCGGACCTCCCCGCCGCATCCAGGATCGCCGAAAGCAACTGGATCATCATCATTTGGCGGGAGGTCGGGCCGATTTCGTCGTGCGCAATGCGCTGCGCCAACTCGGCATAAAAGGCGGTAATCTCCTCCTTCTGCCCACTGCGGCACAACGCCGTGACGCGGCGAATACACTCGCCCAGCTCCGCATCCACCACCTGCGCTTCGGCGTCGGTCTTCTTCGCGGCATAGACGCGCCCCTGTCCGCCGATGAGCCGTTTATCCAGCGCCGCCAACGCGTTCTGATATCCTTCGCCCAGGTTCATATACCCGGTGATCTCTGCGGAAATTCCCGCCGTCGCCGTCAGGTGGAGATAGTGCCGCAGCGACTGGATTGCGTCGTCGCAGACCGACAGCGCCGCGTCCTGCCGGCCCGGCAGCAGCAGAATGAACTGCCCGCGGTAGGAAACATACTCTCCGCTGTGCCGCTTGAGCACTTCGTCGAGCACCTCCTGCACTGAGGCGTCGAGCAGGGCGGGCTGGCTGTCAAAATCACGGCGCAGCACTTCGAGGTTTTCCTCGCTGCGCTCCAGCGAGAGCACCGATACGCACAGCGGAAATTCAAGCAGGTCCTCCGCCAGCTGAGGCCGCGCGCACAGTGCGTGGGTGTCCCCGCTGGAAGCGCCCATGATATATTCCAATATGGCGGCGCGGCGGGCCAGCTGAGCGTCCTGTGCGGCTTTTTCCCGCAGGTGCTCCAGGTCCACGCGCTGGCGCGCCTGCTCGTCCAACTGCTCCTTGACGCGGCGCAGCACCTTCATGATGCCCTGCGCCGAAAGCGGTTTGAGCAGATAATCCAGCACCTGGCGCTGCAGCGCCTGCTTGACATAGATAAAATCGTCGTAACCGGACAGCACGATGTATTTCATGGTGGGATACATCTCCTGCAGGCGGGAGATCATTTCCATACCATCCATATAGGGCATATGCACGTCGGTGAACACCACATCCGGTTGAAACTGCCCCGCCTTTTCGATGGCGTCGATGGCGCCGGTTGCCTGCGCGCACAGCGTAAAGCCGCAGCTTTCAAAGTCCACGGTCGCCTCGATGCCCTCGCGCACCTCGTCTTCGTCGTCCACCAGCATCAGCTTGTACATCGCGCCGCCTCCTCCCTTTCCGCCGCCCGTGTCTGTCAGATTCTACGACTGCAAATCTCCCGTCCGTTCATGGTTTTGATGGTGAACAGCCCGTCCTCATAGGTCATATAGCTGTGCTCGTTGTTCTCCTTTGGGATGGAGGTCGAGCCGGGATTGATATAGAGATTGTCGTTGCCAAAGGGCGTAAAGGCCTGCACATGGGTGTGCCCATGGATGAGCAAATCGCCGCGATTGAGCGGCGGCGGGTTCTGTGTATTGAACAGATGGCCATGGGTAACAAACGCCATGCGTCCGTTTAAGAACAGCACCATCGAATCCGACAGGATCGGAAACTCCAGCACCATCTGATCGACCTCCGCATCGCAGTTGCCGCGCACGCAGAGGAAGCGCTCCTTCATGCCGTTGAGGATCGAAATGACTTCCTTGGGATTGTATTCCGCGGGCAGATCGTTGCGCGGGCCGTGGTAGAGCAAATCGCCCAGCAGCACGATGCGCTCAGGCGCTTCTCGCCGGTCAATCTCCGGCAGCATCCGCGCATAATAGGCCGAACCGTGTATATCCGAAGCAAAAACCAGTTTCATGCTTTCGTCTCTTCCTTTCAAAACACGATGTAATCTCTCTTTATCATACCATAAACACACCCTTGCACGCAATGAAAAACCTCGCTTCTCCCCCAGGTGCCTTTCTGTTATACTGTTGATAAAAAAGGAGGAATGGCCTTCATGTACCAGCAGGACACCATTTTGCGACAGATCGAGATGCTGACGCAAGCACTGGCGCGCATTTTCTTTCGAAAAGAAAAAGTGATCTACGAGTTCCCTGAGCAGGAGACCGGCTATTCAGACGATGACGTTTGGTACGCGCGGATCTTACGCCTGCTGGCTTCGAGCGAGATCAACGCCGCGGAGGATGCTCTCTTTGACGGCTTTGACGCCTCATCCGTCCGGCTGCGCGCTGCGTTAGACTTCTATTCGCGCCTGAATCTCTTGAGTGACGAAGCGCTTGCCCATGCGAACTTCAGCCGGGAGGAGATCGCACAGGGATTGGACGACATCGCGGCGCGCTGCGGCGTTGAATTCCGCGATCAGATTTGAATTTCGCCTTGTCAGCAGCGCTTCACGGGCAGTATAATAAAGGCAACCCTTATGCGCAAAACCACTTTCAAAAAACAGGGGGGGTACAGAACATGTCGATTCCCATGAAGACCATTCCGGGCTATTACAATGAGCGTCCGGGCATCCAAGTCGGCACCAAGATGGAGGGCGAAATCACGCTGGGCAAGGACGGCCGCTACAACTTTGACGAGCAGGGCGTCCGCTTTCTCAAGCAGATGGGCGTGGATTGGGTCATGGTCTCCGACGTGCCGGAGCACAACGCCAAGACCTACAAGGCTGTGCGCGAGCAGCTCGAAGAGCGCGGACTCAAGATTTATCGCCTGCAAAACTATCAGCTGCACAATATGTCGGCCGTGACGCTGGGACTTCCCGACCGCGACCGCATGATCGATCGCTACCTGCAATACATCTCCGATCTTGGCGAAGCGGGCATCCATTACGCAACCTACGCCCACATGGGCAACGGCATCTGGCGCGGCGATATCCGGCGCGAGGTGCGCGGCGGTGCAACAGCAGGCGGTTTGGATCTGGAAGCGCCCAACAAGTCCATCGCTTTCGGCGATTTTGAGTGGCCGCTGTCCCACGGCCGTGTGTTCGGCGAAGACGAAATCTGGGAAAACTACGAATATTTTATCAAGAAGGTCAAACCCGTGGCGGAGAGCGCCGGGGTTTATATCGGCATCCATCCGGATGATCCGCCGGTCTACACCATGGCGGGCGTGCCGCGCTGCATCTTCGGCAACTTTGAAGGCTACAAGCGCGCGCTGGAAATCGCAGACAGCCCCAACATCGGCGTATGCCTGTGCGTTGGCTGCTGGCTGGAGGGCGGCGACCTGATGGGCTGCACACCGGTAGAGTTCATCAAATATCTGGCGGAGCGCAAGAAGCTCTTCAAGCTCCACGTCCGCAACGTCACCCAGCCGCTGTATGCGCCGGGCGGCTTTAACGAGACTTTCCCCGATGCGGGATATTACAACCTGACGGACGTCATCGAAGCGCTGGACGAAGTGAACTTCGACGGCTGCATTATGAACGATCACCTGATCGACATGGTGGGCGGGCACTATACCTGCGAAGCGTTCTTCACCTCCTATCTCAAGGGTCTGGTGGACGCGGTGCAGAATCATCACAAGTTCTGATCCGAAAGGAGTGCATCTTTCATGCGCATCCTCTTTATCGGCAATAGCCATACCTATTTCAACGACATGCCTCATCTTTGCGCCGAGCTGCTGCGCGCGGCGGGCAAGAACGTGGAAGTGACGATGCTCACGCGCGGCGGCGAAACGCTGCATGGGCATATTCTCAGCGAACAGACGCGATTTAACATACTCTTCGGGCATTACGACTGGGTAATTCTCCAAGAAGCGACCGGCGATTTTCCCTCCAAAGCGCAATACATGGCCGATGTGACCGTGCTCAAGGGCTGGTGCGACGAGGCAGGCAGCCGCGCTGCGCTCTACATGAACTTTGAGTCGCCTAAAGGCACGCCGCCCCTGGCTCCGCTGCGCGACGCGGTATGCGAAGCGGGGAGTCTGCTGCATCTGCCCGTTGCGCGCGCAGGCGAAGCCTTCGCTCGTGCCGAAGCGGAATGCCCGGAGATCGACCGTTATTTCACCGACCGCCACCATGCGTCGCCCACCGGTTCCTACCTCATCGCGCTGATGATCGCCAAAGACGTTTTCGGCGTGGACCCGAAAGGGCTGCCCGATCTCTCCCTGCCCCCGGAAACGGCGGCCAAGCTGCGCCGTATCGCCGCCGAGCTTTGATTTTCCGTTTACCCGAACGCCCGGAAATTCTTTTTCGGGCGTTCTTATTCGTTCTGCATAGGTTACAGGAGGTTTTTGTTATGCAGCATCAATGCCGCATCACCGTGCTCGACACCAAAGTGTTCCCCGAATACCAGCAGCAGTATCTGGCCGATCCGAAATCCGGCCCCTGTCCCTTTTTCAAAAAGGGCGACGTTTTTTTGCTGGAACGCACCCCGGAGCGGGACGATTTTCTCACCTGATGAACGGCAGATTCTGCGGGGAAGCCTGGGACGCGATCAGCCGCTATGTCTACACCGCGCTGCAAGGCGGCTCCATCATGCACAACTGGACCAATGACGAGCGCATGATGATCGCCTGCTGCAACGACGGCACCCGCCCCGTCATCTTCAAGATTGAGCGCATCGACCTGCCGGAAACGGAGGAAGAGCGGTTATGGCTGGAAAAGCAGAACTTCAAAAACACCGCGCAGAGCGCCTATACCGGCTGAATGCGTGCAAATAAAAAGGAGACTCTCCATGGAACTTTCCAACGGTGTATCCATCCCCGCCATCGGGTTGGGCGTCTATAAAATGCAGGCGGGCAGCGAAATGAACGCTGCCGTAAAGGCCGCGTATCGGGCGGGTTATCGCCTGTTCGACACGGCGCAGATGTATGGCAATGAAGCCGCGCTGGGCGAAGCACTGCGCGATGCGGGCATCCCTCGCGAGGATGTATTCCTCATCAGCAAGATCAACAACGACAGTCAGTGGTACGCCCCCGCGCTGGCAAGTATTCGGGAGACGCTGCGCAAGATGCAGACACCGTATCTCGACTCCTTCCTGATCCACTGGCCGGGGCAAAACACGGAGCGCACATTGGATACCTGGCGTGCGCTGGAAACCGCATACCGTGAAGGGCTGGTGCGCAGCATCGGCGTATCGAATTTTGAAATACCGCACCTCAAGCATCTGCTAGATCACTGCGAAATCCCGCCGATGATCGACCAGATCGAGCACACCCCGCTGCTGCATGATGATGCGCTGCTGAACTTCCTGCGGGAACACAGCATCCGCGCGATGGCCTGGGCGCCGCTGCTGCGCGGCCGCTTTGGTGAGGATATCCCGAGAATAGCAGAAAAATACGGCAAAACCCCGGCGCAGATTCTGCTGCGCTGGAATATCCAGCAGGGAATCATCCCCATCCCTAAATCAAAGAACCCGGCGCGCCTTGTCGAAAACATCGACGTATTCGACTTTGAGCTTGCGGAAGAGGACATGACCGCGCTCAATGTCATGAACTGCGGCAAGCGTACCAGCCACGACCCGCTCACCTTCGACTTCTAAAAAAGCACAAAAACAGTCACCGTCCAGCATGAACCGCAAGGGGAACTGTCCGGACAACGCAGTGATAGAAAATTTCTTCGGACTGCTCAAAAGTGAGCTGCTGTATTTGCAGGAGTTTCGGTCTATGAAGCATTTCAAACTGGAACTCGTTGAATATCCGGATGACTACAACAACCGCAGGATCAAGGCAAAACTGAAGGGCTTGCTGTCTGCAATCCACAGACAGCAAGCCCTTTGGCTGCTTGAACAATTTGTATTGAAAATATTCGTCTAACTTTTGGGGGTCACTTCAAAATCGCTGCGACTGTTTTTGTCACGATGCTCTTTGCATCAGTCCTTTTTCTTGGGGCCTGCCTTTTTGCGGGACATGACGAGAATGATGACCACCACAACGACCACGATTGCCGCAAAGCTCAGCAGGAAAATCGTCTGGCTGGAAAGATGGATGCCTACGCTCGTCTGCGCGGGCTGAGCAGTTTCTTCCGTGCTATCGGTTTCCTGCACGGGGAACAGCTCGCTCTCCGGTGTATCGACCACCTGCTGTACGGTCTTGCTTGCCTTGACGCTCTTGAGATCGTTGACGGTCAGCTCTTCCGGCAGAGTGGTGTTCTGGCCGGAGACTGTGCCGGTGGTGACGATCAAACGGCCCACAGCGGCAAAATCCGTCGGCAGATCAAACGCGATGACGTTGGTGCCTTCCACCAGTTCACCCAATTCCAGCGCTTCGCCGGTATTGCTGTCGAGGATCAGGTTCAGCCAGGGGCAGTCCTTGCCCAGATCGCGGGGCGTGTAGGAGCCGTCGTAGCCGAAGCTCGTCAGCGCAATGTAGTAATTGCAGCCCGCCTCCTGCATTTCATCATAATAGATGTTGGCGATTGCGGAGGGCTTGTAGACATTGCAGCCCTCGGTGATATCAGGATACTGTTCCGCGATATCGGGCGTAATCAGGCCGATGATGCCCACGCGGACATTGCCCACGTCGATAACGGCATAGGGATCAAAGAACAGATCGCCGTCCATCTTCAGCCAGTTGGCGCACAGCAGCGGGAAATCCGCCATGGCGCTGAGGCTCTGCAAACGGTCAACGCCCAGCGCCGCGTCGCGCGTGCCGATGGCCGCCGCAGTATACCCTGCCGCATTCATGACCTTGATGTTTTTGCCGCCGTCGCCGGTCAGCGCGTTGCCGCTGTCCAGCAGCAGGGTTTCATAATCCTCCACCATCTGGTCGGCCAAGCCCGCAACCTTGGCAAAGCCCACCGCGCCGTCCTTATTTTCCATCACGCCGTTGGTATCGCCGGTATGGATCACGGCAAAGGTCGTGGCCATGCTGTTTTGCAGAATATTTTCCGCCGCCTGCTGGTTTTCACCCGCCGCCAGCGCCACGACCGGCGTCAGCATCACAAAGCACAACAGCAGACAGAATATTGCCTTTTTCTTCATCCTTTTCTCTCATCCTTTCCAAGTGACGATCGATTTTATTATAACGGATTCCGCAAAAGTTTCAAGTGAAGGTTTTATGAATGGTTTTTTTCGGCCTTTTTTCTGAATCCGGCACATTGGGAGATTCCTGTACTTCCATGCGCCTGCGTCAAGGCGTCTTGCTCAGTTTTCTCTATGTCGTCTTTCGGTTTGCGGCAAGCATTTGCTATTCTTCCATCTGATTTCCGGCGATTGCACTGTATGATCTGGCGCCGGGCAGCCTGCGGCTCTATCTGATTCGCTGTTTTCGCAGTCAAACGCTTCCGAAAGAGGTTCGCCGTTACCGCCGCACGGGCTTATTGCTCTTTTTACTGAATCTCCCCATGGGCGGCATCTGATGCACCATGGTGCTGCCGGTCGTATTCATGCTGCTGCGCAGCAGAAAACTGATTGCGGCGCAAACTTCTTCCATTTCCCAGCATTTTCGTTAGTTCTTTGTAAAGTGTGAAACCTATACCTGCCTTTTACGTCCAAGAAATGTGTGAAAGCTCACACCGCAACAAAAATCTTGGAGGAACAACATGAAAAACGCAAAAATGCTGATGATCGCCCTTGCCGCCGTGCTGGCGCTTTCTCTGGTTGGCTGCTCTTCCGCGCCCGCCGCTTCCGCCTCCCCTGAAGTCTCTGCTTCCGCAGAGGCAACACCCGTGCCCACGCCGGAAATCACCATGACCGCGCAGGAAATTGCCGACGATCTGATGAACATTGACGACCTGTTCAGTTCAATGGACCATAGCGAGCAGGACCTTTTTGCCGAGATGTGCGGCCTGGATCTTTCGCTGTTGGAGGATTATTCCCTCAATGATGCGATGATGAATGTCAAATCGCACACCCTTTATATCGCCAAGGTCAAGGACGCGGCGGACATGGACGCGGTCAAGACGGCTTTCCAGACCCGCAAGGAGCAGATGGAGCAAAGCTTTGAGCGCTATCTGGAAGATCAGTATGAAATCGCCAAAGCCGGACAGATCGTCACCTCCGGCAACTGGGTGATGCTGGTGATCTGTGAGGATTCCCCGAAGGTTGTGGATCGCTTCAACGAACTGATGGGCGCGTAAAAGAACCCGCGCTGAAGGGAGGAAGGGCTTGTTCCTTTCTCCCTTTTTTCGTATGATGAGTGAAGATGAAAATCCAACCACGGAGGTGTTTTCCGCGCATGGTGTTTTCCAGCCTGAGTTTTTTGCTGCTCTTTTTGCCCGCCGCGCTGCTGATCTATTTTCTCTCGCCGCGCCGGGCGCGCAACGCCGTTTTGTTTATCATCAGCCTGGTGTTTTACGCCTGGGGTGAACCGGTCTATGTGGTGCTGATGCTGTTTTCGACGCTGACGGATTATACCATCGGCCGCCTGATGGAGCGCTGGGACGCGCGGCCCGGACTGCGGCGCGCCGCGCTGATCGCCTCGCTGACCATCAACTTTGGGCTGCTCGGCTTTTTCAAGTATTCCGGGCTGTTGGTGGAAACGGTCAACGGACTGTTCTCGCTCTCCCTGCCCGTGCCACGGATCGCACTGCCCATCGGCATCTCGTTTTACACCTTTCAGACCCTTTCCTATTCCATCGATGTTTACCGCCGCAACTGCCCCGCGCAGCGGAACATCATCTCCTTCGGCTGTTATGTGGCAATGTTCCCGCAGCTCATCGCGGGGCCGATCGTGCGGTACATCGACGTATGCGATGCACTGGAGCGCCGCCGCGAAACCTGGGAGGGCTTTTACTCGGGAACGGGGCGCTTCCTGTGCGGCATAGTCAAAAAGGTGCTGTTGGCCAACGGCATCGGACAACTGTGGGAGCAGGCGGCGGCGATTTCGCCAGCTTCCCTGTCCGCGCTGACGGCATGGCTGGGCGCTTTTGCCTATGCCTTCCAGATCTACTTTGATTTTTCCGGCTATTCGGACATGGCGATTGGTCTTGGCAGGATGTTCGGCTTCACCTTCCCGGAAAACTTCAACTATCCGTATATTTCCCGCTCGGTCACAGATTTCTGGCGGCGCTGGCACATCACGCTGTCCACCTGGTTCCGCGAATATCTCTATATCCCGCTGGGCGGCAACCGCGTCTCCCCGGTGCGCAAGGTTGTCAACCTTCTCATCGTCTGGCTGGCCACGGGGCTTTGGCACGGTGCAAGCTGGAATTTTCTTGCCTGGGGCGGCTATTTCGGCATTCTGCTGGTGCTGGAAAAGTACGCCTTCCGCGGCGCCATCGAAAAGCTGCCCGCCTGGCTGGGGCGGGTGCTGACGGG
>ENA-ORMN01001996-ORMN01001996.1-human-gut-metagenome-genome-assembly--contig:-NODE-1996-length-18712-cov-7.081524_pt1 | contig 18712 bp, 19 predicted proteins | sample MGYA00242102_ERZ508993 | MGnify/ENA primary metagenome ERZ508993 (study PRJEB26280, sample SAMEA2338770) | human gut metagenome | biome: human gut; feature: human-associated habitat; material: faeces... | reverse complement strand
CCAAGGACAAATCCGCAGATGCGCAAATCCTGATGCGCAATTACATGATGGAGCGTTTTCTGGAGCGCGTTTCTCTCTCAGAATACCGGGACAAGTTCATCCTCAAGGGCGGGATGCTGGTGGCCGCAATGGTCGGCCTTGACGCCCGCTCCACGATGGACATTGATGCTACCGTAAAGGGTGCGACAGTCGGCATCGAGGAAGTAGAGAACATGATCGCCTCCATCATCTCCGTGCCGGTGGACGATGGCGTGGAGTTCCGGTTGAAGCGTATTTCCGAGATCATGGACGAGGCCGAGTATCCGGGCATCCGTGTCAGCATGGAAACGGAGTTTGACGGTGTGGTGACTCCGCTCAAGATCGACATTTCCACCGGCGACGCCATCACGCCCCGCGAGGTGCGTTACAGCTTCAAACTGATGCTAGAGAATCGCTCCATCGAGATTTGGGCATACAATCTGGAAACTGTTCTGGCCGAGAAGTTGGAAACCGTCGTGTCCCGCGCCACCACCAACACCCGCATGAGAGATTTCTATGATCTACACATCCTGAGCCAGCTCCACGACCAGAGCATCGTCCCCGCCGATCTCCGCGCAGCACTCATTGCAACGGCCAAGAAACGCGGCACAGAGAAACACCTTGCCGATGCGTCTGCGGCCTTTGATGAAGTCGAGACCGACCCGAACATAGAAAAGCTGTGGCGGGCTTATCAGAAAAAGTTCTCCTATGCCGCCGATCTGTCGTGGCATACAGTCATGGATTCCATTCGCAGCCTTTATAGGATGGTGCAATAGTAAACGTTCAGCGAATTGAAATCTCTGAAGGTAAGGGGATGCTTTGATGGACTTAAAAGAATTTTATTTTCAAAATATAAAGGAATCTGAATATCATCATCGCTTTCTGAATTCCGTAAAAAAAGTGAACTATACATACAACCCCTTCACAGGCGAAGAAGAAACTCAGGATTACCAATTCGAGATTTATGATGTCGAAGAAGCAATCACCAAATTAAAAGAGCTGTGCCAGCCTGATGTTAATTTTTCACCGGAAAACAGATGTTGGTTTTACCTAATAACATATTATCTGAATACACTTGGCTATGAGATAAAAGAATTTCCCAGAATATTAGCAAGACCACCTGCTGAACCGGCTGACTTCACATACGGAGAAATTAGGAACCGAATTATCGTGCTGGGTGGAGACGATAATGGAACCGTCCGCTATGCAACCAGAAGAGCCTTTGTTGCGGAGCTGACATTTATGCAAAAGTCTTGCAACATTGAGGTGAGCGATTCTATAAACCAGAAATTCATTGAAATCTCTACCAGACAGGCATCTTTCAACTGTATGCATACAGATGAGAAAATTGCTGAGATTGCAAATCTTATTGAAAATATGTTGAAGCAAGATGGAAAATTTATTACGCCAGAATATGAAAAAGTGTGTTGTGGGTTCATTGACGATACGATAGTAAAAAACTACAGAAAGCAAATGCAGTGTTTCAGGCATTGCACAGACGAAGCAATAGCAGAAAGGAAGACATATTCCGAAGAGCAAAAGACCTTCCTTGTTGACTATGGACTTACGATTGTGAAGGCCATTCATGAACTGATAAAATAAGCAGTATTAAAAATTCATCTCACCTCTTACATTACACATCATACACTTCAAACGGTCTGCTCCGGCAGACCGTTTGACTTTTCATGAAGGTGTCCGACTGGCAGCCACACGTCTGATGCCGCTATCTGTCGCCAAAATGTCACGCTTCAGCTGTCGGTCAAACTATATCGGAATCACACTAAGCCTCTATAAGCGATAGCGCTGCGTCATTGAGTCAACCATACAATAAAACCAACTTTATTTTTAGGAGGTTTTATTATGGCACTCAACTTCGTACAAATCGGCAAACACATTGGAGAGATCAGAAAGCGTCGAGGTCTTTCACAGCAGAAGCTCTCGGAAATCATCGACAAATCTCCAACTTATGTCAGTTACATAGAAAGTGGACTGAAGTGTATGAGTCTTGACACCTTTGTTTCCATCGCAAATGCTCTTCATGTATCTGCAGATGAACTTCTCAAAGATAACATTGAGAACACCATTAAGGTGGCAAACCACGAATTTGCTTCCTTGATTGCAGACTGCAGCGAATATGAGAAGCGTATCCTCCTGTCGATCTTGAATACAGCGAAGGCTGCCATGCGAGAGAACAGGCACCTTTTGATATCTCGGCGCTAATAGATTATGTGGATAGCTTGATGGAAAAGGATAAGCCTTTTCTCGAAGTCCCCAAACAGCTTTCCCACAGTCTCGCCATTTGGGCAATTTACGCACATGCCCACATCGCACCTCCTGTGGCGAAATTTGTTTCTCTTATAATAGAAATAGAACTCCTTTCATGTTAAAATAAAAATACACACTCTAAGGAGGTTGAAGCTCATGGACGAAAATAATTCCATCCAGCTTTTTGAAGATAGAAAAATACGTACCGTATGGGATGAAGAACAGGAAGAATGGTATTTCTCTGTTGTGGATGTTATCGCTGTCCTGACAGATAGCTCCAATCCGACAGACTACCTCAAAAAGATGCGTAAGCGTGATGAACAGCTTGCGCGCTACCTGGGGACAAATTGTCCCCAGGTAGCAATGATAGGTGCAACAGGCAAAAATCGTAAAGTACTAGCGGCAACGACTGAACAGCTCTTGCGCATCATCCAGTCCATCCCGTCGCCCAAAGCTGAACCCTTCAAGCTCTGGCTGGCCCAAGTTGGCCGCGAGCGTATCGAGGAGACTATCGACCCGGAACAAGCAATCGACCGCGCATTAGAAACTTATCAGAAAAAAGGCTATGACACAGACTGGATTCATCAGCGACTCCTTTCCATCCGCGTTCGTAATGAGCTTACCGCTGAATGGCAGGAGCGAGGCGTACAGCAAGGCAAAGAATACGCCATTCTCACCGATGAGATCACGAAAGCATGGTCCGGCATGACTACTCGGCAATATAAGAAGCTGAAAGGTCTGAAAAAAGAAAACCTTCGTGATAATATGAGTACGATGGAAATTGTACTGAATATGTTGGCAGAGGCAACAACCACAGAACTGTCAAAAGCACATCAGCCGGAAGGGTTTTCTGAAAGTCAAAAGATTGCTCGCCGGGGCGGCAACTATGCCGGTCAGGTTCGACAGGATATCGAAAAGGATACCGGGCGGCCGGTCATAACATCACAGAACGCCGCACAGCTTAATGCCGTAGTCGTTGACATGATAGAAAGTGTAGCGGAAACGGAAAAGCCTGATAATGATGAAAATAAATAAAAAAGCGGGAGTACAGCCAATCGGATGAACTGAAAAGCTGTACTCCCGTTTTGTGTAACGAAAAGTTTTTGAATGCGAGCTGTACGAACGGACACAGTCTATGGATTCAAAGATGGTTCTGGGTCTATTTGTTTCTATTCTCTCTGGACTTGTGCAAACGCTGCTAGTATCGTGTCCTGCTGACGGAATCATATTTTCACCGAATCCTATTACATTTTCGGGAAAATCAAGATTTTTCACGGACTCATCCGTATAATGATGTGCAGAAGGAGGATGCGAGATGATTTATTTCACGGGCGATATCCACGGTGTGGTCGATGGTGTCGTTAACTTTGTAAATAAGGTACATCCCTCCACGGACGATGTGATTGTCCTCTTGGGGGACGTTGGAGCGAACTACTATGCGCCAACACCAACCTGGAGGCGGTATTCGATCTGATCCTGCAGGCGGCGGCAGAGAACCATGTGCCCCGGGCGGAAATGCCCGCAAAGCTGTACATCATCTCCGACATGGAGTTTGATCATTGCGTGAAGAACTCGTCCATGACGAACTTCGAAAACGCAAAGGCAAGCTATGCGGCGGCCGGCTACATACTCCCGGACCTCGTGTTCTGGAACGTTGACAGCCGTCATGAGCAGCAGCCTGTAAAAGAGAATGACCGCGGAGTTGCGCTGGTTTCCGGCAACAGCCCCCGGATCTTCTCTATGGTCATGGATGGCGAGCTGAATCCGTATGACTTCATGCTGAGCGTGATCGATACGGAGAGGTATGCTCCCATCGCTGCGTAAGTCTGGCTGCTCTCCGGAGTAAAAGAACGGGCGCACGGTTTCCGATTGGGCTGCGGAATTGCCGTGCGTCCGTTTTTTGAAAGGAATGATTTTTTGAAATGATAGAAATACAAGGACTGCACAACTCAGCCCTTTGTTATACGCCCGCACTCGAGCCGACGGCTGAACTCCAGATCAAGACCGTCTGCGACCAGGAGGCTTTTGCCGGCTGCAAGATCCGTATCATGCCTGACGTCCACGCCGGAAAGGGCTGCACCATCGGCACGACCATGACGATCCGGGACAAAATCGTTCCCGGCATGGTTGGCGTAGACATCGGCTGCGGCATGGAGACTGTGAGGCTGGCCGAAAAGGAGATCGACTTTGCCGCTCTCGATGCGCTTATCCGTAAAGAGATCCCCTGCGGGCAGAATATCCGCAAGGACGAGCACCCGCTCAACGGTGAGATCGACCTTCACCGGCTGCGCTGCTCTCCCTGTGTTTCCGTTGAGCGCGCGAAGCGCAGTATCGGTACGCTGGGCGGCGGCAACCATTTTATAGAAGTCGACCGCGACGAGAATGGTGAACTGTATCTCGTAGTCCACTCCGGCAGCCGTCATCTCGGCACTCAGGTCTGCAAGTACTACCAGGATCAGGGCCGCTTTGCTATGTGGGGCGGTGCCCGTCACCAGATCGATGCGCTGATTGCCGAATACCGTGCCGCAGGCCGCTGGAAGGAGATCCAAAGCACCATCAATGAACTGCGCAGGGAGCATCCCATCCGTATCCCCAAGGATCTCGCTTATGTAGAAGGAAAGCTGTTTGAGGATTACATCCACGACATGCGCATCACACAGCGCTTTGCCGTGCTCAACCGCAAGGCCATGACCGATGTGATCCTGCGCGGTATGGGGCTGACCAAGGTCGAAGAGTTTACTACCATCCACAACTATATCGACACGGAGAAGATGATCCTCCGCAAGGGCGCTGTTTCCGCCGAAGCCGGGGAAAAGCTGCTGATTCCCATCAACATGCGCGACGGCAGCCTGATCTGCATGGGCAAGGGCAACGAGGAATGGAACTGCTCGGCTCCCCACGGTGCCGGCCGTCTCATGAGCCGTAAGCAGGCGTTCGCCCGGCTCTCGATGGACGAGTATGCCGCCGAGATGGAGGGGATCTGGTCCTCCTGTGTCGTGGGCGATACGCTGGACGAATCTCCTATGGTATACAAGCCCATGGATGAGATCGTTTCCGAGATCGGCCCTACCGCGGACATCATCGAGCGTATCCGCCCGGTCTATAACTTTAAGGCCGCAGAATAATGCCGCCGTATCCCTGCCGTTGCGGAGCCGCCGCTGCGACATAGCTCGCAGGTGCGACTGCCGGCAGATACCGGTCTCCCGCCGATACTTCGGTTTCGGACGTACGCCCCGCGGTTCAACAGCAGCGGGAAATTCGGCGGGAGATTTTGAAACTCGCGCTCTTGGCTCAGTTGGCAGAGCAACGGATCGATAATCCGTAGGCCGCAGGTTCAAGTCCTGCAGAGCGCACCATTTATTGTCAATTCCATTGTGCTTGAGAAAAGCAGGTGATGAAAAATGAAAGCAATTCAGAGAGGAAGCAAGTTCACCATTTTTGATGATAGCATCAGAAGCTATGATCAACTGCCGGCCGCGACTTTTGATATCGGATATAACCAACAGGAAGGCTGCTTCCTCCTCCGCAGGGGCAATATCCGCGTAACGGAAAAAGCCTATGGCGTTCATACAGAAAAACTGGAAAAGATCCTGTCGTCCTTCAAGCGTTTTTCCAGAAGCATGGGTGTGATCCTCAGCGGTGATAAAGGTATCGGCAAATCGTTATTCGCAAAAATGATTTGTGAAGCCTCCATTCGCGAGGGTTATCCGGTGATCCTGGTGGATGCCTGCTGCCCGGGGCTTGCGAGATTTCTGGAATCCATCCATCAGGAATGTGTGGTTCTTTTCGATGAATTCGATAAGACTTTCCGTTCCAACAACGATAATGACGATCAGGCAGCGCTGCTGAGCCTGTTCGACGGTACCACGGGCGGAAAAAAGCTGTTTATCGTGACTTGCAACGAACTGTACAGCCTTAACAGCTATATCGTAAACAGGCCTGGCCGCTTTCATTATCACTTCCGTTTTGATTACCCTTCCCCGGAAGACATCCGCGAATACCTGCATGACAAGCTGGAGGAAGAATGTTATGGGGAGATCGATAAGGTCGTTGATTTTTCCCGAAAAATCAGCCTCAACTACGACTGTCTGAGATCAATTGCCTTTGAACTGAATAACGGCATCGATTTTGCTTCTGCCATAATCGATCTGAACATCATGACCACCGAAAATGAGGAATACGATGTTTATCTGTATTTCGAGGGTGGGTTGAGCCTTCACCAGCATCGGTACCGGACAAATCTTTATGATAATGACGGTCTGATGGAGCGGATCCATCTGTATGACGATGACGGTCATTATGTCCTCTGTGCCTACTTTGACCGGAATATGGCAAGGTATGATATGAGCAGCAACGCGATTCTGATCCCGTCTTCCGGCATTAAGATCAAGAAAGCCCCGGCCGATGACGATGATGGCGGCGAAAACAGCAACGGCAATGAATACCTCAAGCGGAAGCCGCTGTACATGACGTTCAAAAAGCGGGCGATGAAGAATCTGCATTATTTGATTTGAGGTGAGAGAATATGGCAAATCTTTTTGACAGCTACGGCCTGGATTTTCTGGGGAAAGACGAAGACACGCTGATGGGCGCTGTAAGATATACGGTCCAGGAAGGAAAAGCCATCAAAGGCTACTATGACACCCCGTACTTCTATTTACCGATCGGCTCTGCTGAATTCTGGGCCAGCTCCGAAAAGAGCGAAGACGGTAAGCTTGCCATATCCAGATTCCATACGCATTGCGGCGGGAAGACGATTTGGGAAATGATCTGCACAGACGTTGACATTTCACCGAAAGACTGGCCTAAAACGGAACGCATCCTGATGATGAGCCGCAGCACGGATAACGGCGGCATGCTTCCTGTTGATATCATCACAGCGGACGTGCTGCCCAGTTTTCTCAAAGACGACAGGCTCACGCTTCAGCTTGTTGCGCCCTGCCTTGAAGTAAACTACTACGCCACGGAAGAAGAGTATGACAAAACTGTCCCCGCCGATAAGCAGGGACAGAAATGGGGCATAGCCGACGGCGCGCTGATACCGCTGTCCTTCCTGGCAAACCACCTGGTCGGCAATTATGAGGACGGCAAAGAGTATGATAACGATGCGTACATAACCTTCAAGGCAAAGGTCACGCGCCTCTGCGTTGGTACGTTTGAGATCGGCGATCAGAAAGAGAATACTTTTATCCGCTGTTTTGCGGATACTGTGTATGGCGAACTGGAGTTCGACCACTCGTTTGATCAGGTTCCCGAGGAACTCAGGGACAACATTAAAGTCGGTTCGATCATCAGCGGGGTCTGCATGATCTCCGCGGATGCAGCCATCGGCGAGTACGAAAACGGGATAGTAAAAGACTTTGATCACGATCTCCGGCTGGTGCGATTCACCCTTGCCAAGGGGGAGACGGAACGGCTGCGCAGTGTGCTGACCGCCGATTCGGTATATGAGACCGATACTTCCGGAAACAGCTGCTACGGTGCAGATGAGATCATTGACCGTCTCACTTACGTCTGTGAAAACCACGAGGGTAAATATATTGCCCATCTGGCGGAGATCACAGAACTTGCAGGATCCGGTCTGGAGTACCCGGTTGGCACTAAATGCATCGTTCTGGCCGACAAGGAAGAAGACAACTACGAAGCCATTGTTTTTGTAAGTGTTGACGAGGATGGGAATATCAGCCGCATTCACGTCAGTACAGACAGCCGCTATCGCTTCAGGATCGAAAAACCGGAACGCGTCAAAACCCCTCTCGATGATTTGGTGATTCCGGAGAGCGTAGTCCAGCCAATCATCTGGCGGGCGAAATACCACGGGTTTCTTGCGTACGATCTGGAAGATAAGCTGGTTTTGGAGGATGAGGATTATACTCAGCACAAAAACAACGCCGAAAGAATGCTGGAGGCGCTGGAGGCCGAACCTCAGTCGGACGCCGAGGAAACGATCGGCAATATCTTAGGATACCTGTTTGCCAAATCGGTGGAAATGACAGTCAACGAGGCCAAAGAGAACCCTGCGTTTGAAACCAGGCTGACGGCGTCGTATAGTCCGCATGATGCTTTCCGGGGCGTGCTTCGCTCTACGCTGCCCCCGGATCAGCACGCCGCTCTTGAAGATGCAATGGAACAGGCGCGGCAGTTTGGAAAAGACATCTTTGTCTTCATGGAAATGATGGAAAAGACTGACGATGACTTTCCCGAATTGTTTACTCAAGCAGCCGTCGTTGTTCAGAGGATAGGACAAATGTACGCAAGCAACGGTTTTGAAGAGTCGTGCAAAGCCCGAACATAAGACGAGGCGCATTATGCTCATTTTGGATTCTCCCGGTTCGTGCCCTATGTGCCGGAGAAAAAGCTATGACGATCCCGCCGTCCGGGACAAGCGGGCAACGGGAAAAGCGAAAGACATGATCAGCGAATACTTAAGGGAGGAGGTAATGCCCCGTGAGGGAAACGATTGTGAAAAAGCTGAATGAAATTGAAAAGAAGGAAAGCGTAAGGATCCTGTTGGCGGTCGAATCCGGCAGCCGCGCCTGGGGCTTTGCTTCCCCGGACAGCGACTACGATGTGCGTTTTATCTATGTCCGACCGAAGGCGGAGTATCTGCGTCTGGAAAAAGTCAGGGACGTGATCGAGCTGCCTATCGAGGGCGAGCTGGATATCAACGGCTGGGATTTGGATAAAACACTGCGCCTTCTGCGGACATCGAACCCAACGCTGTTCGAGTGGTTCTCCTCACCGATCGTGTACCGTGAGACTGCATTTGCAGACGAGTTCCGTTCTGTGATGCTGAAGTATTTCTCCTCCAAGCGTGGGCTGAGCCACTACCTCAGCATGGCCGGCGGCAACTACCGCGAATATCTGAAGGGTGACATGGTTAAGGCCAAAAAGTACTTTTATGTGCTGCGCCCCATCCTGGCCTGCAGATGGATTCTGGATAAAGGGACTCCTCCGCCCATGCTCTTTTCGGAGCTGGTGGAAGCGGAACTTGATCCCGCCCTTCTTCCGGACGTTGACAGGCTCCTCGAATTGAAGATGAGCGCACCTGAAATTAAGACCATCCCCAGAATCGAGAGCATCAACCGTTACCTCGACAGCAGCATCGAAGAATTACGATCCCGCATCGTTCCGTTGCCCGAAGACACAAACCACGGCTGGGAAGACCTGAACCGTCTCTTCTTCTCCCAACTCCGATAAGAGACGAAGCATTTTATACTACGGGTTTCTTTACTTCTTGAAACCCGGATGCTATAGTAATATCAGAAACAGGGGCTGTGCCCGGAAAGGAAAAAGAAATGATCCTCAGACAGTTCTCCGATTTACTCAAAGCCGAATATCAGGATCGTTCGCTGTGCAGCTTTACCCACAAGATGCATGGTCCTTTGGCATGCCCATATAAGACAGAGAACAGAACGGTGAAACGACAGCCGGAATAGGCTGATCCGATACTTCACGGGCCGCTTGTCTTGTATGAGGCAAGCGGCCTTTTTGTATTTCAAACCATATGTGTCACAGGCCATCCGGCCGGAATAGGAGAGTAAATGAAATGAATCGGATACCGGTCATCGACATGACCGCCACCGGAATCAACATCACCCGTATGCGGATCGCAGCGGGTTTGACCGTAAAGGACGTGCAGGATGTTTTCGGATTCTCCACGCCCCAGGCCATTTACAAGTGGCAGCGCGGAACGGCTTTGCCGACCGTGGACAACCTCGTTGTCCTCGCCGCGATTTTCGGTGTGAAGATCGATGACATCCTGATATTTCAAGACTGCGGAGTGATCCAAATCTCCGCATAAAATACATCAGCTCTGGCAGCAGGGCTGACAGGGTCCCTTCGACTAACAGGACAGGTCGCCGCCCTTTCAAGGCGGAAATGCCGGGTTCAAATCCCGCAGGGATCACCATACACGCTCTTAGCTCAGCAGGACAGAGCACCAGACTACGAATCTGGGGGTCGTGGGTTCAAATCCCGCAGAGCGTTCCAAATACCGGACTGGTGTAACGGCAGCACACCTGACTCTGACTCAGGAGGACGTGGTTCAAATCCACGGTTCGGTGCCACAATACAGCCCGTAGTGCAGATGGATAGCGCGCCTGAGTGTCTGTCAGGAGATCGCAAGGCCGAGTCTCACTTCGTGCACCATACTGCAGGGTGGCAGACCGGCAATGCAACAGCTTCATAAGCTGCCCCAAGCGGGTTCAACTCCCGCCCCTGCAACCATTCATAGTGTGAGTAGCTCAGTTGGTTAGAGCGCCGGTTTGTGGCACCGGATGTCGGCGGTTCGAGTCCGCTCTCACACCCCACACGGACTCTTAGCTCAGTTGGTAGAGCGGCAGACTGAAGATCTGCGCGTCCCAGGTTCGATTCCTGGAGAGTCCACCAAATAAGGGAGAATGCCAGAGCCTGGTCAAATGGGGCGGACTGTAAATCCGTTGCCGAAAGGCTGCGTTGGTTCAAATCCAACTTCTCCCACCAGCTTTTTGCTATTCCCCGCCACCGGAGGTTTTCCGGTCGTGGGGAATAGCTTTTTCACTTGACAGAAGGCATCTCAAGATGGAGTCCGTTTTATTGGACACTGCTGCTGATATAATTTGCTGGAAAAAGCCAAAAGTACTATAATAAACTTGCTTGGCTGAATAGAACCGGATATGGGGGCGCGCGTCACAAAAACGAAAAGCTTGTTGACTTGTTTTCTGCATGAGAAAGAGGGAAGAAAATGTACGGAGCACTTCTGGGCGACATGATCGGAGCGCCCTACGAATTTGACAGGGGGAACAAGAGCAAGGAGTTTCCGCTCTTTTGCGAGAATTCCCATTTCACGGATGATTCCGTCATGACGATAGCGGTGGCGGAGGCCCTGCTGGACAGCCGGTTTTTGGACGATGACAGCATCCGGGCTGCGCTGATCAAGTCGATGCGGAAATGGGGCAAAAAGTATCCTGATGCCGGCTACGGCAGGAAGTTCCTCTGTTGGCTCAGGGAGAAAGATCCAAAGCCCTACGGCAGCTGCGGCAACGGCTCGGCCATGCGCGTTTCTGCGGCAGGCTGGCTGTTCGATATGCTCGAAGAGACGCGGGAAAAGGCCAGACTGACGGCTGAGGTCACGCATGATCATCCCGAGGGGATCAAAGGCGCGGAGGCAACTTCCAGCGCGATCTTCCTCGCCAGGACCGGCCGCAGCAAGGAGGAGATCAGGGATTACATTGTGCAGGAGTTCGGTTATGACCTCTCCCGCACCTGTGACCAGATCCGGCCGAGCTATTATCACAATGAGAGCTGCCAGAAGACGGTGCCGGAAGCAATCACTGCCTTTCTGGAGGGGACGGATTTTGAAGATGTCATCCGGACTGCCGTTTCCCTCGGCGGCGATTGCGATACCCTGACCTGCATCGCAGGGAGCATCGCGGAGGCCTTTTACGGCGTGCCCGCCATCCTGAAGGCAGAGTGCAGGCGCCGGCTCCCGGAGGATATGGCGTATATTCTCGGCCGCTTTGATATTTCCCGGAAACACGGTCACGACGATTTTCCCGGCGATACCCTCTCCGGCAGCGGTATCATCGATGAGGCGATCGACCGCGGCTGCCAGACCGGCAGCAAAGAGAATCGGATCGGCGTTTCCGATGGGATGCTCGGAGATGCCGGGAGGGATCATTATCGATCCCCGGGGACAGTCCTTCCTGTTGACAAAAGACCGGATCAATATGATTTTGAACGCTGACAAAGGAGGTCAAGCACAATGAGAACGATTCGTGTAACCGGCAAGGGGCAGATCAAAGTCAAGCCCGACATGACCCGTATCACCATGACCCTCACTGGTGTCTTCAAGGAGTACGGTGAGACCCTGCGCCACTCATCGGAGGACACGGAGGCGCTGAAGGACGTCCTTTCTGCCTTCGGATTTGAGCGGTCCGATTTGAAGACGCTCAGCTTCCATGCGGACACGGAGTATGAGAGCTACCGGGACAAAAACAACGACTACAAGCGGCGTTTTGTCGGATACCGGTTCAACCATATCCTGAAAGTCGAGTTCGAGTCCGACAACGACCGCCTGGACAAGATCCTGTATGCCCTTGCCAACGGCAAAGTCCGGCCGGAGTTTCGTATCAGCTATACTGTGAAAGACCCGGAAGCCGCAAAGAACCTGCTGCTCGGGAAGGCCGTCACCGATGCCAAGAAAAAGGCTGCGGTTCTGACCCAGGCCGGCGGCGTCAAGCTGAAAGATATCCAGAGCATCGACTACTCCTGGGGCGAGATCAATTTTGAGTACAAACCGATGGGCGACTTGGTGATGGACTGCTGTGAACAGCCGATGACCGAAAAAGCCTATGATCTGGATATTGAACCTGACGATATCGATGTTTCTGATACCGTCACCGTAGTGTGGGAGATCGAATAAGACCAAAGACAGGCTGATTTTCAAGTATTCACTGTCCGACGTCTGACGGATCCCGACAGCTTCATTTGAGATCCAGGACGGGGATTCACCCTCGGTTTGGTTCCGGATTCGCTTACTCTGTCGAATTCTGTCGAACGAATTAACGGCATTTTTATGGCGGTTTTGTTGAAACAGGACAGAAAATGTGCTATTTTTATCGGGTAATTGATCAGCTGAAGAAAAAATCGATATGGAGGCGATATTATGAAACTTCAAGTGCTGATCGCCGACGCAGACCCGGATTTCCAACGAACAATGACGCAGGCGCTTTCTCGGGAGGGGGACATGGAAGCGGCCGGTGTTTCATCTGACGGGTTGGAGACCCTTTCCCTGATCCAGACGGCACGCCCGGATGTTGTGCTGCTGGACCTCATCCAGCAGCGGCTTGACGGGCTCGCTATTCTCCGCCGGCTTGCCGGACGGGAGGATGCGCCGCCGGTGCTCGTTCTCACCGGATTTGTCAATGCCGCCGTCGTTGCCGAGTGCGCAAAGCTCGGCGCGGCATATTTTATCCCCAAGCCCTGCGACACCGCGGCGCTCATGCAGTGCCTGCGGCAGTGCGCAAAAGCGGGCGGAAAATCTCCCGCGGCTGTCGCCGCGCCGGCTCCGGTGCCCGCACATCTGGAAAGCGCCGTCACCGACGTTCTCCACGAGATCGACGTACCGGCGCATGTCAAGGGTTATCAATATCTGCGTGAAGGGATTCTCTTCACGATCCGCGACGCGGACCCCACCGCCGGAATAACGAAAGTGCTTTATCCGACGGTGGCGAAAAAGTTCTCCTCCACGCCGTCCTGCGTAGAACGCTCGATGCGCCATGCGATCGACATTGCATGGAACCGCGGCGACGAGGACGTGCAGGAAAAGATCTTCTGCGGTGCCTTCTCCGGCAGCACGGGCAGACCCACGAACGGCGAATTCATCGCCACGATCGCCGAGCTTGTTCTGCAGCAGATCGGCAAATAAAAAATACGGAATCCTCCCGGAAAACCGGACGGCATCTGCAGCGGATCGATCGCAAACCGGTTCACCGTGGGAAAAATATACATGCACTTCTCTCCGCAAAATAAATGGCTTTAAATAACGATCGCTTCCTGCCCGGCTCCGGTGAATGCTCACCGGAGCCGGGCAGGAAGCGTTTTATGCCAGATGGAGCCATTCGATGAGCAGCAGCCAGGTGAGGCCGTAGTACGATACGACTGCGACGAGGTCGTTGACGGTCGTGATGAGCGGGCCGGAGGCGACGGCGGGATCGACGCCGATCTTTTTGAAGAAGATCGGGATCACCGTGCCGGAAATGCTCGAGAGCAGCATCGCCGCGATGAGCGCGATGCCGATGCAGCTCGAAACGCCGAACGCCATGAGCGCCGCTTCGCCGCGCAGCAGAAGATATGCCCCGATGAGCGCGAACGAGGCCGCGCCGAGGATCGCGCCGTTCATAAGTCCGACGCGCGCCTCCTTCCAGACAAGCTTCCGCTTCTGCGCGCCGGTCGTTTCGCTGTCCATAAGGACGCGGATCGTGACGGCAAGCGACTGCGTGCCGACGTTGCCCGCCATATCCAGCACGAGCGACTGGAAGCACACGATGAGCGTGAGCTGCGCCACGACGCTCTCGAAAAGGCCGACGACGCTCGACACGACCATCCCGAGCCCCAGCAGCACGAGCAGCCACGGCAGACGCTTGCGCACGCTCTGCACGAGCGTTTCGTTGAGATCCTCCTCCGCGGAGAGACCGGCGAGCCGGGCGTAGTCCTCGCTCAGCGCGTCGTCCACCGTCTGGACGAGGCCTTGCGCCGTTACGACGCCGAGCAGCCGGTTTTCCTCGTCCAGCACGGGGATGGAGTCCTCGGAATAGTCCTGGATGCGCGGCAGCGCGTCTTCAATGCGCTCGTGCGCGTAAACGTAGGGGTAGGAGGTCGCGATCAGCTCTGCGAGCGGATCGCCCTCGCGCGCGATGATGAGGTCTTTGAGATCGATCGCGCCGTAGAAAGCGTTGTCGGAATCCACAACATAGATCGTGGAGATGTTGTCGTGCTCGGCGGCCTGCTCGACGAGCTGGTGCATTGCGGCCTTGACGCTCAGCCCCTCGGGGATGACGATGCAGTTCGTCGTCATAATGCTGCCGATCTCGTCCTCGCCGTAGACCCAGAGCCGCGCGATCTCGCGGCGCTTCGGCTCGTCCATGAGCTCGACGAGCGTATTTTTCTCGCCGCTTTCGAGCGTTTTGAGATAGTCCACCGCGGAGTCGGCGTCCATGCGCGAGAGCACGTTCACCCGCCGCCGGAGGCTCAATTCATTGAGATACGCCGTCATCGGCTCGGCGTATTCAAGCACGGCCGAGAGCTCCGCGGCGTCGAGCGCGTGATAGATCCGCTGCCGCTCAGAGAGCGTGAGCGCCTCGAGCGCGGCGGCGATGTCGTTTTCGTGATAGTCGAGCAGCTTCTCGCGGAACGCCTTCGGCGAGAGATTGCTGCGGACGAGCTCCGTCAGCTCCCGGTCGTAATCCGGGTGGCGGAGCTGCATGAGTTCGGTTTTGTTTTCCATGTTTCTGCCCTCCGTTTCAACGATTTTTTGATAACCGCGCCGGAGCAGGGCAAAAAAATATCACCGCTGCCCGGCGTGCGGCGCACGTCGATCCGGGCAATGGTGAGCAGCGGAAAAGAGAGACTTCACCGGCCTGCGCGGCCATACGAAGTCCCTGGGATGCGTCTCGCCATGCCCCATATTCGTCCGTTACTGCCGCTGTCCATGGTAGTCCCTCCTTTTAAAATCAGATATATTCTCTATATAACACACGGCAAACGCCTGTGTCAAGGCAAAAAGCCGCCGGTCAGATTTTCTGACCGGCGGCAGCTGTTTTGCGGATTTTTTCGGAATTATTCGATGAGGCCGCTCTCTTTGAGCAGCAGCTCAACGTCCGTGCCGCGGATCTTCTTGAGCACGATCTTCATGAGCTCACGCTCGCCGAAGTTCAGCTCGGCCTCGGAGAGAGGCTTTTTATCGATGGCGTAGTAGCACGCGCGCAGCAGCTCGCGCACATCGTATTTGCTGCCCCAGACCTCAGGCACGCCGCGGTCTACGTTCAGCAGCGTGTACACCGACTCCATGCCGGTGCGCATCGAATACTCGGTGGTGAAGATGGTGTCGCGCGGCGTTTCGGCAAACTGACCGATGAAGGCAAAGTTCACCGCGCCCTCCGGCACGACGCGCGGCCGGTCGGATTCCTTTCTCGGCTGGAAGAAGGCGTTGATATACGGCATGAAGCATGTCGTCGTGTTGCACGCTACGCTCGCGAGCGTGTCGATCCGGTCGATGGGCACGCCGATGTGATAGAGCCACTCGCGGCAGATCTCTTCGCCGGTGCACTCGCGCATGGGCTTGCGGACGTAGTTGCCCGGGCGGTCGGTGTTGAGCGCGTACAGCCACACGAGCACCGTGTCCTTATTCTGCGACTTGAACTGCGGCTGACGGTTGATCGTCCAGGAAAGGTACCAGTTCTCGGTGCTGTCCTTGACCGTGACGATGCCGCCGGTCGTGACCTTGCCCTCGCGCGGGTCGCGGTGGCAGACGTTGATGATGTGCCGGATGATCTCCTCGTTCGCCGTGGCGACGGTCGCGCTCATCCAGTTGGTGGCGTTCACGTCGGAGCAGAACTTGTCCGGGTTGCCGTATTCGCCGTTCTCGGCCTGCGCAGCGATGTTCTTCCACATATCCCAGCTCTCGCCCTTGCCGTTCTCGATGCCGGAAAGGTCGGGCGCGTGGGTCTGGTCGCCGTAGCAGGAGGTATCGGTGCAGCAGCCGTTCGTGATGAACACGAGATCGTCCTCAATGAGATCGAGCGTCTGCTCCTGGCCGTCCTTCACATAAACGATGGCCTTGGCGACTCTCTTATCGCCGTGCTTTTCGATGACGACGTTCTTCACGTCCATGCCGTACTCGATGCGCACGCCGTGGGATTCAAGATACTTCACGAGCGGGAGGATCATGCTCTCGTACTGGTTGTACTTCGTGAAGCGCAGCGCGCTGAAGTCAGGCAGACCGTCGATGTGGTGGACGTAGCGGCAGAGATAGCGCTTCATCTCCAGCGCGCTCGACCAGCGCTGGAAGGCGAACATCGTCTGCCAGTACAGCCAGAAGTTCGTGCTCCAGAAGCTCTCGGGCAGCACCTCGGAGATCTTCTTGTCCTCTAGATCCTTCTCCGGCGTCAGAAAGAGCTTGGAGAGCGCCATGGCGGAAGCTTTGTCGAGAGCAAATTTCTTATCGGTGTGGGCGTCCTCGCCGCGGTTCACACTGGCGCGGCAGAGAGAATAGTTCGGGTCGTGCTTGTTGAGCCAATAGTATTCGTCGAGCACCGTCACGTTCGGTGTCTCAATGCTCGGCACATCGCGGAACACGTCCCACATGACCTCAAAATGGTTGTCCATCTCGCGGCCGCCGCGCATATAGAAGCCCTTGGTGATGTCGCGGTAGCCGTCGCAGCTGCCGCCGGCAAGCTCGTGCTTTTCGAGAAGATGGATGTGCTCGCCCTTCATCTGGCCGTCGCGGACGAGATAGAAGGCCGCGGTCAGACCGGCGAGACCGGTGCCGATGATATAGGCGGATTTGCTGTCGACGCCCTCCGGCTTTTCGGGGTGGGCGAAGGATTCATACGTTCCGGCAGAGTAATACATAATATTGACCTCCTGTGAGATTTGTTTTTCTCTTGATGGCCCTATAGTATCCCCCGAAAATACTTTTTTCCATAAACAGAAGCGCCCCCGTGATAAGGGTTTTATCACGGGGGCGCAAAGTGTAAAGTTTTTGATCAAATCGGAGATTTTGTTTAAATTTTAAAGCGCGCGAGCGCTTCGCGGATCGAATCGTGGATGAGAAGCGCGAGCCGGTCAACGATCTTCTCCGGCTCCTCGGCCATGCCGTCGCGGATCCAGTCGAGCATGATGCCGATGAAAATGTAGCCGTAGACCTGCGCGATGAACGCCTTGTCCTCATCGCGGACGGTCATGGCGGCAGACTGCTCGTCGATCACGCCGAGAATGAGATGGTCCACGGGCGGGCGGAGATACCGCTCGACCTGCTCGCGGTCCACACAGTGGTAGACGTTCAGAATAAACGGCTTATTCTGCCGCACGGCCTCGAAGATCTGCAGGAGGCCCTGCTGCCAGGTGTCGTGCGTTTTCTTCTCCTCGAGCGCGCGGCGCGCGTCCTCCAGACACGACCACTCCACGAGATCGTAAATGTCCTTGAAGTGGTAGTAAAACGTCATGCGGTTGATGCCGCAGTCCTCGGCAATGTCGTTGATGGTGATCTTCGTGAGCGGCTTTTTGAGCAGCAGATTTTTGAGCGACTGCTCGAGCGCCCGCTTTGTTACCTGTGACATGGCGTTCTCCTTATCCGATATTTTGATTTTTCCCGTCCGCGAGCGAGAAAAGCGAGCGCTCCTGCCCGATCTCGCCCTGATACGGATAGGTTCCAGCGATCTTTTCAAATTGCGTGCTTAGCTTGGCGGCGCGCTCTTTGTCGCCGTTGTGCAGCAGGGCGAGGGCGTATTCCGTGCGCAGTACGCTCGGGAAATCCTTCATCTGGTGCATAAAGCGGCGCTGCGGCTTTGTGAGCATTGCATCCACCGTGCCGCGGCGGTTTTCGCCGAGGAGCTCCAGATACATCTCGTCGCACAGCAAAAGCGCGCGGTAGAGCCCGACGCCGAGCGCCATGAAAAGGACGGCCGAGAGGATCGTCCCTGACGTGCCGCTTTGCGGCTTCTTATCCTTTATTACCTGCCCATATTTTTATTATAACAGATTTTCCGTTGGATGCAAATGCATGACAGTCCCGCCTCCTGCGCGGAAAACATTTGAAAAAAGGACGGGAATGCTGTATACTGACTCTGTTTGTATATGGGGAGGGATCCGGATGACCGATATCGAGATCGCGCACAAGTGCGCGCTGAAAAATATTTCCGAGATAGCCGCGGCTGCGGGCATCGGC
>ENA-ORMN01001995-ORMN01001995.1-human-gut-metagenome-genome-assembly--contig:-NODE-1995-length-18731-cov-6.061202_pt1 | contig 18731 bp, 19 predicted proteins | sample MGYA00242102_ERZ508993 | MGnify/ENA primary metagenome ERZ508993 (study PRJEB26280, sample SAMEA2338770) | human gut metagenome | biome: human gut; feature: human-associated habitat; material: faeces... | reverse complement strand
TTTAATTGGAACCTTTGACATTTTGATCACCCTATTACATTATATCACATATTCGAATATATTGCAATAGAGGTTGGTATAAATATGTAGTTACTGTTTATAATCACATTCACAAACCGTAAAGGAAGGTTAAAAGAATGAATGATATTATCAAATTTTTTTTGTTTGTATTTATCTTATTTTTAATGTTCCCTGTCTCAATTGAAGCAAAAGAATATAACGGTCTTGGCGTTTACGAATGGGAGCCGGTATATTGGGACGAAGCCGAAAATTATATGCATCACGAGCTTTACAGCAGGGGCTATTATATTGATGACGGCTATGACCTGATCTATGAATTCGATGAGGAGGCTCAAACGGAGCAATCTGCCTGCTGGTGGCAGGAAGAAGGAGAGGTGAAAGGTACTATAAGTTTGTATTTTGAAGATATGTGCTTTGTGCCCTGGAATGCCGATGTAATGGCAAGCTGCGCCCGACTGACCGTAAGAATACCTAATACGGTAAACGGGATTACGGTATCTAAGTTTTACAAAAGCGGTGCGTTTACGGCTTTTGATGTTGACCCGCAAAATAAATATATGAAGAGTGACGGGCAGGCTGTTTTTACAAAAAACGGAAAAACTCTTTTATCTTATGCCCGTTATAACAAAAGCACCAAATACTATATCCCAGAAGGCACTCGGATAATCGGTGACAGTGCTTTGAGAAAATGCGATTACATAAAAACGCTTTATATCCCCGAAAGCGTAAAAAAAATAGAGCAGTGGTCGCTGGCGCAGATGAGTTCTCTTGAGAGTATAGTGTTTGACAGCTTCGATGTTAAGATAGACAAAAGAGCTTTTGCGATACTGTATTATGAGTATGAGGAGCCTGAGACTGAATTTGTCTGCACAAAAACGGTACAGCCTTCCGTAAAAGAAACTCAGGTCAGCTGGAAGCCTTTGGAGGGAGCCGCTTATTATGAGATATACCAAAAGCTGAACAGCGGCGAATACAAGCTGCTGAAAACTACGAAAGCGACTGCCTGCAAGTTTACAACTCTCAAAAGCGGGAAAAAGTACACCTTTGCAGTAAAGCCCGTGGCTGTGATACCTGCAGCGAATTATGACAAGGAAAAGGATGAGGGTGAATATCCCGAAAACTTTACTATTGAGGGGACTATGTCAGAGGATATTGTGGTGATTGGAAAATAAACAAATTTTGTCAAACAGGCAGCTTTTACGGCTGCTTGTTTGATAAAAGATAAAATGGAGGTAAATTATGTCAAATAAAACGCCAGAAAAAAGATATAGTGAAGAAACATCTTTTATAAACAATTTAATAACGGTATTGTTCGCATTTATATCCGCAATATGTTTTATAATCAATGTAAAGAGTAACATTTTTGTTGGTATGGGCTGCTTGCTAATAATAGCTTTTTTTCTTCATTTTATTCCTGCTTATCGGTCTAAAAAAAGTAAATTTCAAAAATTTAATAGAATCATTCAAGGGACTGCAAATGACATTGGTATTATGTTATCCATTATAACTTGTATGAATTTCATCGATTATTCGGAAAATTACATATATCCGATAGCCGGATTTGCTTTATTGATATTGCTTTTAATTTCAATTATAGTAAATATGAAAAAAGCGGGTTGCATTAAAAGCAGGAAATGATTCCTTGTAACGCATATATTGACCCTATGAAAAAAAGTCTGTAAAAAAACGAAGAACTGTGGTAAAATAGAAATAACACAGGAGGACGAAATTTTATGGGAAGAAGAAAACGAGAGCCAATGAGCGAGGGCAAGAGGAACATCATAACAGGACTGCTGCAGGAATATGATATCAGGACAGCGAAGGATATTGAGGATGCTCTCAAGGATCTGCTGGGCGGAACGATACAGGAAATGCTTGAGGCAGAGATGGACGAGCACCTGGGATACAGTTCATATGAACGCTCCGACAACACCGATTACCGCAACGGAAAGAAAACCAAGAAAATACGTGGAAATTTTGGTGAAACCGAGATAGAAGCCCCGCAGGATCGTGACGGGAGCTTTGAGCCTAAGGTCGTACGGAAGCGTCAGAAGGACATTTCAGGCATTGAACAGAAGATAATCTCACTGTATGCAAAAGGTATGACGACCCGTCAGATAAGCGAAACTATTGAGGATATTTACGGCTTTGAAGTAAGTGACGGAATGGTGTCGGATATTACCGACAGGCTGCTCCCGCAGATAGAAGAGTGGCAGAATCGCCCTCTTGATGAAGTATATCCTGTCGTGTTCATAGATGCGGTTCATTTTTCTGTCCGTGACAATGGTCAGATAAAAAAGCTTGCGGCTTATGTTATCATTGCAGTAAGTCTTACAGGTCATAAGGAAGTATTATCGATACATATCGGTGAAAATGAAAGTGCAAAATATTGGCTGGGAGTGCTGAATGAACTGAAAAATCGTGGAGTAAAGGATATTCTTGTGATATGTGCCGACGGGCTTTCCGGAATGAAAGAAGCTGCAGCAGCTGCATATCCGCAGACGGAATTACAGCGCTGCATTGTTCATCAGGTGAGAAATACACTGAAATATGCAGGAGAAAAAACAAGAAGGAATTTGCCAATGACCTTAAGATCATATATCAGGCACCGTCCGAAAAAGCAGCATTGGAGCAGCTTGAGCGGGTCACTGATACACCACCAATGCCATTGAAAGCCTTAACAGCGGCTATCGCCGTCTGAACAAGCAGAGAAGCGTATTTCCGAGCGATACAGCACTTTTAAAAGCTCTGTATCTGGCGACAACGGAGATATCCAAGAAATGGACAATGCCGCTTCGGGACTGGGGCAAAGTGCTCGGTGAGCTTGAGATAATGTATCCGGATAGGCTGAACTGATGCCGCCGCAAAATATCCTGATTTCACTGCGCTCCGTTGCATCAGGATATTTTGTATCGGGAGCTTGACAAACGGCAGTATTCAATTTATACTGAAAAAGGAAAAAGAGCGACCGATCAGCCGCTCTTACCACAAAGTCATTTTTCTGCAGTTGATTGTTTTTACAGAGTTTTTTTCGCAGAGCTTCAAAAAGTGGTACGAGGACGGCAACGAGTATCTGCTCCATACTCCCGACGGCAAGCAGTTCATTTACCGCAACTACTATGATTCCTACTGGACACCTGTTATGGAACTGATCGGCAGCACTCACAAGCCTCATGATACCCGTCACACCTGCATCTCGATGATGACCGAGAAAGAGGTATCGCCTACGCTGATAAAGAAGATCGTCGGTCATTCGGGTGCAATGTCATTGACCGAGAAGGTCTATACGCACGTTAATGTGCAGGAGTTGCTTGACGCTATCAATAAGATATAGATATAAAGAAACCGCTGAGGGATTTATTCTCTCAGCGGTTTTGCATTTGTTTTGAAGATTTTGGATAGATGATTTCATATAAAACGTCTAAAGCTTCTTCCTTGCACATAATAGGGCGATTATTCCATTTGTCTCTCAAATCCAACAAAGTAGAATCATTTATTTGTGTAAGCTCTTTAAGAATTTTGGAAACATCATATTTTATATTAATATCACTATATGCAGAGTGTTCTAAAATAATTTTTGGGGTTGTGTCGATTTTATTAATGTCATCATTGACAATTCGTAATAAATCCAAGGTGATAGAGTTGCTTCACTTTTTTGATTTTTGTAAGTTCATCGCTCATGCTTATTGAATTTGGAGTATTAAAAAAAATAACACATTCAGTTTTGTTTAGCATTTCGGCTAAAGCGGTAGATAACATCATATGAACGTGACTTGTTGTATAGTTGCGTAAATCATAATCGTATGTATTGCTATTGGGATTATAGCAATACTTTTTATCTATTTTTTTTAGTAATTCATTACAGTATCCCCATGAACACGAATCAATGAATGATTCTAAACCGAAAGTTTCATATAACCAGCCTGCAAACGCCTTGACTTTATTTATATCCTTGTGTGAATGTGATATAAAAATATCCTTATCTGAAATTGAGAACCAATGTTCCTTTAAATCCGAACAATTTATAACGCCATTTTCATTTATGTACTTGGATAAACAGTCTTTAACCTCTTTTTCGTGTTTGCTATATAGTTCATTTCCTTTTGTTAAATATGGATTAAATATTTTGTTATAAAAATAATCCGATGGACTATAATTGAATTTTGCAAACATTCTATCACCTTCTTATAATATGTATATAAAATCCTCTTATCTTATGGTAAGATATATTATTCCAGCACAAACCAAAGCTAATGGAAAATAAAAAAACAACTCGGTTATAGAAACAAAACAGGCGAAGAAAGTGTTTCTTCCACCACCAAAATCCTTTTTGTGGCTGATAACGAGAAATCAATATCTTTTTCTGCGGTGGAGCACACTTTTTTTTATAACTTTCTATATAGGCGTTCTTGAAGAAGGTAGTAGGAATCCAACAACCAAAATATTATTATTGGAATATAAGCAACCAAGAAATACATTTTATCTGTATCTTTTTCAGCTAAAGCCATTATTCCAGCTACAAGAGTTACAGCCCATCCTTTCAATATAAAAGAATTGCTTGCCATACGCTTTATAACGTCTTGTACCATTTCAAGATGCTTGATTTTGTTATCATTATTCATAGTAGATCACCTCATATATTCATTATAAGGAAAAGGCATCCACCAACCGATGAATGTCTTGATTATATTTGTTAGTTACCCGTTAGTTACGTGTTAGTTACCGTTCGAATTCCACCATATTTCAGATAAACCCAAACCGAACAAAGCAGCGTAAATACGTGATTTTGAATACTCCCAACAGGGATAAAATTATCTCTTTGAGCTAAGCAGTATCGTTTCGCTTACTTTATCTATTTTTCAAAAAAACGCCGAAAATACGATAAAATCTGCAATTCAGAGCAAACGCTCTTGTTGTAAATTTCAAGTTTTATCGTAACTTGTTTCAACTTTGTTGAACAAAAGTTGAACTGGTGGACATGGTTATCTCGTCGGTATTCAGAGAATGAAAACTATAATGATCGTGGCGAGGAGAAGTGTTATCCCTCACCCTACCAAATAGAGGTATCTATTATGAGCAGAAATATTCTCGATGAACTTTACGATTATGACCTGTTCCACCTGACTGAGATTGAAGATATGGACGGTTCATACAAGGCAGCCCTCGACAGGCTCGTCAAGGCAGAAGCCGAACTGAAAAAAGCCTTTCCTGACAGTGCCGACATTCTTGATGAATATCAGACAGCGGACATTGAACTGCACAATCTCTCCAACCGCAATGAGTTCCGTAAGGGCTTCAAGGTCGGCGCACAGCTCGTCCTTGAAATGATTAAGCCCATTAAGTGAGGTGGACGGTATGAGCAGATACATGAGCGAACAGACCGCATACAGCCCGCTGAAAAAGAAATACGTTCCGTTGTGGCGACTTGACACCAACACCGTGACTGTCACCCACTTCGATTCCGATACGCAGACCGAGGAGAGCAAGACCTACCATACCGACTTCATCAGATATCATCTTCATTTCTCTGACAGCCATTGCCCTGACAGGCTTCGCAGGCTCGTCAACGAGGGCAGGATCGTGCAGTATCTCGATGATATGGAACGTAAAGTCAGTGAAGCAATCACTCGCCAGGTGGAGCTTTGGAAGCAAACTGACAGTTGCTATCATAAGGCAGTCCTCAGCGGTGATGCTGAGAAAATGCTCGGTTTAGAGAACTGCTTCGTCTACATGGCGAGAGAAATCATCTTTGAGTGTATGGTTTATATTTGATCGTTTACGGCTGTGCCTTCGTTAGGGTGCAGCCGTTATTTACTAAAATACTTAATGTAAATCTTAGCCAATTTTTCATCATAATTAGCAGAAAGGCATTTTTTTAGTTCCATATGAATACTTTCATATGCTTTCTGGTTATTACTTAATAATTCAAATGCAGTACTTGTTAAAGATTGAAGCAGACTTGGGTCAAAATCACTGTAATCATAATTATCCGGGTCGACAACCATTGATAGACTCTTATCCTGTTTAATTAATTCTAAAAATTTATCTTTATCAATGATTTTATCATCAAGTAATAAATTTGCACAATATGCAACATTGTTCCCATCACTGTTGTTTTTATCGTTAGTGATTGTATATAACTTGTCTTCATATTCTTGAAGTGGCTCAATAATATTGCGAATTACTGCATTAAAATATGTTTCAATATTCTTGTTTTTACTTAATGATTCCAGCAAATGTGTCTGTATTTTGTTCTGGAATGTTTCTTCGCATACGGAGTGAATAGAAATCAATGCATCGTCAGAAAGAGAAACTATCATTAATGCTATATCTTTATCATCAAAAGAAATTGTTCTGCTTGATCCAACTTTACTTAGTATTGCTACAAGGTTTTTAAGAATCCTCATATAATTAAGAGAATGAGAGGCATTTGTATTAGTTGAACCAACTTTGCAAATCGTTCGGATCATTTTTTCTAATTCATCAGATTCAAAGCTAACATTTCTGTCATTATACTGTTGAGATATAAAAGAGTTTATTTCGTTGTACTCTATGGAATCTTTGAAATTCTCCAGCAATAAGTTAACAGTATTATAAATCAAAGAAAACTGTTCCTGCGATAAATTTAACAGTTTCAGAACATGAAAAACCTTAGAAAAAATGGCACAATCTATATTTGGTATAATTTTACTCTCAAAAGCCTCATTGAGGTTGAAAAGCACTTTAAAAATATAATCAACTGCTTCAGCAGCCAGATTGATCTTATTGATGTTGTATTTAGTGGTAAAACTTTTGAATTCCTTAAATGTTAAAAATCTGAATATCACTAACAAATCAAATCGTGAAAGATTATCTAACACAATGTTATACGAAGAACCGAATAGACCGTCATCATTACTTTCTTCTTTGGTAGACAATGATAAAAGGATATAGTCGATAAAAGCAGTATAAATGCATTTAGTCTCGCTATATACATCTAACAACAAATAGTTGTACTGCATATAATTATATAGATTATATACGACACTCTCTATTTTTTCATATGCATTCTTACCTGTATGTATTGAATATTTAGTCCTTGCTTCTTCATCAACCTTTTTTCCTTCCGCAATTATACGATACAAATTTTTATAAATATACCGAAAATCAATCAATTCTGAAACAGGGCTGTTTCTCTTTATGGTTAAATAACTGTTAGCATAGAGACTGTATGTTTCAATCATTGTAAGTTCTTTTTTAATCTTTTCCCTTTGGACAGGTGATACACCTATAAAAGGGTTATTTGACAGTATTTTTCCGACATCAATCCGATTGTTTTCTGTAATCAAATACATTTCTAATTGCTTAGTCGATAAATAATAAGTAGCCGCTTTACATAATAAATCATAGCAGGATAAATAGTCTTTAAGAAAATAGTAACAATAAGCTTTTTGCAAGTAATTATCTTCTGCATCACTTAGATATGGAATGGTCTTACTTTTAATGGCAATATAATCAAATTCTTCAAAATGTGTAATAACGCCAAGTGATTCATGATTTGTAATATCATATTCTATTCTTTTACCATTTTCTAAGAAATCATAACTTTTTATAAAAGTGATTTTTTTAATGGGACTTTTTCTAAGCTCCTTGATTATATATGGGTATTTTGCCTGTAAATTCATGATTTTTTCCTCATCAGAATCATCAAAATACAATACCGCATCTGCATACTCGCTTTCACTTTGACAATGAAACGTCAAACAATTATCATCTAAAGTGCAGGTGAAGTACTGATTAAACGCAGAATGAATATAGTCACAAGATATATAATTGAAAACGTCATATCCTCTAAATACTTCGTTTAATTCAGATAAAGTATTATATTTAGGAATAATAATGCCATTTAGCATTAACACTGTATCAAGGGTATAATCATTTAAATCATAATTCTCTCCGAGATGTTGCTTTGCATAGATAATATTTATCCCCATGTTTTTATAGTAATCTGCTGTTTGAGAATCATAATCATCTGAGAGATTGATCAGATAAGCTCTTTGTTGATCTTCTTTTAAGATACCTCTGATCCATGAAAAAAGTTGTTTTGTATCCGGGTCATTATAGGAATAACCGACAAACAATATCGTATATCTGGCAAACAGAGCTTTTATATAGCTGGAAATCAAATTGAAGTTGTTTGAATAGTTTAGGTAATCATCTTCTTTTAAAACATAATTATCATATTTGAATCCCCCGTGCATTTTTATAAGCATATGTTCTGTATGTGCATACGGAAGATCTGAATCTTTCTCAACAACATCTAAAAAAATCCCAGCATTGCTAAAAGCTTGTTCGATCAATTCATCGTAGTTTGTAGTAATAATATATCGAGGGTTGATTTTAACAAGACATTCGTGAGCATCATTCGGCAGAGCATTGGGCTTGTACAATAAGGAATGAATCAATTCATTATAGTCCTTCTTCCCCCTGGAATTATAATAAAGCTGAGGGATAATAGTATTATCTCCGAAAGAAGAATCGGGAACACCAAGACGTCCCCGTATTTCTTCAACCAGCTTATTCCAAGAAGGTAGTCCTGAACCCATCGATACTCCCGCACCAACAAAAACAACAAGTTCATTGTTGAGCATACATTTATTTAGAAATCGAAAATCTTCTGAATAGGAAATCATTTTAACACCTCCATACTATATTACTTATCTTACAATAAAATTTCATCATTACACTCAAATTTAGCCAAAGCGTCCCCATATGTCAGCCTGCCAGACTTTATTTCTTCCGCAAGGAGCAGCAGATTTACAGAGTTGATAGCAGCACCATTTGTGTGGGATCTTCTGCTGATATTTTCAAGTCTGTCCTTGAATCCTCCTGTGAACTCGCCTGAAACAAAAGCAAAATTGAACTTGCTTACTGCGTCATCAAAGATAGACCACCATTCATTAGGATTAAGAGCCTTGTCACGCTTCTGGTTTTCTTCGATGTACCTGAGCATTTCATCTGCCTGCTTTATGGGCAAAGAATACCCGCTGCCGTATGCCTTGTTATCAATGATTAGACCATTCTTATCATGGTAAACACATACATCAGGCTTTCTTGAATCGCCAAGTCTTGCACCCTTGAACGCTAATTCGCTTGTCAGGAGGTCTGCGGTTTGCAGTTCGTAATCTCTGTCAGCAGTTCCGTCAAAGCCGAGGTCGATAAGCACAAGGTACTTGTGATTGACATGGTTGAGTTTCTTGCGTATATCATCTTTCAGCATTGACAGATCAGACTTTGCAGCACCGGCAGTTTTTACGCTGTCAGGAATATCAAGTCCTACGATACTATCCATGATCTTGAAAGTATCTCCGTTCTTGTTGACATTGATACCTATATTGATCAAACCTTGAATATCATCAGAAATAGTACCCTTATCCTCGGTCATGCCTTTGGTCAGTAAATGAGCGGCAATTTCATCTAAGCTGCGGTACGTTGTTGAAAGATACTTTATCAGATAGGTTCTTCTATTGCGGAGATAATTCCTGTCAGAAGGTTTGGTGGCAAGCATATCCCACATCACACGCTTATCAATGCGTTTATATTTTGAAGTTCCGGTAGCGTATTTCAGTATCTTCTTACCTTCAAGCGTGATCTGATAGGACTGGTTTATTGTGTCAGTATGCATCATATATCCAAGGTCAGCCGTAACTTCTTTTGACACCTGCATTACCCAACGCATACTTTTCAGCCAGGCACAGATGGTACGAACATACTTATCCGACGTTCCCTCGGTATCTGATAACAGCTTGTTTCTCTCGTCAGTTGTTGTGGCAGCACTAAGTCCTTGTAAAATAAGGTTTTGAGGAATCGAGGTAAATCCGGCTTCACCTACAAAGCCCAGCTGACAGCCTATTTCAAACTTTGTCATACTATTTCCGCCTTCAAGCAGACCGAGAATACGGCACACAGGCGGATAGGATAAAAATGCTTCGGTCAATATTTCCTTTTCTTCTTTGCTGTCATCAGCTGAAACAGCATATCTATAACCAAGCTCGCTTATACTGCAAGTATCTTTATCACGGTCGTAATTCAGAAAACCTATGCTTACAGCCCACCTAAGAAAAGAATCAGCAGGCCAGTCGCTCTGATATTCTTTTCTTTGACCGGGTAGCACAGCCTGAATAATGCCGGAACATGGTGCATTAGTGCGAGTATAGCCCTTTGGTGTCCCTTTTCCTTTCAGGAGAGTATAAGGTATCTGCATTTTAGCCGCACTAAGGTGCTTTATCATATCGTCCTTATGATATTCATCGGAGATCAGTCTCGATATTTTATCTTCTCTCAGTTTTTTGTTGACCGCTGAATCAAGGACAAATACCCTTACAACATTTTTGAGATTTGATATTGTGTACGCTTCTTGCACCCACCCAAAAGTTCTTTTTTCAGCCATAATATCCTCCGATCAGTAGTTCGTTATCAGAACCTCTTTGGTCACGTTTTCACGATTGTTCGTATGATAATTGCAGTTATTATAATTGAAGTTGATACCGTGTACGGTATAGCCATTGTCAGCTATCCACTCTATCAAAGCATCGTTGGTGCTGCCTTTATGCTCGATAACGTTAGACAGGGCAAAGTTGACACCACGGTCTGACAATTCGGTAAGGATACGCATAAGGTCGAGGTCGTCTTTTTCTGTCCAGCCTCGAAATCCTCTTTTGCCATCGTTATAACTGCCACAGGTCAGAAGGTACGGCGGGTCAGCATACAGGAAATCCCCCGTATGAAGAATGTAATAATCGAAATCGCAAAAATCCAGTGCAGAAAAATGAATGTCATTGATCTGCTCCTTGAAAAGAATAAGATTGCTTCTCATGACATCATTAAAACTGCTTCTGTTTCTGCCGAACGGATTATTATAATCGTGACTGCTGTTGAACCTGAACTGATAATTGAAGCTGAAACACATCAGTACATAAAGGTCAAGAGGATTCTTGGTCTGATTGTAATGGTCACGAAACAGCTTGTATCCGTCCTCGTTGGTTTTGCTGAGCTGCCATTTTTCTATTGTTGTGTCAATGTAGTCAAGAATATACTCGACATCATGTTTCTGAAATTCCTGAAGGATCTCTATAACATGATAGTTTATATCATTGGCATATATGTTGTTGGCAACGGTATTGATGCTCACATCACAGCCACCGCAAAACAGGTCAACAAATGTATCTATATGCTCAGGAAAGCACTCCTGAATGGAGTTTATTATCCTGTATTTATTTCCTATATAATTAAAAGGTGCTTTAACAGCCATATCAATGCCTCCTCAAAAGGTATAACTGTTCTTTAAGTCCTGCTGTATTATTCGGGATCTTGTTCTTGTATCTCCGATAACTAAACTCAAATAGCTTGAAGCTGTCGCCTATTGTGTAACGTCTGCAAATATCAGAGAGTGCTTCGGTTGACAGTAATGCTTCGTTGTTATAGCTTATAAGTATGTACTTGCTTTGGCAATCTCTTATCATCGTTTCAAAAGCAGACGCAACAGTGCCTTTCTTGCAGAACACTGATTTCTGATCATCATAATTCCGCATTCCTGTTACACCATGTATTTCGGGATAATCGTATCTTGCAATTGTTTCAAGAATGTGATAATTAGGCAGATACTCTCTTGAATTATACGGGGGATCGGCATACAGCAGGTCACACTTTTTTGATAACAATTTGGTGAAATCTGAATTATAACATTCATTTTTCTTTCCGTTGCTTGTGATAACTGGTTCGGTCAATTCAAGCGTTTTATATGTACGCTCGTCCCAAAATTTAAGATAAGCAGCGTAAACACCGGTTATGTTTGAAATAAACGGGACAGCATTAATAAGAGCCGAAAGAAGATAGAAGTATTCATCTTCCGAGATCAGTTCTTCGGTGTGCCATTTTTCAATAGTCAGTCTGATAATATCAATTTTCATTGCATTTTCAGGCTGAAAATACATTCTTTCACAATCGCCAACAGGACTATAATTGTTGTAAATGAAACATTGGTCTATTTCAAAACTTGTGTCCGCAAGAGTCAATGCATTCAGATGCCTAACAGGATCTGCAATACCCAGCTTCTTGAAAGAAGGTTTCCTGTTCAACCCGATAGAGGCTCTGGACATTACATAGCTGAAATAAAGGAAGTCATTGCTGATCGTTCTGTACCCATTAGACTTGAAACTATTCGAAACTATCCCGGAGCCTGCAAACAGATCCACGACCGATGAAACTTTCGGTATCTCGGACGTTATGACGTTATTGATATTTTCTAACAAAAGACTTTTTCCACCGATATACCGCATTTTAACTCCTACTCGCAAACATAAAAAATATATAATTATCCATTTTTATTATACCACAAAGCCAAATGAAAGTCAACGGAGTTTCTGTAAAACAACCTCGACTCCATTGGAGTCAAAGTCCCCCTCATCACCTGTTCTCCGCCAACGCCTTATCCCTGAAAGCCTTGATAACAGTTTCCTGTTTCTCAATCGTATGAGCCAGCTCCGCAACAGGCAGTCCATATTCTTCACATTCTGCCAGCTTGCTGTCAACGATAGCCTTGCATTTCTTTTTCAGATTCTCAAACTCGTCCATAACAAATGGGCTGACTTTGGCTATCTTCAAATCTTTTTTCTTGTTTCTGACATAGGTGTTGTAGTTATCCATGTCATGGGTGTAGTCGCTGTTTTTACGTTTCTCTCGTATCATCTGATTTTTCAGCCTTTTATTTTCAGCAAGACATTCTTCACGTTCACAGCACACAGCTTCTTCCGTTCCGAGAAAATGGTGGTGACAGAACCTGCACTCGCATACTTTAAGCCCCGCATTGTACACTGCGAAGCTGAATTCATAGAAGAAAGTGAGCAGTGGTTTATCGGCAACACGATACACTATGTTTGTATTCTCTGTGCGAATGACAGCAAGCTGCGATCTCGGGGTAGCAACAAGTATTTCGCCCGTAGCCGAGTAGTCAAAATTACGCTCATCGTTCATAGCCTGCAATATCTCGTCAAACTGCTTTTGAAGCTCGGCTCTTGCCGTTTCCACCAGCTTTTTATGGCTGAACCTCTCCTTAACATAGTCCTTCGGCATCAGGATAGGCTCACCGATGTTCATATAAGCTACCGTAAGCAGATTACTGTAATACTTGAAAAACACGTTGTCGCTGTTCTCGATAACAGCAGACTCGACGTTTTTTACAAGTTCCTGAACCTTGATACGCTCATTCAGACCGCTCATCATAGTAATACGGAGATTTTCAAATATCTCACTGCGGTTGTTGCGGAAATCTTCAAGCTGAGACAGTATCTCATCAAACGTATAGACCTTTTCTTTTTCAGAAGCCGACAGAAGTTCATTCTTATTGATAGACCACACGATACTCACGGTGCGGTCTTTTTCATTTATACGGTATAACAGCATATTCTAACCTCTCCATTGATACGATAACTTGCATATTCGTATATACTGATTATAAGCTTGACACGGTATCTTGTCAAGAGTTTTGGCGTATTTTTTCAAAATTCACCGTATATTTTAAAGTATATACGAATTTCATTTGCTTTGTTATCGTTTCGTATTGTACAATGTTCATGTCAGCAAGAGAAAGACAGCTGACAGCGGAACAACATACCTCATGTTGACCGCAACAATTATAAAGCGCTTTATAAAATATCAATTGAAAGGACGATGATTGATCGTTGAACAATGAAACACAGTGGACAACACCCATACCCCTCCGTCCCGACGGGACAAACCTCCTGCCGTTCCCTGTGAACGCACTGCCACCTATTATAGGCGACATGGCACAGGCGATAGCAACAACCACCTCAACAGACGTTGCAATGGCAGGGACATCTATCCTCTCGGCGGTGAGCTACTGCTTTTCGGGAGTATATCGAATGTCAGCAAAGCGTGACCACACCGAGCCGCTTGTGCTGTACTCCCTCACCGTGGCTGAACCCAGCTTCAAGAAATCGCCTGTTATTTCTCTGGTGAAGCGTCCCTACGCCACATTCGCCCACGACTGGAACGAAAGCAACAAGCAGGACATTTTCAAGTCGCAGTCTGAACGTAAGCTGTTGGAGAGCAAAATGCTCGCTCTTGAAAAAAAAGATGATGTGACCGCCGAGGAGATAGCAAAACTTCAAACCGACCTGAGCAATATCCCTCAGAGTAACTTCCGCAGGATTGCGGTTGATGATGTAACGCCCGAATCGCTAGTACGTCTGCTTGAAGAGAACAACACCTTGCTGATGATATCCGATGAAGCAGGAATGCTCGGCAATTTCAGCGGAAGATACAGCAACAATGTCCCCAACATTGACCTGCTTTTGAAGTGCTGGAACGGTGAAACATTCATCAGCGACAGAGCCACAAGGGCGAGCATAGTGCTGAAAAAGCCTTACATGAGCGTTTGCCTTGCTTGTCAGCCCTATGTGTTCGGCGTTTCGTGGGAGCGGATTGATAGCACGTTTCCTGTACTGTTTCCCGAAAAGCAATATCGGTACTCGCAAGTATGACACGCAGGCTGTCCCCGAAGCGGTCATCGAAAACTACAAAAATCTGATTTACAAGCTGTTGCAGGATAAGTTCACTTTTCACGGTGATATGGAAAAGTATCTCCACTTCGACCACAAGGCTTACGGCGAGTTCGTGGACTACTACAACAATTACATTGAACCTCAGCTTGTCACCGATATGGCTTTCTGCAAAGATTGGGGCGGCAAGTATCACGGACTTATCCTGCGCTTGTGCGGTATCATTCACTGTATCAAGTGTGCACTGAACGGCTGTGATCCTGTTGAAGTTCGTGTGGATATAGACACCTTTTGCAACGCTATCGAGATAGGCGAATACTTCCGTGAACAGGCGATATATGCTTACAGTTTGGGTGACACTGACTTCGCCACTGTTAAGGCTGAACGTGTCCTCGGCAAGATACGCTCAAAGCGTATCACGAATATAAGGCAGAACGACCTGCATCACCTTTGCAGATGCACTTTGTTCAAGAACGCTCAGGACTTCAACGAAACGATAGATATGCTTGAAGAGTACGGCTATCTTCGCCGTTTTACAAGCAAGGGTTCAAACAACAAGACCGTGACCGATATTGAGGTCAATCCGCACGTTTTCAGTTAAGGAAATCTGTCTTTTGCACCTTTTGGGCTTTTTGAGATGCAAAAGGTGCAAAAAGCTCAAAATCCATAAAACACAAACCGTAGAAAGAAAGAGGTTTATCACAATGACTACAACACAGAAAAAAGAGATCGTAGACAACATTCTGGAACTGCTGATCCAGCTCACCGAGGACGGAGAGAACTCCGCTCCGCAGACCTCCAAAGCACCGACCGCTAACAAGGTGGAGATGCTCACCATCAAGGAGAGTGCCGCACTTATCAGCGGACTTTCCGAACACACCGTTCGCCAGCTTGTGAAGCAGGGCAAGGTGAAGTCCGTCCGCACAGGCGAGGGCAGGAACGGAAAAATTCTTGTAAACAAGGCTGATCTGATCGCCTATTTCAACGGGAAGGGGGTGTGAGATATGCCCGATATGAAAAAGGTAAAAGCGCTGACTTCTCTGCTTGAAGAAAGAAGCGGTCTTGATGTGCGTGAAGCAGTTGCTCGTTCGTTTTTCTATCTCAATTCTTATGAGCTTACGACTTACAGAAAAGAGATAGATCATCTCCTCGAAACTTTTGGTGTTGAGGAAGAGCCGACGTTCTGATTTTTGCAGTTTTGCTAACCGCATTTTTTGAGTTTATGTAATGCGTTTTTTTACATTATTGTGTCCACATTTTCGGCTGCTCCGACAGCCGTTTTAGCCTCGCAGAGCCCCATAAGCATTTTTGATAGTCCGAGTAGGCTGTCAAAAGTGCTTTGGGGTTACTGGCGGCGCTTTGCACCGAAAGTAAATTCCGCTGCTACGCAGCGTTCTATGCTGCCCGGTCATAAGGGTCAGCACGATGCTCCTGCATCGTTCCCGACTTTGTCGGGATCCTCCCGTAAGGGAGTCGTTCGCTAACCATTCAAACAAAACTTAGAAAGAGAGATGTTACGTTTGAGTAAAACTATTTCAATGTGCCAGGGCAAAGGCAGCCTGTCGCACAACAACAGAGAGTTCACTGCCAAGAATATCGACCCATCCAGAACGCCCGATAATATCATCTTCAAACAGCAAGATTTGGGCGAAGCGTATCACCAGCTTTTTGACGGTGTGATAGCTAACTATAATGCAAAACAAAAGAGGAATGACAGAAAGATTCCTGACTACTTTCAGCACCTGTTCAATCGTGAGCCGAGCAAGTTGGTTATCACGGGTACAAACAAGCAGAAAAGTTTCTATGAGGACTTGGTTCAGATCGGCACGAAAGACGATACGGGTGTCGGCACTCCCGATGCGGAAATTGCTGTCGCCTGTCTGAAAGAATACATGGAAGATTTTCAGGAGAGAAACCCGAACTTTTATGTGTTCAACGCCGTGATGCACCTCGATGAAGCTACGCCACATTTGCACATCGACTACATTCCTCTCGGACACTTTTTCAACGGTCTTGAAAAACGAAATGCAATGGCAAGAGCTTTAGAAGAAATGGGCTACGGCAAAGGTGCGAATGCGATCAACCGCTGGCGTTTGGCTGAGTGGAAAGTCCTGCACGATATTTGCACCAAACACGGTTTTGAGATCAGCGAACCAAAGAAGTCGAGGGGTTACAGCTTTACAACGGCTGAATATGGCGAGTACAAGGACACGATCAAAGCCCTTGAAGAAGAAAAATCGCAAGCCGAAAATGAGCGTGACGAAGCCCAAGCGGAGCTTGAAAAGATCGCTCAAAAGCGTGTGAAGCTCGATGATATAGACAAGCTCGAAACAGGCAGGACAATGCTCAGGGGGAAGGTCACAGTCGCAAAAGATGACTGGGAGAATATCACGGCTCTTGCAAAGCGTGAAGTCGCATCAACTAAGCAGGTCAGAAAGCTGAAAAAGGAACGTGACGATGCTGTGCAGAAGTACGATGAACTTAAAGACAAGTATGATACTGCAAGCGAGGAGCTTTCCGCTTACAAAAAGAAAGAAAAAGAGGGCGGCTTGTTCACACGTGAGAAGCTGAAAAAAGAAGCAGCTCGAATCAGCCGTGAGGACGAGCTGTCCCGTGAGCTGAGAAAAGCTAAGGCTTTCATTTCTGCCTGCGGGCTGTCAGACGATTTTGCCCGGTATAAATTCAACAAAACAAGGGGTTCACAATTAGAATAAAAGACGAAAAGCTATGACATATCTTGACAGACAGAGAAAAGCGCGCTACTATTATAATGCGAGATATGCCATAGTCCGTAAAGGAGATAATATGGCAAATATTACAAACAGAAACGGAAAGTTTCTCATAAGAGTTTTCACAGGTCGTGACATCAGTGGAAAGCAGATAGTCAAGTCCACAACTTACGTTCCGCCGGAAGGCACATCACCCAAAAAGGCTGAAAAGCTGGCTCAGGAGTATGCTTTTGAGTTTGAAAGGCATTGCAAGGGTTATGCTCAACTCAATGAAAATATGCGCTTCTCCGAACTGGCTGAGTGGTATTTTGAGAACTATGCACCCGAAGAATTAAAGCCTACTACGGTTCTGAACTACGAAAGTCAGTACAGAAACCATATCGCACCGATCCTCGGCAATAAAAAGCTCAAAGATATTACCACACCAATGCTGACAGAGTTCCTGAAAGTGCTTGGCAAAGAGCATCACTTAAATCCTATCTCGGTCAGAAAGGTCTATATTGTTGTGCAGAGTATCTACCGCAGAGCCTTACAACAGGGCTTTGCAAGGGACAATCCTTGTCAGAACGTGATAATTCCGAAGAAGCGTGACAGCGGCAAGCGTTATTCTCTTTCTGAGGAAGAAACAAAGCGGTTTCTCCACCTTATCCGTGACAAGCCGTGGGACGAAGATGTGAAGCGTATCCTGATCGTTCTGCTGTTCACGGGTATGAGGATAGGCGAGTGCCTTGGTTTGGCGTGGGAGGATATTGATTTTGAGAAGAAAACGATATTCATTCACCATACGCTGTCCTGCGTGGACGGGGAGTGCTACCTTGATTCACCAAAGACAAAAAGCAGTATTCGTCTGATAGCCATGAATTCAACCGTTGAGAAATGCCTAAGAGATCAGCAAGCATATGTTGGGGAGCTAAAAACAGCTCTTGGAAACAAGTACGCTCACCCCGAAATGGTCTTTCCGTCCGGGTTAGGCAACTACCGTGATCGCTGTTCTGTGTATCACTCCCTGAAACGTATGACCAAAGGCACAGAGTTTGAGGACATGACGCTACATAAGTTGCGACATTGTAACGCTACACTTTTGCTGAACAGCGGAGTAGACCTGAAAGTGATCTCCGAACACCTCGGACACTGCGATATAGGCGTTACGGCGAACATCTATGCCGATGTACTCCAGAAGCAGAAGATACGTCTTGCCGACACGATCGATGATAAGCTTTCCGATGAACTGACCTAACACAAAAAACCTCTCTGTCGGTTTCCCGACAAAGAGGTTTACTTTCAAAGTATTTAGTTGAACAATTTGTTGAACAACTTCGTAAAATATTCTCGAAAATACCGTAAATAGGCGTTTTGCGAAAAAATCTTTTAACGCTTTGAGAACTGGGGAGCACGACGAGCAGCCTTTAAGCCGTACTTCTTT
>ENA-ORMN01001986-ORMN01001986.1-human-gut-metagenome-genome-assembly--contig:-NODE-1986-length-18776-cov-3.123605_pt1 | contig 18776 bp, 18 predicted proteins | sample MGYA00242102_ERZ508993 | MGnify/ENA primary metagenome ERZ508993 (study PRJEB26280, sample SAMEA2338770) | human gut metagenome | biome: human gut; feature: human-associated habitat; material: faeces... | reverse complement strand
GTTCATTTTCATCTGTTTCAAAAACCTCTTTATCTATTCTATATAAAGTTGCCGTTTTTGTAGTTCCGTCTAAATTGTAATAAAACCCTTGACTATCCTTATACTCCGAATCCAATTCTACCTCTAAAGTACCCCCTTCCCAACTGTATCCATCTACTATAAATTCTTCCCCCTCAGGCGGTTCGGTTGGCAATGCATCCGGATCTTCCAATTCAATAATTTCCGCCTTACAGTCTGACATTTCCTGCAAGCCGTTATCCTCGATATATTTGCGGTTATACACTGTTATTTTTTTTAGATGAATGGCATTAAAAAAAGCATCATATTCTATCTTTGACACTGTTTTCGGAATGGTATACTCTTCTTTATCACAGTGCGGCATATACTTGATCAACCGTGTCATTTGACTGTCATAAAGAACATTGTCCACAATCTTAAAATATGGATTTTCTCCTCGAAATTTTATATGTGGATTGCAATATCTAAATGTATCATCTTCTATAGTCCTTACATTTTTTCCCAACGTTATTTCCCGGATATATCCACGAAATATATAGTTTCCGAGATAAGAAACCGTATCCGGCAAAACCACAACAACGGCATTATTCATGGAATTATCCCCAATTGTATCCACCACATATTCCTTCCCATTTTTACGCACTTTTTCCGGAACCAGAAATATACTTTTGGGAAAAGGACGCGAAGAATCTAGTTTCGCTACGATAGCCGTTTGAGTAATATCATCAAATTCATAGATAATTCCCTGCTCATCCGTATCGGCATCATCTAATTCAAGAACTTTCGGACATTCGTGCTCATAAACAAGCAATTCTGGCATATTTTGCCTGTCTTCTTCTGTCTGGAAATCAACCATTTCAAAGTTTTCCGCATAGGCGCACTCTTTACAATATTTTCCTTTTACGCCCCAGGTTTCATACTGAAAAAATGTCACTTCTTCCAGTTCATGTTTATGGTCATCCCGACTGACAAAGGTTACATTATCGTCATCATAATCTGCTGCCGGACTTGTACTTTTTGCATATATTTTAAGGTTTCCTTTTGCATTCAATGCCCCCGGTTCAATCTCTTCTACGGAATCCGGAATATAGAGTTTTGTCAATTTCGGAACATCATGAATACCGGCTTCTCCCCCTAATTTTTTTATATTTCGAGGCAGTACGATTGTCTCAAGATTTGCCCCGGTAAACATTGAGCTATCCACATTAGAAAAGTAAACATCTTCGTCAAAGATCAATACATTCATTTTATCGTTGGCAGAATATGCAGCCTGAGAAAATTGAGTTTTTGGTGGAATGTACAAATTTTGCAAATTAGGTGTTGTACTCAACGCTTCATCCCCAATAACAAGTCCTTCGCAATTTATCTTTAATTCCCTTAAGCAATGACATGTTGAAAATGCACCTGCTTCTAATTCTGTTACGTTTTTCAGATCCATACGTTTTATACTGGAGTTATAAAAACAGCCTTGCGGAATCTTTTTAATCTTATCGTTTAGAACCACCTCTTTAATTTCTGCATTACGAAAAGCATAATCCGAAATTTCCGCAACGGTATCCGGAATTTCATAAACCGAATTTCTTCCATAAGCAGAACAAGCAAATGCCACTAATGTTTGTTTTCCCTTTGTAAATACACTTCCCTTTTCGCTGATAAAATTTTTATTATCATGATGTACATGAAATGTTTCTCTGTAGTTTGCCCGTGCAATTGTATTAATATTTTTTCCGACATAAATATCATAGGCCGTCTCTTCACCCGCATCCAAAACATTGGAAAATGAATATTCGGTTACCGTATATTCTTTTCCTGACAGGATCACTTTATCCGGAACCCGTACCACATAATTTCCTTTTTCATTTTTTGTAAGTTTTTCAGCATTCAAGGTAAAATGAACCTGAGTGGTGCTCGTCCAGCACGTATTCCCCCACTCATCTTTCCCATCCTCATCCAGCTCCACAACAACTTCTTCGTCCTCCCAGGCCGTATCTTCCTCCGGCTGCGCCTCCTGCTCAATATCCGAAGATTCTGTCTGCGCCACGGTTTCTGCTGCCGTTGCCGCCACAGGTGCCGGACAGACTCCCACACAAAGAGAGACAATGAGCCACGCTGCCAATCTTCTTCTCCATACCTTTTTCTTCATACGTTCCATCACATCTCTTCCTCCTGAAAACTCTGCAAAAGCTGTTTGTCATAACGGTACTTTTCGTTGACAGCCGGCATATTGCAGGCGATCAGAACTGCATTTGCCATATCCAAAAATACTTTTTGCGCCTCGCTCTGGCTGTAAGTTTCCACAGCGTCGGCAATTTGGGCACGGTACCGCTGCTGTGCCACATAACAGATCATTGGCAGGAGATCACTCCGTTTCACGATCAATCGGCGGCGCTTACCGTCATTATCAAATTCTTCCAACCACTCTTTCGCTTCGCCGACCCTTTCGACCACCACTTTTCCTTTTCCAAACCGGTCAATCATTTCTGCGATATCCGGTGGACACGGCTCTTCATCGGCATATTTTTCAAGTTTTTGGATTGCCTGTCTGCTGCGGATATGCATTTCATTACGCTCCGGAATATGAAAAAGATCCGAAAGATATTTGTGCGTCATTGTGCTGGCTGGTGATTCAAATAATTCTGCCAACAGTTTCGTATTCTGGCCGGTCTCCGAATATGCCATTTTCGCAAGTTCCAAAATATTTTTTGCCAAATGTTCTGAAATGTCAGGATTTTTCGAGCGTTCATTGGAACGAATATACTTTTTGATCTGCTCAAGTTCATTTGCCGAGCTCCGATAAAAATGCCGTTTTTTCCACGTCTGAAATCCGCTTTCTGCCAAAAGAAACTTGAGATTGTTTTTTGCGTCATTCCGCATTCCTTCAAGGACGAGCTGGCGGTATTTGGTAAGGAACTCCTGCGCGGTCTTGCTGTAGCCCTTGAAAATTCCGGAATGCTTCCACATCCAATACATAAACTGCTCTTCGTCCAAGGTCTTGACATACTCAAACTGCTGCATCAGCCATTGGGTATTGGTTTGATGCAGAATCTCCGTACCATCATCCAGGCCTCCTTCGTACTCCTCGACTATCTTCTGGTATTTTTCCCAATTCCATCCATTTTCAAGTGCATACATTGCGATCATTTCTGTGTAATCATTGATCTGAAACGACGGCTGCGATGCTCCCTCCACAAGATACTGATTTGTCTGCTCCACATTGCACCCAAGGGAAAAGGCAATGCGGAAAATCTGTTCACGCGCAGGCACAGCGACGCTTCGGATGCCAAACCACCGGCGTATGGTCGGAAATGATGCCGGCCGTTCGCCCCGGATTTTGTTCAAGAATGTATGATACGCCTCTTTCCGTATTTTTTCCTGTTGTTCCAATGTTCCGCTCAGCGAAAATCCCATCTGCGAAATAAGAAATGCATCAAATGTCCCAAATAAGACCTCTTTCTCCATAAATCGTACCCCTTTTATTATCTTATGCCGGCAGCTTCCTGCTGCCGTTTTTATTTTATCAGAAAAGTGTCGAATTTTTTTTCCAAACTTTTCACTTTTTTGGTAACTAATCAGGATCAATAGTTACTCTTTTATTGAATCACTCCTACAAAATCCTTTTTCTTTTTTTTACTTCTCTGTGTCGGTTTCACCGTAGCCGCGGGCTTTTTCGTCACCACAGCCTCCGCTTTTTTCTGTTTGCTCACTGTCAGTTTTACCGCCGTTCCACGCGCCACCTTTTTCCCTTTTGCGACACTCTGCGAAAGCACGGTATCTACCGCTTTACTGCTTTCTTCCCGTTGAATTTTATAAGTCAAATGTACCTTTTTCAATTTCTTTTTTGCCTGCTCCAGCGTCAATCCACGCAACTTCGGCACAACGGTCTTTCCCTGGCCTTTGCTTATCGTCAATACCAGTTTCTGGTCTGCGCTGACCCATTCTCCCGCCGAAACATTCTGTGAAATGACCATTCCTTTTTTCGCAGTGTCCGAATATTCTTGTTTCCATGTGATATCGACGATGCTTCCCCACTCTTTTTCTGCCTCAGCCATCGTTTTCCCCGTCACATTGGTCATCAAAATTTCCTTTTTCGGTGTTTTCGTGGCTTCCGGTGTTACGACCGGTGTCTCTACGGCAATGACCGGCTCCCGTTATTCGTCTTTGGTTCCTGCATGCAGACATCCGATGGTAATGGCGGTTCCAAGCACAGCCGCACCCGCAATTCCCGCAATCCCTCTTCGTCTTCCGGAACCACTTGTGATGTTCTTCTCTTCTTCGTACATGGCATCGTACAATTCCCGGATACTCTGCCAGCGATTTTTGGCATTTACTGCCATTCCTTTCATAACCGCCTTCTTTTGCTTGGTAGAAATTTCCAGTTCTTTCATATTTAAAAGTGACGGCATATCGTCTCCCAATGCCCGAATTACCGAATCGGTCGGTGCCTCTCCCGTCAACATATAATACATGGTCGCACTGATTGAATAAACATCGGTATACGCTCCCCACCGCCCCTTGTAGCGGTACTGCTCCTCCGGCGAAAATCCCCTTTTAAATAACACCGTCATTGTCTTTGTATTGTCAATATTCCGCATTCTCGCGGCTCCAAAATCGATCAGCACCAGACTTCCGTCTTTTCTTATCATAATATTGTCAGGGCTGATGTCTCGGTGCACAATCCCTGTCCGATGCACTTTTTCCAATGCCAGAAGCACCGGCCGCATCGCATTCAGCACTTTTTTTGCCATCCATTTTTCCGTTTTTCTTAATGTACTCTTTTACACTGACTCCATCAATAAACTGCATGACAATGTACGCAGTTTCATTTTCATAAAAGAAATCAAGGACGGACACAATCCCTTCTACTTCATTGAATTTGGACAAACATTTTGCCTCATTCAAAAATTTCTTTATGTCCTCCTCATAATGATTCTTTTTGGCATTTTCATACAAGTATACTTTATTTCCATGTCCGCAGATGACATCCCGACTGACCATTTCGCTCGGAAAATATTCTTTGATCGCCACCGGAATCTGCAACCGGCTGTCCCAGCCAATATAGGTAATTCCGAAGCTTCCCTCGCCCAGCACTTTCCCCAGAATATACCGGTCCGCAAGCCGCGTCCCCGGCAAAAGACAGCGCGGGATCGGATTGTAATCTTCCTGTTTCATTCCACAAAAAGAACACCTCCCAGTCTGACCGAGCGGCTTCATGCATCCGATACAAAGATTTGATCCCTCTATATTCATCCAAATCTCCCCATTACTGTAATGTGCTAATCTTATGATAGCATATTTTTTTCATTTCTGCCAGAGTGATTTTAGGGATTTATGGGGACATGGGGAAGTGGGGTGGTTGGCGGCGAAGAAGTCGGCGGGGAGGCAGCGGATTTCGCCGGGTTTCCCTTTTTACGCTGCCTTTTTGCCCTGCTCCGCGGCGGGGAGGCAACGAATTTCAGCCACTTCCCCCATTTGCGTTGCCTTTTAGGCTTCTTGCCGGCTTTAAAGGCAACGGATTTCGCCGGGTTTCCCTTTTTGCGTTGCCTTTTTGCCCTGCTCCGCGGCGGGGAGGCAGCGAATTTCAGCCACTTCCCCCATTTACGTTGCCTTGACGCCCACGCCCCCGAAAACGATTTTTTTCGCCAAACCCATTGTAACCCCGCCCCTGGTATGGTACAATACAGGGTATCATCGTATGTTTCCAGGCATGCTTGCATGGCTGGAAACATCGTTTGAGACACTCGTGCAAAGCACTGGAATGGAGATTTAATTGTGAATAAAAAAGTTTTAAAGACATTAGAATATGACAAAATTATAGATATGCTCGTAGAGGAAGCTGATTCTGCGCTTGGAAAGGACAGCGCGAGACGGCTGCGCCCGTCGTCAGACCACGGGGAAATTGTGGCGATGCAGGCGGAGACAAGCCATGCTTTGACAAGGCTTTTTCATCATGGGGCGCTGTCCTTTCATGGGCTGACCGACATCCGGCCGAGCCTCGTGCCGCTTGCCAAAGGCGGGACACTCGGGGCTGGCGAACTTCTGAGGATTGGGGCTCTTTTGGAGGCTGCCAAGCGGGCTGTTGAATTTGATAAAAAAGACGAAGAAACCGATTTTTTGTCTGGGCGTTTCGACGGACTTCAGACATTTCCGGAAATTCGCCGGGAGATCAGCCGCTGTATCTTGTCCGAGGATGAGATCAGCGACGATGCAAGCAGCGAACTGAAACGCATCCGCCGGGCGATGAAAACGACAAATGACAAAATCCGCGAGCAGCTGTCTGTGACGGTCAATTCGTCAGGAGATATGCTGCGCGACAATATCGTCACGATGCGAAATGGAAGATATTGTCTGCCGGTAAAACAAGAATACAAATCCGCATTTCAGGGAATGATCCACGATCAGAGTTCCACCGGTTCCACCTTTTTCATCGAACCGATGGCAATTGTCAAATTGAATAACGATCTCGCCGAACTTGCGATGAAAGAACAGGAAGAAATTGAGCGTATCCTTGCTTCCATCAGTAGTATTTGCGCGCCGGAAACCGAGGGACTTGAGCGCGATGTCATTTTGCTGTCGGAACTTGACTTCATCTTTGCAAAGGCAAAATTATCCAAAAAAATGCAGGGAAGCGAGCCGATTTTTGACGACAATTATATAGAGATAAAAAAAGGACGGCATCCATTGATTCCGCGCGACCGCGTTGTGCCGATTGATGTGACATTGGGGAAAGATTACCGGCTTCTCATCATCACCGGCCCAAACACCGGCGGTAAGACCGTTTCGCTGAAAACCGTCGGCTTATTTACTTTGATGGGACAGGCGGGGCTCCATATTCCGGCCTTTGACGGCTCTCATCTGCGCGTATTTCATGAAGTTTACGCGGATATCGGGGATGAGCAGAGTATCGAACAGAGCCTGAGTACCTTCTCCTCGCACATGACAAACACCGTTTCGATCCTGAAACGTGCGGATAAAAATACACTTGCACTTTTTGATGAACTTGGTGCCGGAACCGATCCGGTCGAAGGTGCGGCACTTGCCATCAGCATTCTTGACAATCTTTTACAGCGAAATGTGACCGCGATGGCGACGACACATTACAGCGAGCTGAAGATCTACGCCCTTTCGACAGATCACGTAGAAAATGCTTCGTGCGAATTTGACGTGGAATCCCTGCAGCCGACCTACCGTCTGCTCATCGGCGTTCCGGGAAAAAGTAACGCCTTTGCGATTTCCAGCAAACTGGGAATTTCCGACGAAATTATTGAGAAAGCAAAATCCCTTGTCGACGAAGATTCCAAATCCTTTGAGGACGTTGTGACCGGGCTCGAAAGTACACGGAAAGAATTGGAACAAGAACGTGCGAAAGCGGCTGCTTACCGCGAAGAAATCGAGCGGCAGAAGAAAAAACTGGCAGAGAAAAATGAACGAATTGATAAAGCAAAAGAAAAGATTTTGCGCCGTGCAAATGAAGAAGCCAATGAAATACTGCAGAAGGCCAAAGACATGGCAGACGATTCCATCCGCAAATACAATAAATGGATGGACGGCGGCAAAGGAAATGTCAGCGACATGGAGCGCCAGCGTTCTGCGATCCGCGAACAACTTAAGAAAACCGGCGAAAAATTGGCGACAAAGCAAAAAGGAAACCGCCCAAAGACAGCACCGGGAAAACTTTCCATCGGCGACCTTGTCATGGTGCATTCCATGGGCGTAAAAGGTACCGTAATGTCGCTGCCAAACACCAAAGGAAAATGCTTTGTGCAGATGGGAATCATGCGTTCCGAAGTCAATGCGGATGATCTCGAACTTCTCGAAGAAGAGACATTGCAGAACCGGAAAGAACAGCTTCGCGAACGTTCCGGTGCCGGAAAGATCAAAATGATGAAATCGCTGCACGTTTCTTCAAGCATTAATCTCATTGGAAAAACGGTTGACGAGGCAATTGCACTTTTAGATAAATACCTTGACGATGCGTATCTTGCCAAGCTGCACCAAATCACCATTATCCACGGTGTCGGAACCGGTGCTCTGCGAAATGCCGTGCAGGCACATTTGAAAAAGAGTAAATACATCAAAACCTATCGTATGGGAGAATACGGTGAGGGCGGCTACGGTGTGACTGTGGCTGAGTTCAAATAAGAAAGGATGACTTCCATGGCAGAAAAACAAAAAATACTGATTGTTGATGACGACGCCAACATTGCAGAGTTGATCGAATTATACTTAACAAAAGAATGTTTCCAGTGTATGCAGGCACACGACGGCGAAGAGGCATTAAAGAAAAATGCTTCCTTTCAACCGGATCTGATCCTGCTTGACATCATGCTTCCAGGCATTGACGGATACGACGTTTGCCGCGAGATCCGCAAAACTTCCACGGTTCCGATCATCATGCTTTCGGCAAAAGGAGAAGTTTTTGACAAAGTGCTGGGACTGGAACTTGGCGCCGATGACTACATCATCAAACCTTTTGATTCAAAAGAACTGGTGGCGCGCGTAAAGGCTGTTTTGCGGCGTTATCAGACAGGAAGTGCCCCCGCAGCTCCGGCGGCTTCCACCGAAACCGGCACAGAGACGATACAATACACCGATCTCACCGTCAGTTTGTCAAACTATTCTGTCGTATATATGGGACATCCGGTCGAGATGCCACCAAAAGAACTGGAGCTTTTGTATTTTCTCGCCACACATCCAAACCAGGTATTTACAAGAGAACAGCTTCTTGACCGCATCTGGGGTTACGAATACGTCGTCGACACGCGAACCGTCGATGTTCATATCAAACGACTTCGCGAAAAGATCAAAGACCACGACGAATGGCGCCTTGCCACCGTATGGGGCATTGGCTACAAATTTGAAACGAAGAAAGGCTGATCATTATGCGAAACCGAATTCGCCTGACATTTGGAAAAAAACTGGTAATTCTCTATCTGTGCATTTTCACGTCGTCCTACTATCTGACGCACACGCTCGTCTTTGCACTGGTCCGCAATAGCTTGCTGGCGGCGGCGATGGAAAATGAAGCACTTACAAGCGGATATGTTGCCGAGCGGCTGCAATATTATTTCAATCTGCTCGACTCCATTCTGTTTATGATGGGGGCAATCCTAGCCGTATCCTTTTTCCTGATCTATGCCATGAATATCATCCCGCTGCGGCGGCTGTGCAATGCGGCCAAGCATTTTTCCATTCATCAGAAAAATGAGCCGATCACCCTTCACACTTCCGATGAATTTGGCGACCTTGCCGGTGCGTTAAACATCATCGCGGAAGACCTGAACAACTTCGATGATTACCAGCGTGCATTCATTTCCAATATTTCCCATGATTTTCGTTCACCGCTTACTTCAATTCATGGATATGCGCAGGCAATGCTCGATGGTACGATTCCTTACGAGGCGCAGGAAAAATACTTGAACATCATTTTATCGGAGACCGACCGGCTTACGAATCTGACCTCCAATCTGCTGGAATTAAATTCATTTAACGGCGACAATGTACTTCTTGACATCACAACTTTTAATATTTGTGAGACAATTGTTCAGACCGTAAATACATTGGAAGGAACGGCGGCAAAAAAAGAAATTTCGTTTGTTCTGGATTATAATACCCAGAAAGAACTGCTTGTGGAAGCAGACGAAAGCAAGATACATCAGGTGTTATATAACCTTATTGACAATGCGGTAAAATTCAGCCATAACAATTCGGAGATAAAAATCAGTTTACGAAAAAAGGGTGCAAAAGTATTTGTTTCCGTCAAAGATTCCGGCATCGGAATCCCGAAAGAATCTCTAAACAAAGTATTTGACCGCTTTTATAAAACCGATATTTCCCGTGGAAAAGACAAACGCGGAACGGGACTTGGACTTTCGATCTCCAAAGAGATCGTACAGGCACACAATCAGACGATCAATGTCGTAAGTACCGTAGACGTCGGAACTGAATTTGTCTTTACTTTAAAATATCATTCAAAAAAACAAGAGGCTTCCTCGTAATGGGAAAGCCTCCTATCTTTTTATATAAACAAGTTCTCTTAAATCTCAAATTTATTCATGTGGTCTTCAATCTTCTGAGCAGCATCATGAAGCTCTTTTGCATTGCCTGAGATGTCCTCCACAATGTCATTTACTTCGGTAACCGATGCGGAAGTCTCTTCTGTACCAGCCGCATTTTCTTCGGCGATCGCAGTCAGATTTTGTACCACATCCACAACTTCTGTCTTCGCCTGATCCATTTTATCTGTCTTTTCATAGATCGTATTGATACTCTCCATGGAAGACTCAATCTCATCCTGCACCTTCTGGAACATCTCTCCGGTAACATTCATCTTGACATTCTGTGTATCCATGATCTGTTTCACACGATCCACGATCTCTACTGCCTGATCCGAATCCTGCATGAGCATGTTGGCAATTTTTTGAATCTGCATCGCGGATTCGTTGGACTGTTCTGCCAATTTCTGAATCTGGCTTGCCACTACCGCAAAACCACGTCCCTGCTCGCCGGCACGCGCTGCCTCAATCGAAGCATTGAGAGAAAGAAGATTCGTCTCTTCTGCAATCGATGTGATCAATGTAATCGCATCTTTAATCTTCTGCGCCGACTCATTCGTTGTATTGGTCTGATTATAAATCTCAGCAATCGACTGTTTTGCCTCTTCGTTGATCTCTTCCAGTTCTTTCAGTGTCTGCTCCGCTTCTTCTCCGGAAGTCTTCATCACTTCAACGTTTTCTCGAAGTTTTGCCACCTCATCGTTTGTCTCATTCACCATGTTACCGATGACAATAACACTTTCTGTCGCAGTCTGTGTATCATTTGCTTGAGACGACGCTCCTTCTGCCATATCATGCACAGCACTGCTAATCTGTCCGACCGTCTCTGCCGTCACGGCTGCATTTCCACTCAATTGGTTCGAAGAATCAAACAAGTGCTCGCTCTCGCCTTTAAGCTCCATAACAACTTCTGCCAGTTTCGTCTGCACCTGCCATACAGACCGCGCCATCATTCCTACTTCTCCACCGACCTTAGCCAATTTATCTAATTCACCGGTATGCTTCAAATCCAAATTTCCCAGACGCTCCACCTGATTAGTAATCTTCTTCAGCGGATTAAACAGACGATGGAAACATAGGAACGCAATGATCATGCAAATAATCTGACAACAAACGGAAGTTCCAACCATCGTACCGATTGCTTGAGTAACTCCGGAAAGTGCTTCGCTCTGATCTGCCGATACAATTACGATATACTGGCCATCTTGGTCCGCATAATATCCGACATATTTTGTATCTCCACGGAAATCATACGTCGCTACATCGGACTTTGGAACCTGGTCTTTCTCAATCTGCGATACCAGATCTTTTACAACTGCATTTTCTACCGGTTTCCCGATCTTATCTGCTTTCGGATGATACAGCATCGTACCATTTCCGGCAACTACATATGCATAACTGCTCTCCATATCTTTCACTTTTACATTTGAGAACAACTCACGCAGTTTATTTTCCGAAAGTGCAACACGAATTCCATGTGCTTTTACTTCGACATCCAGACTTCTTCCATTTGTCACTGCGATATCATACATATACGAGTGAATGGTTTCTGTCATGTTGCTCTTAATCTGCGGTATCGCTAGCATAAGTGTCGCCCCGACCACAACAAAAATCAACATTGCTGTCAACAGCATCCCCTTATATTTAAGAGAAATGCCCTGACGTTGTTTGTTTTCTTTTTTCGCCTTTTTCATTGCCCTTCCTCCATTTCATGCTCTTTTTGATTTCAGTTATCCCAGGATAACCGATGAAGATTCCCCTGTTTATTCAGATTCTCAAATCCATGCTGGCGCAATGCTTCGTATAAAACAATCGCTACAGAATTGCCAAGATTCAAGGATCGAATCTCGCCAAACATCGGAATTCGAATCGTGTTTTCCTGATTCTCTACCAAAAGTTCTTCCGGGATTCCTGCGCTCTCTTTTCCAAACATGATATAACAGTCATCCTCAAAAGACACCTCCGAATAAACATGGCGCGCTTTTGTCGTCGCCATATAAATCTTAATACCGGGGTTTTTCTCCACAAAATCACGGTAACTGTCGTAAATCCTATAATCTAATTTGTCCCAATAATCCAACCCTGCACGCCTTACCTGCTTTTCATTGATCTGAAACCCCATCGGTTCAATTAAATGAAGTCTGGCACCTGCTGCTACACAGGTACGCCCGATATTTCCTGTATTGGCAGGGATTTCAGGTTCCAACAATACAATATTTAACATACTGCCCCCTAATCCTGTTTTAATGCCAGATACAATTCAACCGTTGTTGTGTTAAATGTAAGTGGTACACAAAGATTTCTTGTATATGTATTTGTAAAACTGCCTTCACCATGTAATAAATTCGGTGGTGTAATATCGATTCCAACTCCATTGGAAGAAAATACGGTAGACGCATTTCCCATGATCATATTACCAAGTTCGCTCAGTGCACTGGCAGCAAAATCATCAATCTCTTTTACTTCCATCATACACATTTTCGAAGCGATATTACAAGCATCTTCTTCGGACATTGCCAATAATACCTGGCCTTTCATCTCACCCGTAACTCCAATTATGATAACCCAGGTACCTTTACCAAAGTTCGCCTCTTTTAAACTAGGTTTCTGTATCTGAACCTGAACAAAACACATATCCTGAAACACTTTCTTTGCAGCCATTAAAAAAGGATTAATATGCTCTGCATTTAATGTAGCCATATCTTTTTTTCTCCTTTCTCATCGCCATCGTATGCATAATATTATAACATAATTATCATAAGGTGTCTATAAATTCCTTAATCTTTTCCAGTGCCTTTTTCAGGTCCTCAATAGAGTATGCATAGGAGATTCGAAGGAATCCTTCGCCGCATTTTCCAAAGGCATCTCCCGGCACAACAGCTACCCGTTTTTCATGCAGAAGCCGCGTCGCAAACTCTTCGCTTGTCATGCCAAATTTACTAATATTGGGAAATACATAAAATGCGCCGTAAGGTTCAAAGCATGGAAGTCCCATGTCGCGCAGTGCCTTCACAAGGAAACGCCGTCTTTGGTTGTACGCTTCACGCATCCTCTCGACATCCGGCATCCCATTTTTGAGTGCTTCGATCGCCGCGTACTGGCTTGTCGTCGGCGAACTCATGATAATGTACTGATGAATCTTCACCATCTGTTTAATAATTTCCTTCGGACCTGCTGCATAACCAAGACGCCATCCTGTCATGGCAAAGGATTTCGAAAAACCATTGATTACGATCGTCCGTTCTGCCATCCCCGGAATGCTGGCAATCGAAACGTGCTTTCCTTTATAACTCAATTCGGAGTAAATCTCATCCGACATAACAAAGATATCATGTTGCTTACAAATATCAGAAATAACCTGTAACTCCTCTGCCGTCATAATTGCTCCCGTCGGATTGTTCGGAAATGGCATTACAAGAATCTTTGTTTTGTCCGTAATTGCCTCTTTCAATTTCTTGCCGGTTAATTTGAATTCATCCTTTTCTTCAAGTGAAATGCGAACCGGCGTACCTCCTGCCATGCGCACACAGGGAAGATAAGAAACAAAGCATGGTTCCGGCAAAATGACCTCGTCACCCGGATCAAGCATCGCGCGCATGCAGATATCAATCGCCTCGCTTCCTCCGACCGTAACCAGAATCTCGTCCGGTCCATAAGGCAGGTCAAAACGGTCATGCAGATACCGGCTGATCTCCCGGCGCAATGGCAGAAGTCCGGCATTGGACGTGTAATATGTACGGCCTTTTTCCAGGGAATAGATGCCCTCTTCGCGGATATGCCACGGAGTATCAAAATCCGGCTCGCCTACACCCAGGGATATAACGTTATCCATCGTATTTGCCACATCAAAAAAACGGCGGATTCCCGATGGTTCTAATTCCATTACTGTTTTTGACAATGGGTTTCTCATGGTGTGATCAACATCCTCTCTTGTTCATTTTTCTCTCTCACCATCAAAAGACCATGCTCTTTGTATTTTTTCAACACGAAAAAGGTGGAGGTATTGACTACTTCTTCAATCGGTGAAAGTTTGGTGGTGACAAATCTTGCCACTTCCTTCATACTCTTTCCTTCGAGAATTACCGTAAGATCAAAACTTCCGCTCATCAAATATACACTTTCGACCTCGTCAAACTGGTAAATGCGCTCTGCCACTTTGTCAAATCCGGTTTCGCGGTGAAGTGCCACATTGACTTCGATCAAAGCAGTTACCATCTCGTTGTCTGTGCAGTCCCAATTGATCAGCGTCGGATATCCACAAATGATGCCCTCTTCTTCCATCCTCGCGATCGTTTCCTGAATTTCCTCCTCGGATGCCTCAAGCATCGCCGCCATATCTTCCGTCGATATTTTTGCATTTTTCGACATAATTCGCAATAATTCTTCCTGCCGCATAATATGCCTCCTCATTTTCAAAAATTGTAATTATGGTGGTGTTAAAAACCGCGTTTCCTCTCCGCGACAGATGGTCCGGTCATTTCCATCGGTCACTCGCCCGATGATAGCAGCCGGAATTCCTTCTTCCCGCAGCCGACGAACCAAGTCTTCACCGTGCTCTGTGCCAATCAGCACACCTCCGAGAGAATCTGTTTCATACAAATTTACACCATACTGCTCACAGATCTCGATGCTCTCCTGCCTCACAGGAATCGCCGCAAAGTTCACTTCCAATCCGGCATGTGACATCTCAGCCATTTCCCAAAGGGCACCAAATACACCATTTTTCGTGACATTGTGAAACGCTCTGGCTCCCATGTCCCATGCTGTTTTTATCTCTTTTTCTATCGAAAGTAGCGATTCCCCGGCTGTTTTTTCCCATAAATATTCAACCGCTTCATCCACATAAACCGCCGGAAAATACTTCATCAGCGATCTCTTGTTGACATACGCCAGTTCAGCTGCTCCGGCTGCCCCTGCCCATTTTGTCATAATAATCTGCTGTCCCGGGCAGAATCTACTGCTTCCGGTTTCTGTTACGTCTTGTTTTCCAAATCCTGATAATGTCAAAAGCGGAGCCTTAACCAGTTCACTGATTTCCGTATGTACCCTTCCGATATCAACTTCATAGGCAGCCCCATATTCCCCGAGCTGCCCCATGATATTCTTAATCTGTTGTTCCGATGCGGATTCCGGCAAAAGAAGCTGCACCTGCATTCCTTCTGCTCTGGTTCCCGCCGCCAAAAGAGCATTGTACATCCGGTAAAACGCCTTTTTTCCAAGAATTTCGGCCGGACCTGTCTCCGTCTGCATTGTACTTCCGACAACCGTCTCCGAAAGCAGCCGATATGTCAACGTCTCACTGCCGGCTGACGGTCTCTCCACAAGATGCTTGCTGCGATACCGTATCTTTTTATCCACAGAACGATTCCATTGGTTTTGTGAAATTTTTCCTTTTTTCATCACTGCACCCCGTCCCCTTCGCCGTCTTGCGGCACAACTACAGGTGTCTGGGTCGCTGCCGGCTGTGTCGTCACCTGTGCTTTCTGCTGTGGGCGTTCCGTCTGCGCAGCTTTTTTACTTTGCAATGCACTATCTTTTTCCGATTTTTTGTTCACCTTTGGTGATTTTGTCTCCTCCGGCTTCGCCTCTTCTTTCTTTGCGCCCTTTGTGACATAACGAGGAGAAGCGGCATACGTACTGGAATTTACCTGTGTCTTGCTCTCCTTGCCATTTTCATCGACAATCTTCCAAAGAATCGCCTTATAACCGGTATGCGCCTCTTGTGTCACGCTCGTATACAATTCCGGTTTGGTCTTGTCATACGTGATCTTATCGGCTCCCGGCTCAATCGTATCGGTAACTTCCGATTCAAACGTTACCGTCCGGTCCTCACTGCGTGTCTCTTCTCCGTAAATATTAAAATAAAGAGTTCCGCTGTAAGTACCGCCTTGTATATAAATCGGAACATCGGTATTATTCTTAAACTTAAAGTCTTTGTAATCGCCCGCAATCGCCGCGTCCATCGATGGTTTGACATAACTAACGACCATGGAATGCGGACTTCTTTCCACAACTTCCAATTCGGCACGGAGCACGGCATTGTACAATGTCGTCGAAACCTGACACACGCCACCACCAAGGGTATCTTCTACTTTTCCCTGGTTGTAAGAAGCAGCGGCATAATATCCATTTTCTTCCGTCAGCGGAGAAATGGCATCATGAACAGAAAACGTTTCGCCCGGATAAAGGACAGAACCGCTGATCAGTCTCGCCGCGTTTGCTACATTTTTGGAACGGTTTACATTGCCGGCATTAAATGTCGTCGAAAAACTTCCAATCTTATCTTTGCAGCGTTCTGCTGTCTCTTTGGAAATTTTTGGCTTTTCCACCTCGACAGTCGCCACTACACGAATCGCAGAAGTATCGTCTTTTGCTTCACTTACGGCTTTTTGGATATTTTCAACCGTCGCCGCCACATCCAATGTGACTCCTTCCTGCGAATCGGTGTATACAAATTCTCCATTTTCCATGGAAACCTGTGCATTCTGCGCACTGGTACACATTTTTTTACATTTTTTCTTTACAAATTTCTTCAGCACTTTTTCATCCATCTGACGGTTTATGCCAAAGGAAACTCCTGTATTTCGAGCTTCTTTTATTTCTTTATAATTTTCGATCAGATTTCCCCGGCGCCCGACCTTCATCGCCTCGTCAAGGAATTCTTCTGCCGAAAACGTATACCCCACTTCCGCCAGCGTCGTCGTCACAACGCTGCCGTTTACTTCCACTTCCAATACCTGTCTTCCCCGTTTTTCCGTCTCTTCGCTGACCGCTTCCGTCGCCTGGTCTTTTGTCATTCCGCCCACTGCGACATGTTCTACGGTAACCCCTTCGCAGATCGTCCCATCTTTCGGTCGCAGACTCGCATACGAAACATACGTATACACGGCGATCAGACCAAACATCATGAAAATGACAACAAAGGCGAGCAGCATTCTTTTTCTCTGCACTCAAAGACCTCCCTTGCATATTGCTGAAAAAAGTATTACAATCATACGTAAGGTAATACAATGCCTGCAAGCATAGCTACAATAAGCACTCCGCAGATAATCGCTGCGACGATTTTTTGTTTTTTACGGCTAAGCATAATTCGTAACCTCCTATATATAGTATTAAAGAAAGGACTTACTTTATGATGGTATCACTCCGTTTTCCTTCCTTTTTTGTCTGTTTCCTGATTTTTATCGCATGGATGCATTACAAAAAACGCAAGGCAACGAAACAACAGGAAAAAGAATCAAGCCTTTTCTGGGAACGTGAAGAAGAGGCGAATCATACCCGCAACAAGGATATTTCACATCTTCCGCTTTTTACCCCGGATATCACAAGGATTCCCTGGGAAGGAGCCCAAAATGACACGATCCTTCATTATCTTGACGCATTGCGCCATCTCATCGAATCACCAATGATGGATCTGTCCGAATATACGAACACCGATCTGAAAATTGCCTATGGCATCGGTAATTTTCAGACTCTGTCCACCTACGACGAGACTTACCAGATTTTTTTACAGACTCTGACCGCTCTCGGACGGGCTTATATGGAAGCGGGCGATTATACCCACGCCGCCGAAGCCTGCCGGCTCTGCCTCGACTACGATCCGAAAAACCGGATTGCCTGTCTTTCATTGGCAGAAATTTACAAAAAAGATCATAAAAATTATCTCTTGTCAGATCTGATTGACGAGATCAAGCATTCACCGATCGCGCGAAAAGAAAGTCTTCTCCGCGAAATCAACGAGTTGTAATCTTGACAATACATTGCCCGCAAGCACTCACAGCGCCTGCCGTCTTGTTCTGTATAAAAATCCTTCCATCTTTTTCCCGTATCGAAGATGGAAGGATTCTCTTTTATTCATTCCGTGACGTTTACCGGTTTTGTCCGATATGATACTTCTGACACAACTGCTGGTCAACCTGCTGATTTTCTTCGACAAGTGCTGCCAGTTTTGTCATATCTCCTAAAATCTGATTGATGCTTGAAAACGGCTGTGCAATGATATAGCGTTTGGCCTCTTCATTCAGATTGAGCATAAACTGCTGTGCCATCTTCTCCACAATACTCTGTTTGAGCTGTTCATCCGGCGCATACAACTGAACCATGCACGCGCGGTCAAAAAAGCGAATCATCTCTTTACTTCCACATTCTTTCGCCAAAACGGACGATGTACATAGGATCTGTTTTTTCTTTTCATTCATGGAAGATAAGAACAGATTGGTAAACACCTGCTCCGCTTCGCGGTTTCCGAAAATTTCTTCCAGATCATCAATGAGCAGGATATCCACGTCATCATAAATCTTAATCTGGTTCGGTTTCGCGCCCAGACGGATCGTGCGATCCACTTCTTCCAAAAATTGTCTGCCGGTAGTAAATGCAACCTTCTGGCCGGCAAGAGCCGATTTGCATTTGTCCTGAATCTCATGCAATAAATGAGTCTTTCCACGCCCCGGTTTTGCGTAAATCAATACAGGCGAATAAGCTTTCACATTGTTCAAGACTGCTTCTGCCATCGCAACTGCTTCTTCGTTCGCCCCACTTACAAAAAAGTTATCTAGTTTCATCATTAGACCTCTTTATCCTTCCTTTCCCCAATGATAGAATTACCCTCTATATGAGTATCTCACAAAATGCCGATAAAAACAACACCAATTTTCAGATTTTTTGTCCCAAAGTAGCATTTTTAGCCTTGTCAAAGGCGGGAAAGAA
>ENA-ORMN01001981-ORMN01001981.1-human-gut-metagenome-genome-assembly--contig:-NODE-1981-length-18799-cov-14.257042_pt1 | contig 18799 bp, 18 predicted proteins | sample MGYA00242102_ERZ508993 | MGnify/ENA primary metagenome ERZ508993 (study PRJEB26280, sample SAMEA2338770) | human gut metagenome | biome: human gut; feature: human-associated habitat; material: faeces... | reverse complement strand
GAAAGCGACAACATTCCGGCAATTTCCTCGTTTCTCTTTCCCTCCATATATAATAAAAAAATCTCCCGACAACGAAGCGGTAACTTATCTATCAATTCAAATAAAAGCCGGTAAATCTCTTCCTCATTGACCGATTCTTCTTCAATGGGAGAATAAGCGTGCGCAAGATACTCCATATACTTATCGGCGACACCCTGATGTTTGAGATGATTGAGCGAAGCATTGCGCACGGCATTATAGAGATAAGCGTTAAAAGCTGCATACGAGGCAAACGTCATTTTGTTTTCCCAAATGTTTACGATGATTTCCTGTACGATATCCTCTCCTACGTCTCCGTCTTCGATAAAATTTGCAGCATACACGACCAGTGTACGGTAATAGCGGTCATAGAGTTCCTTATAGGCATCTAATCCCCGCTCGTTTATTCTTCGTATGAATTTTTCGTTATCCACCTATGCCGATTCTATCTGAAACGGCAAAGATATAAATAATTATTTAATCTCGCAGACTTTTATCGGAATCGGTATTTTCTCCTTACTCAATATTGTAATTTATTACAAATTAGGAAAAATGACCACAGCCGGGATATCTCGATAATCTCAATGGTGTTCGATCCTCCACCCAAAAAGAAGAAAACAGAATTTGCAACTCATCTATTTGCAAAATAAATCCAATCGTAACTTTACTCCTTTTTTATTTCTCTCCGCACAACAAAAATTTGCAATTCTCAAATACAAAGACAGTTCCAAAAAAGAAACAAGGCATAAAAAAAGCACTTACATATTGTTGTAAGTGCTTTTTCTCAAATTGTGGTCCCACTTGGGCTTGAACCAAGGACCCCCTGATTATGAGTCAGATGCTCTAACCAACTGAGCTATGGGACCGGTTCCCGGCATTGAAGCCGGGCGTATTACTTTGGACGGAGACGGTCACTTGACCGCCCGACCATCAATCTGAATTCTCAGACTTTGATCTCAACCTCAACGCCTGAAGGAAGCTCAAGCTTCATGAGAGCGTCGACTGTCTTAGCATTGCTGTCGTCGATGTCCAGAAGCCTGCTGTAGGCGCAAAGCTCAAACTGCTCGCGGGACTTCTTGTTGACGAAGGTCGAGCGGTTCACCGTGAAGATCTTCTTGTTGGTAGGAAGCGGAATAGGACCGTTAACCTTAGCACCAGTAGCCTTCACTGTGTCCACGATCTTAGCGGCTGACTTGTCAACCAGCATGTGATCGAATGATTTGAGTTTTATTCTGATTTTTTGACTCATATCAAAAATACTTAATTACGATTAAACACTTTCACTACTCGTCATCGTCAGAGAGCTTGTAGCCACTCTTCTCGATAACATCCTTAGCCAAGTTGGCAGGAACCTCAGCATAGTGGTCGAAGGTCATCGTGCTGGTCGCGCGGCCGGATGACAAGGTTCTAAGAACCGTCACATAACCGAACTGCTCGGCAAGCGGAACGAAGGCTCTTACGATCCTCGCGCCGTTGGCGGTTGAATCCATTGCCTGGATCTGACCGCGGCGGCGGTTGAGGTCACCCACGATGTCACCCATGTAGTCCTCAGGAGTAACAACCTCAAGGGACATGATAGGCTCAAGGAGAACAGGCTTTGCCTTCGGGCAGGCGTGGCGGAATGCCAGACGGCCGGCCATTTCGAAAGAAAGCTGGTCTGAATCGACAGGGTGGAATGAACCATCGAGTACAGTAACCTTCATTGACTGAACCTCATAACCAGCGAGAACGCCATTGGACATAGCAGCCTTGAAGCCCTTCTCGATGCAAGGGATGAATTCCTTAGGAATATTACCACCCTTGACCTGGTTCTCAAACTGAAGTCCGGTAACGCCCTCATCGGCAGGGCCGATCTCGACGATGATGTCGGCGAACTTACCACGGCCACCGGTCTGCTTCTTGAAGACCTCACGATGCTGAACTGTAGCGGTGATGGCCTCTTTGTAGTTGACCTGTGGAGCGCCCTGATTGATCTCGACACCGAACTCACGACGGAGACGGTCCACGATGATGTCAAGGTGAAGCTCACCCATTCCGCTGATGACTGTCTGGCCGGTCTCGTGGTCTGACCTCACCGTGAAGGTTGGGTCTTCCTCAGCGAGCTTGCCAAGGGCGATGCCAAGCTTGTCCAGGTCGCCCTGGGTCTTAGGCTCGACAGCGATACCGATAACAGGATCAGGGAATTCCATAGATTCGAGCACGATCTGATGATCCTCGTTGCAGATGGTGTCTCCGGTACGGAGATCCTTGAATCCCACAGCCGCGCAGATGTCTCCGGCCTCGACGAACTCAATAGGGTTCTGGTGGTTGGAGTGCATCTGGTACAGACGCGCGATTCTCTCCTTCTTTCCGGTACGGACATTATAGACATAGGTACCGGCGTCAACACGTCCCGAGTAGACCCTCATGAAGGCAAGACGGCCGACGAACGGATCCGTGGCGATCTTGAACACGAGAGCGCAGAACGGCTGGCTTGCGTCTGGAAGAAGATCCTCTTCCTCCCCGGTCTTAGGATCAGTACCCTTGACGACGCCCTTGTCAAGAGGAGAAGGAAGGTAACGCATCACGGCGTCAAGGAGGAACTGGACACCCTTGTTCTTGAAAGAGGAACCGCAGCATGCCGGAACGATCTGCATAGAGATCGTACCCTTGCGAAGGGCGGCGATGATCTCCTCCTCGGTGAGGGAGTCAGGATTCTCGAAATACTTCTCCATGAGAGCCTCGTCACATTCGGCGGCAGCCTCGACGAGTTTGTCTCTCCATTTCTCGACTTCTCCGGCCATGTCCTCCGGAACGTCCTTTATTTCATAGTTGACCAGTTCCTCGCCAGAGTCATAGTAATATGCCTTGCGGGAAACGAGGTCGATGATGCCCTTGAACTTGTCCTCCGCTCCGATAGGGAGACAAATAGGAACAGCCTTGGCACCGAGTTTGGTGTAGATTTCCTCAACGCAAGCGAGGAAGTCAGCGCCGACACGGTCCATCTTGTTCACGTACGCGATCTTCGGAACGCCGTACTTGTCCGCCTGACGCCAAACAGTCTCTGACTGAGGCTGAACGCGTCCGACAGCGCAGAAAGTAGCGACAGTTCCGTCGAGCACACGGAGCGAACGCTCCACCTCAACGGTGAAGTCGACGTGACCCGGAGTGTCGATCAGGTTGATCTGATAAACGTGACCGTTGTAGTGCCAGAATGCGGTGGTGGCGGCGGAAGTGATGGTGATTCCTCTCTCCTGCTCCTGAACCATCCAGTCCATTGTGGCAGCTCCTTCATGTACCTCACCGATCTTGTGTGTCTTTCCGGTGTAGTACAGAATACGCTCGGATGTGGTCGTCTTGCCGGCATCGATGTGAGCCATGATGCCGATGTTTCTTGTGTAAGTAAGATCTCTTTTAGCAGCCATCTGCGAATAAAATTAGAAACGGAAGTGGGCGAATGCCTTGTTGGCCTCAGCCATCTTGTGCATATCCTCTTTTCTCTTGAATGCACCACCCTCGTTATTATAGGCGGCAACGATCTCTGCACAAAGTTTTTCTGCCATCGAGTGGCCGGAACGCTTGCGGGCGAAGTTGATCATGTTCTTCATTGAGAGCGAGACTTTCCTTTCCGGACGCAACTCGGTAGGCACCTGGAAGTTTGCACCTCCTACACGACGTGACTTAACCTCGATCTGAGGGGTAACGTTTTCGAGTGCCTTCCTCCAGATATCTAGAGGAGCCTTGTCAGAATCCTTCATCTTCTCGCCTACCATGTCAATGGCATCGTAAAAAATTGAATACGCGATACTCTTCTTCCCCTGCAACATAAGATTGTTCACGAAACGGGTTACCTCGACATCGTGAAACTTAGGATCAGGAAGTAGAATCCTCTTTTTAGGCTTCGATTTTCTCATTGTGAGTAAAAATTAAAGGTGATAAAGATTAATGAAACGGACTACTTCTTAGATTTCTTCGGCCTCTTGGCTCCGTAGAGGGAACGGGACTGTGTCCTTCCTTCCACGCCAGCGGTGTCCAAAGCTCCTCTAAGGATGTGGTAACGCACACCAGGGAGATCCTTCACACGACCTCCGCGGACCAGCACGATGCTGTGCTCCTGAAGGTTGTGTCCCTCGCCTGGAATGTAGGCATTGACCTCTTTAGAGTTGGTAAGGCGTACCCTGGCAACCTTTCTCATCGCTGAGTTAGGCTTCTTAGGGGTCGTCGTGTAGACACGAAGACATACGCCCCTCTTCTGAGGACAAGCTTCCAACGCGCGTGACTTGCTCTGATAGACAATGTCAACGCGTCCTTTGCGAACTAATTGTTGAATTGTAGGCATAAATGATTGTAAATCTAATATTTATGTTTCCCCCAAACATTTGGGGCTGCAAATTTACGGATAATTCTTCAATTTACAAAGCATCCAGCAAACAGATTTGCCAAATTTATGAATGGCATACCCTGACAACACAGAAATCACTTGTCAGCAAACGTATGAATCCAACAAAAGACTGCCTGTCATTTCAATTCATATTTGATATTTTTCATTTGAATATACCTATAAAAAGTCGCTGAATCCAATGGGCCTTGAACGCTATTGTTAGTTTTATCTATCACCCAGTAATAATCCATCTCATAGCCATTAGGGTAATCTATAGTACCATAAATGGCTTCCGGAGGCCACTTAGGGCGTTGCTTGACAACAATATACTGACGATCTTTCCAATAATATTCAACTACGGGCGGAATGCCATTGATCTTGTTGCCTAAAATGTCACCCCTTTCCCTATAATAATAGTATCCATTGCCCAAACTAACCCTGTCAATCGAACACAATTCACAAATACAGAATATAATAACCATTAAAACAAAGAATGTTTTATATACTATTTTATCCATGGTAAAAGTGGTTTTAATTTCTTTTTTCCATATATATTGATATTAAAAGCAGTCCCTTGACCAGCAACCTTTGCACCAATATGTGTTTGAATGTTCCTACCTATATGTAGAAGATAGTTGATGACATATGTTTCCCCTACATATTTTTCACCCCAAGATACATAATTATCAAAATCAATTTTATTAATATCAGCAAACAAAGGCTCTCCATTACCAGACCTATACCATTCATTTGCTTCTTTAAGAGTAATGTATCCGTCCCAATCTGGCCTATCCTTCAGATGATTAAAGCTATCATTAAAACAAGTGATGGCATCTTCACCCTCAAGTCCTTCCACACCTAAGTCATATTTGAGTGCCTCTTCTGTTCGACATAGCCAGCGGCAATATTACCGATATCTCTTGCAGAAGCGTATATGTTTTTCTCATCAGAGCCTTTTCCTATCGGCATACCACGATAAGAATCTAGTTTGGATCCGAAGATAGACGTAGACTCCCCATTGCTGACTTTAAAGTCATATTTATGGCCATTTCTAGCATTAGTCATATAATCAATTAGTTCCGGCTGCCACTTATCGTAAAACATTATTATTTCCTATCGTTTTTGACAAATAATGTGATGGTAATAAATAAGATATTGATCCCTATGTATAGTACAAAACCTTTTAAAACAAGAAGTGTCCCATTCAGATACCCAGCAGCGACCTCTATAGGTACAGAATCAAAACCACGCATCATATTTCCCAGAATCATTCTTTCTGATATCTCATATTTATAACTTACCAAAGTATTTATTATCATTAATATCACCAATATAAACGCTATTACTGATATTATTAGCCATATGATTTTAATCCATTTTCTCATAGCTATTTCCTCAATTTGTTACTTAGATACGATTTCATTGAACGCGGGTTTACAAACCTATGTGTAGATGGTATGGTTATCGGACTCCCAATTGGACTTGCATATATCACGCGCTGGTAGTTGAGTACTTTCGAACCACTCATTTTAATCAAATCCGATACAAATGTCGTACAATTGTTATTAAGCAGACTATATTCGTCAATGATATGCGCATCTGTATCATTCGCATATCGTTTGCTCCTTTCACTAGGAAGTTGCCCGGAACTATCAAACGACTCATTTGCAATATTCATTATGTCATTATCCTTTACATCCGTCAAAGTAAAAATAGACATCTTTCCTTCTGATTGCTTGTAGTCATTGAATTCTTTGGCCTTATCTCCCGATAAACGAACAAGTACACCAGGACCATCTGATAATGCATTTCCTTTATATGTATGGTCATATCTTCCATAAGTATATACCACCATTTCATCGCCCTCACCTGCACTTATCCAAGTATGTCCTAACCCTACAGTTTCAATGTACACCCTGACAGAATCGCCTTTAACATCTATATTTACAATTGGATTCCCGAGGCAATAGACATACGGGCTGATGCCGTGGTACTTCTCGGACAGAGGGTCGGCGGCGGTCCAGCGGGCGATGGCCGGGTTGTACATCCTGGCGCCGAAGTCGAGGAGAGGGATGCCCGCGCCGAGGAACGACTGATCCTCCTTGCCGGAAAAGAGCCAGCGGTTCGGGGAGGATGTGGAGACCACCGAGGTTGCCGGGGCTGCCGGGGCTGCCGGGGCTACCGGGGCGACGGCTGGCTCCGAGGCATATTGTGACCCTCCAACGGGTTCGGAGACCGGAGCAGTCACCAGAATCCGCTTGCCGAACGGATAGTAGTCGTTCGTCTCGACGACCGCTCCGGTGTCACCGTCGATGACGGCGCGGACGCTGCCGAGGTGGTCGCGGAGGTGGATGAGCGGCCTGTAGGAGACCGTGCCGCTACTTGTCGTACAGTATCTCATTTTATGCGAATAACGATCCATCTCTATAAGTAATTCATTCGTTCACATGATATCGTTCTTTCAGCTCTGCCATTAGTTTATCAGCAATCTCTTTCTTTTCGTCCTCAGTCTTATTGTTGACTATCACACATTCTTTACATTCATTTGAAAAGATAGCTTTACCTTTACGTAACTTAATGGCTTTACTCTTCATGTTTTTATGTTGGTCATATACTATCATGATTGTATCACCAACCGACACACTTTTTGTTACCGCCATTGATCCTATATATTCATCTGATTTGGCCCTGTATGAATATTCATAATAATAACATCTCCCCAGCTTGAATCTTTCAGTAAGCACCGCTTCTGTTACCGCTGCATGATTCATCATATTATGATAATATATCCGATTGTATATGAATACAACTGAATACAGGAAAAACAAACCTATGACATATAAGTAAACAACACTTTTGATTGAGCTCATAACCTACACCCTATTTAATCATTGCATTTCGGCATAGAGTTCGGCAAGACGTTCCAGTACTGTATATGCTTCGGGAACGGGTGCATCTGTCATTTGATAGCTATTAAGATAATCATTTATGCGTGCGGCATAAGATCCCATTGCCTGCATAAAGTTCTTTTTCTCCCTATCAGTCATAGATTCAGACATTTCTTGACGCTTTAGATCATCAGATTCAGCCCATTTACGAGCAAACGGCTCTAAGTTCCGAAACTCCGGCGGGAGGTGGATTTCCAGAACTTCTTTTTTACATCCAATCACATGTTTAATCTTCAATAAGAGGTCAAAACGTTCAGGAATATTATCACAACTAACAACATTCAGGAATATTCCATTCCTAAGGACAAACAAGGATTCTTGATCAGTTAAGAGTAAGGAATCTATTTGCCGTTCCACTTTTTTAAGTGAGAAAGTCAGGCTGGGTTGATCTATCCCCCCTACGTAAACAGGATAGTTCAGATCTATTCTATATCGCATGTTTATACCACACACGACATCCGGTTTGTTCACTGCGAAACAGACATCAAAATGGCCATTAAGATTAATTGATAAAATATTATCAAAAGGAAAACATCTGAAAAAACTCCTTTTGTATTTAATTTTAAGCATTCTTGTAGCTTTCCCTTTAAAATTGCCATCATAAAGACATACTGGACTTGACACAATCGATTTTGATTCAAACATTGAGATTAAATTATTTTCCATGTTTATTTTATAGGATATTTACGGTAAACAGACTTCATTATCTGTTTCCTTTGCTTGTCGTACAGTATCTCATTTTATGCGAATAACGATCCATCTCTATATGTAATTCATTCGTTCACATGATATCGTTCTTTCAGATCTGCCATTAGTTTATCAGCAATCTCTTTCTTTTCGTCCTCAGTCTTATTGTTCACTATCACATATTCTCTGTACCCAGGTGATATGATCGCCTTCCCTTTTCTTAACCGAATAGCTCTGCTCTTTTTATTCTTTCTTTGATCATATACAATCATTATCGTATCTCCAATCGACACGCTCTTTGTTATCGGCATTGACCCCTCATACTCTTCAGACACGACTTTATAGGAATACCTATAATGATAATGTTTCCCTATTATATAGCTTTCAGTAAGCACTGCTTCTGAAACTACAGCATGATCCATCATATTATGATTGGCTATCTGATTATATATATAAGTGAACAGATACATAATGATGAAACCTATGACATTTAAGAACATATCACTTTTAAATAAGTTCTTAACCTTTCTTTCTTGAATCTTAGTCATCCTCTTTTTCCTTTTCAATATTCCGTGGTGGAAGAACAAGCTCGAAAGTCACCTTTTCGACCATGCCGCTTGTGAACGAAAACAGATCGTCCAGCATAACAGAGAAGGTTTCGCTTTCCGCAAAAGCCTTCCGCGATCTCAAAGAGGCTCTTTCAGCTTTCGTCAAAGGTGCGGCGACTGACGGTGCTAACTTGGCATTTGCATCCTTTACAAAAGCCTTTTGCATAGCCTTTGAGGCTTCGGAAGAAGCAACATCTATAGCAAATCCAACAAAGGCTTCTTCTATAGTTTTATTATTATCTGCAATAGAGGAAAAGCCATCATCTATCGAATAATCGACCCCGGCGTCAAGCAGGTTCGCACCACCAACCGCCGCCTTCAATCCTTTAGATGCTCCCGAAGAGATGACGGCAGATGTAATGAATGATGTTCCCACACTTGTCAGGTCCACAGATTTCAAAGACTCCATGAAGGTCTTTCCTGCCGATAAGGAAACGGTGACTTGCGCTCCGGCATCCACCGCGGCTCCTACAACACCTTTGATAAGCGGAATAAACCAAACCGCCTTTCCATCAGGGTCAAAGCTGTTTGTCGGATTGTTTAGGCAATAGACATACGGACTGATGCCGTAATACTTCTCGGACAGCGGGTCGGCGGTGGTCCAGCGGGCTATGGCCGGGTTGTACATCCTGGCGCCGAAGTCGAGAAAAGAGATGCTGGCGTTCAGGATGGACTGGGACTCCTTGCCGGAGAAGTGCCTGCGGTTGGAGATGGTCGCCGAACTGGTTGTAGCTCTGGCAGAAATTGTTGTATATGATCGTTTAGATGCCATGAAAAAAACGGTTGACAAATACCCATTCTTTGCGAGCACAAGAATATTCATAATCACTTTTTTGCCAAGTACATAATGCCAATGACACCTTGTTTTTAGACACGACTTTTACGATTCTTTCCGTCACAGTTATTGATAACATGTCGTTTATTAGCTCTATGCTGACAAACAACGTTGGCACACCACATTTCAGTTTCCTTCTATAATTCTTGTCATAATTATCTAATCCTTGCATACTGAACCTTATGACTGTGTAGTTGGATATTTTCAGGCTATCTGCATCAAAGTTAATGGGAAGCCCGTCAACACATAGGTAAAGTACGTTCCCTGTGTTTTCTATAGACTTTGACCGATTGATTTGGTTGCCTACTACAAAAAATTCTATTTCCGTACATATTAGTGAGTTTATTGTATTCTGACCAAATGACCTTGATGCATTTGATAATAATATCATTACTATCAAAAAGAGTATTCTATGTGTGTTCATCTTTGTTTGGGTTTGACGAAATATTTTAAAGGAATTACAGCTTGTATTCCAGCCGACGTATACACATATACATTTGAATCAGACCGACCAAATACATAATGTGTGAATTGTCCTGCATTGTTTATATCTATAGTGGAAGGACATTGGGAAAACGAATAGATTATTTGTGCTGTTTTCACATTAATTGTATTCGTAGAAGATGACCTATTCTCAATAATAGTTCCACTTGGATGGCTATGAAAAGTAGACTTGTCTGACGGCAACATAATGGTTGCCATTGATTGTGTTTTAGGATTAGATAATAGTCCAGACTCTACTTCTACTACATTCCCATTACTGATGTAGCCACCATATTCCATATTATTGCTTGTTGGTTCACCTCCTTTCCCGTTATCTTTACTTATTATAGACACCATTTGCTCACGATTACTTTCTGAGCTTTCTATTTGTATGGAATTTGAATATGCTATATTGCTTTCTTGGAAAGCTTTTGCATATCCTGAATTCTTCTTGATGAATCTAACGGTGGCAGTTATCTCTTTTTTTGAAATACCGGAGCCTGGAATCCGAGTCTCACCATTGTAAAAATAGGTTTCAAATGTCTTTACGACATAAACCTTGTTATCATTCTTTGCGTCATTACCTATAATCTTTCCATTATGCCAAAAGTCAGCCGCTCCATTTATATCTATAAAGTTTATAGGGCTGCTATGGCAGAATGAATACGGACTGATGCCGTAATACTTCTCGGACAGCGGGTCGGAGGTTGTCCAGCGAGCAATAGTCGGGTTGTACATCCTGGCACCGAAGTCGAGTAACGGTATGTTTGCATATAGGAAGGACTGGGACTCCTTGCCGGAGAAGTGCCAGCGGTTCGGAGAGGTAACTGTGACTGTGATTCTACTAGACTTGTCAACCATCGAAGCAATTGTTGTCTCTGTGTCTTTTGGGATTTCTACAATGAATGCGGAACTCTGCAATATTATCATTGGGCTATGAGCGAGTTTATTACAGTGTCCAAACACTCGATATTCTTGTCGTTTGTAAATTCCACCCGCAAACTGTCCCCATTTATAACATAAATTCTCAGGTAAGGTATTATACCCCCAGCCACATCCATGTAACTGCAATATCGGTCAATATATAATTTATAATCCAAACTATCTATAAACTGGCTGTCCAAGAATCGATCTAGCGGAATGTGTCCGTGACTGTTTACTGCGACCAAGGTCTTGTTGACATATTTGGCACCAATATCTTCTCTATCATTAAAAAATATCTTCCCCATTCCTATGCTCATAGGTGGGGCTACACCATGTCGACCGGCAAAACTTATGATTGTATCCTTATTGTTGACAATAAATGAAACAGTTATAACATCTCTGGAATGAATTGAATCCTGAACTCTGTGATATTTTTTACCCGGCAATGCAAGGATAAAGAAATCACTGGTATCAACCAATTCAAAAAAACTTTCCAAAGAGTCTTGAAGTCTGTCGGATTTGAAGATTCTTTCTAATTTCGAACAGCTATCTCTTATGTCGATAATTCTATTTACCTCTGAATGACGAGCTGGGTTGCCGCACATCTGAAGGCAACCGATCATAGCCATAACTACGAATACTGAGTAGAGTTTCATTATTTATTATTTAACGTTCCAAAATAAAAACTTTTGTAACTTCTGATGGGTCTAATAAAGGAGGCGTTATAATACCCAACATAATATAGTCTACTTGAGTTAGGAAAATAGACATAACTTTTTCTGGTTATTCGCCCATTCTGTTCCACATCATCAATTACATTTCTTTGATCAGTATTATAGTAGTTTGTGCCATATCCCATAGAACTGATTTCATTACCGATGTCTATGCCAGGATGAGAATGAACCGTGGCATTAGGCTTATTCTTGGCATAATCCTCCCACGAAGACGCACTATATGAATTATGCCCTGTTCCAATTGTGTATGTGTCACCGTTGCGGTGAACAGCCCACTCGACTTTTGTTTTGTCCGATGCGAATTTGAACACCTTGAATATGTCATTGATTCCGCTCTTTGAGGTATGGCTGCTTACCTTCGCCCCTCCATCCACCTTGGCCTCTGTTTTGGTCAGATCGTCAAGGATGCTCCGGTCAGAGACCGAGACATAATCATCCGACCAAACTCCATTATTATTCACATAATAAAGCCGGTGGTCATCACTTTCCCTTGTCCATACCACATTACCTCTTTCATCTATGGTCATAATGATTCTACGTATGCGTTTTCATTTACCAAAAGACCTCCTGCAGATTTTTTACCGTATCTAAATATTCAACCTTTTTCTCGTTAGAAAATACCAATTCCAGATTTTCTCCATTATAAACATATTCCTTAAAAAACGGAAGAACATTCCCATTATAGTCGGGTGATCTCACAATTATTGAATCATATTGTTCCAAGCTCAATCCGCTCAAAAACAAGCTGTCAAAGACAGAATCAACAACTATGCTACCATAGGAATTGACCGCAACCATCATATTATTGACACGCTTTGCACCGACTGCGATATCTTTGATAAATATCTTGTGAATTTTGTGGCTTGCCGGAAAACCTATAAAGCCATCAATTCCTCCATAAAAATTTATAATTGTGTCATTGTCGTTTGTGAAACAGCATAATGTGACCACATTATAAGAATGATCCGACTTTGTGTAACGGCAATATTTTCCTGGAGATTTAGAAATAACATAATAATCAGATGTGTCAACCAACCTCAAAAAGTTCATCAAAGAGTCTTGAAGCCTGTCGGAAATGAATACCCTTTCAATCGAGGAACTGTCCTTGTCATTGGCATCATCTCTTGCCTCAGAATTGCGGATAGGATTACCGCACATCTGGCAACATAGCACTACCCATAGTAGCAATAATAATGATTCTCTCATCTTTCTATTTTTTGTTTAATACGCCGAAATAAAAACTTTTATAACTCCTTACATTCTTAATGAATATAGCATTATTATATCCAACATTATACAATCTGCCCGAATTCGGGAAATACACATAATTCTTTCGAGATTTAATTCCATTTTGGTTAATATCCCTCTTTACTTTATTATGGTCGTTATCATATTGAGTAGCCCCATATCCCATAGAATACGTTTCGTCATCCACTATTGCATTTATTCCCGGATGGGAGTGCAATGTGGCATTAGGCTTATCTTTGGTATAATCCTCCCACGAAGACGCACTATATGAATTATGTCCTGTTCCAATTGTGTATGTGTCACCGTTACGATGAACAGCCCACTCGACTTTTGTTTTGTCCGATGCGAATTTGAACACCTTGAATATGTCATTGATTCCGCTCTTTGAGGTATGGCTGCTTACCTTCGCCCCTCCATCCACCTTGGCCTCTGTTTTGGTCAGATCGTCAAGGATGCTCCGGTCAGAGACCGAGACATAGTCATCAGACAATAGGCCATCATTATTCATATAATAAAGCCGGTGGTCATCACTTTCCTTTACCCATACCACATTTCCCTTTTCGTCCATAGTCCATATATCCATTCCATTAGGGTCAATGATACTTATTGGATTTCCGAGGCAGTAGACATTCGGGCTGATGCCGTAATACTTCTCGGACAGCGGGTCGGCGGCGGTCCAGCGGGCGATGGACGGGTTGTACATCCTGGCGCCGAAGTCGAGGAGCGGGATGCTGGCGTTCAGGAACGACTGATCCTCCTTGCCGGAGAAGTGCCAGCGGTTCGGGGAGGATGTGGAGGCCACCGAGGTTGCCGGGGCTACCGGGGCGACGGCTGGCTCCGAGGCATGTTGTGACCCTCCAACGGGTTCGGAGACCGGAGCAGTAACTTGAATCCGCTTGCCGAACGGGTAATAATCATTCGTCTCGACGACCGCTCCGGTGTCACCGTCGATGACGGAGCGGACACTGCCAAGGTGATCGCGGAGATAGTGCTGAACCTTATAGGTCAACGAACCATCAGCGGTGTTCTCACGTACTATCCTGCCGGCGGAGGTCAGGGCGCAGTCAAGGGTTATAACCGGAGAGTCTGATTGACCTGCGGTCTGGGCGTATATCAGGGAACCTCTGTACTGGTAGCCGTTGCCGCCGCCGTCCAACGCGCGCAGTTTCGTGCCGTCAGCAAGATATTCATATTCAGCCAGCGTCGTCCCGCCGGATGAGATGCGCCTTGTCAGGTTCTGCTCATTGTACACGATGTCGAGCCCGGAGAGACCTTCATGGGTCATGTTGCCGTTCGCGTCGTGAGTGTACTGGCCTCCGCCACCGGACGCGCCGGTGTTGGAGATGCCACTCAACAGGTTGCCGTCGTACGAATACGCCAACATCTCCTCCGGGGTTGCCGCGTTCTCCCCGTATCTGGTCAAGGTCAAGGCATTACTGTTCCTGTCATATGTGATGGACCTTTCACTGAATGAATTGGTTTGCACGCCTCCGACAAATCTCCGCGCGTCCGTCAGACGACCGGAGCCATCGTATGATAACGACCAGGCGTTTGTCTCAGCTCCCGCACCGTGATTCCATTCCCACTCGGAAATGCCCCCATTATACTTCGGGACGGATCCAAGTGTAGGCTCCTGATACCGGAGAGTCATGCTGAACACACTGGAATTCAATCCGGTCAACTGGTCACGAATATTATAGGACAGGGTCTCAGTCAATGCTGACGGGTTAGCCTCTGTACCATATATCCGCCCTGTCATCCGGCCTATCTCATCATACCCATAGGACACGGACTGCGACCTGCCGTTCAGCGATGTCGTCTCCGAGACCAGTCTCTCCTGTCCGTCATAAGACCTCACTGTGACCAGCGAATCAATGCGGCCATCCGGAAGCGCGACCGTTTCCCTTGTCCTAGACGGCTTGCCCGTGAAAGTAAGGGACTGATGAATATGTCCGTCTCCGCCAAGCGTCTCCTTGCGGTGGCTCTGGATCAGGCGGCCTTGGTAGTCGTAATAGAATGACGATACCGTCTTGGATGTCGGGTCGGCCAGAGAATAGACGGCGGTGCCTGTCAGAAGCCCTTTGCACCTGTCAGATCCGACGACAGGTGTCCCGTAGTTGGACAGCGTGTCACACTCCAGGACGCGCCTTGCGTCAGACGGGACGAGGTCGTCCATGAACGAGTGGTCGTCATAATAGCTGACGGACAGGGGTTTGCAGTCGGACGGAACTGGGGTGTTGACCGAATAGCCGCCGAGCGGGGAGGCTCCGTCATACGTGGCCACAACCGGCACGGCAGGAGACGGGGCCAGAGCCGAAGGCCAGACACCGCTTACCGCGTCACGGCCCAGGGCGTCACGGAACGAGAACATCCACTTTCCTCTCTTCCTCATCTCTCCGTCTTGAGAAAATATAGGCACATCGCCCTTGTCGTACCTGTAAAGGATGGGAGCACAGCCAGGCAGCCTCTTGCTGACGCACCGGCCTTTGCCGTCATACTTGTAGACATAGGCCTGCGCAGACAACGGAGACGAGGAATCACCGAATGTCCCTGATGAAGACATCACGGTTGAAGCCTCCGGTGTTAGTACATACCTGAGCAATCCAAGGTCATCATACACGTAATAGGTGTCCTGGTACCGTTCTCCATCAACCGTCCTATCCAGAGTCTTACGTCCGAGCCTGTCAGTGAACGTCAACGTGACGTTTCCGTCCTCATCGGTCTTTTTCTCAACCCTGAGGTTTCCGGAAGGCAGGGTCCCGACGCAGATCAAGGATGTGTCGGATTCCACAAGATACCCCGAACACGAGAGAAGTCCCGAGCCATCGTTCACCAGATACGAGGTCCTCACCGACTTCCCTCTCGTGTGCCATGGGGAGCCGGGGCCGTACTCCTCGGTCACGCGGTCAAGGGGCGAGGCCTCGTATAGCGTCTTGGAAAATGCGTACGGATCCCAGCCGTAGATGGCGTTGGCCGACTTGGCCGCCGACGGGTCTGCATAGGCTCCTGTCGATGTCGTCATCGGAACCTGACAGAACTTTCTGTACGGCCTGCCGAAATCATCATATTCGCTCAAAAGGACTATGTCCTTGCCGGCAGGGGAAGCCGCTGTCATCACCGTCTCAACCGGCCGGCCAAGGAGATCGTGATAGGTGTTGGTCTCCTTGAAGGATGCCGCATCGGCGCTTAGGTAGTCTCTTGCCCGGATGCGGTTGCCGCCGGCTGATGGCCCGTAGCTATAGGAATAGGATGAGAGAAGCTCTTTCTCGTGCGTTGTTCCGTTCCTCACAAATGTCCGACAGAGTCTGCCGAGGCCGTCATATTCATAATCAAATATACTACCTGACTGACTCTTAAGATACGACAAGCCAACCAAAGGTTTGTATTCATAAGTGTTGACAAACATATCCGGCACGTCCCTGCATTTCAACCTGAATGAGACCAGCTTCTTTCGGATCTGCGTAAAGTCGCCGCCATTGAGGCCGGACGTGTCAACCTTATCCTTGACACAGTCCCAGTCACTGCCCTCCACCATGGCCACAGGGTAATACCCATTGTATCCCCACAGATAGACCGTCTTCCTGCCGTCAGTGTCCTCTGTCTCAAGAGGATTCCCCCTGCGGTCATATTCATTGAACAGGATCCTCCGCTCGGAGGTGCCAGTGCCGCGGATCGTAAGGGACCTGGCCGAGGGGGCGAAGAACGTCCCCGATGCGCAAGGATAGGATCCATAGCTTGTGGAAAGGGTTGTAAGCAGGTTCGCGCCATCGGCCGAGTTCTTATAGACATTCGTCTCGACCGGAATCCCGGTCATTCCAGCGGACACCATAGCCGGAAAGGCGCCGCCGGCCTTGTCCTGCGGGTAGGAGTAGGCGGTCACCTTCCTGTCGAGGCCGGGAAGCCCTACATCCTCAGTCTTCGTGACCACGTTGCCATAGGTGTCGTAGGTGTACGACGTGGTCTTGGTCAGCGTGCCGTTGGTCTCAACGGCCCTCTCAGTCGCGGACGACAGAAGCCGCCGCCCCTGGCTTAGGGTGGTGGTCAGACACAGTATCTTTTTGTTCTCCTCGGGAACCGAGGACTCGTCGACTCCGTAGACCCTGCCGGACTTGTAGACCTGGCGGCGCTTGACGGCGGTCGCGTCCGTGCCGTAGTCGAGCTCGGTCGAGTGGCTCCAGTCTGTCCCGCTGACCTTGCGCAGGGCACCGCCATCAATGGCATAGGAGGTCTCCGAGGTCTTCGCGCCAGATGTCCATTCCTTGCGGTTGTCGTGGACAAGGCTGGTGCCATGGGTCTTCATCGGATGCGACGAGGCGATGTCAAACGAGTGCGTGACGGTGCCTGACATATCCGATCCGGCAGAGTCACTGGACCTGCTCTCGAACACATACGGGTAGCTCACGCTTGATCCGTCACTCGACAGGAGTCCGACCAAGGTGTTGTCCGTCCACACGCGCTCCTTGTAGGTCGCGAGGACGGAAGGCAGGCTCCCGCCATATTCGGTGCAGACCGTCTCCCTATAGTAGATCTCGTTGGTGTCCGCCGGGTATGAGGACGGCGCCGGGATGACTGTGCGGACTCCTCCTCCATTAACGGTGGACGGATAGGTGCTGTAGCGGAAGTTGCGGTACATAACCCTCCCGTCACCGGCCATGTCGCGGATCTGCCTTATCCGCAGGCCGCCGGCCATGCGCGGAGCCCCGTCGTCATCGATGTAGCGGTGCGCCTCATAGCTGAACTCGGTCCGCCCTCCGGTCGGATAGGTCACCGATGTCAGGATTCCGGCCTGCATCGCCTCCTCGTCAGGGCTGCGGTCTCCGCCGGGGATGGTGAGTGTCACCGTCTGGCTGGCGGAGGGGAAGTTGTTCACCGTCACGTCTGTCCTCACCGTGGGCACCAATGTGGCGTTGTCCTTGGCGTTATAGTACCCCCATCGGTCTACGGAGCGGGTGTCCCTCGGCGGGGGAGCGCCGTTGTAGGTGAAGGAATATGTCTCCGCCTCCCCGCCGTCGGGGGACTCGATCCTAACCGACTCAAGCCTGAGGGAGAAGAAGTCCCTCATGTAGGTCTGATTGAATATGATCCTTCTGACCAGACCTCCGGACAAATCATAGATCTCGATGGATTCCAGCCCCTTGTCCATCTCGGAGTTCATGTTGAACAACACGTGGCCGGCACTGAAGTTGATCCTCCTGACGTACGAGTTGTACTGCGTCATGTCCTGCCTGGCCGGCATCGGGAAGGTGTAGCCCGTTGGGTACATGACCGTTCCAAGATCCGCCTCGACAAGGCCGCCTTCGGTGCTGTCGTACCGGTAGATCTTGCTGTCGAAGCTCTGGTGCGTGGACACGTTGACAAGCGGGATGGTGCAGGCGGAATGTCCAGTGTAATTGTCAAGGATTGTCAGGGCGTCCGCGAACCTGGAGCAGAACACCTCCATCACGTTTGAGCCGTACTCGAAGGTCACGGCCCTGCCGGTCGTGGCCGAGCGGATCTCGCGTATCTTCCACGATGTCCTCACGTCAAGAGCGGAGCCGCCGAACATGTGCGTTACATAGTCGCCGAAGGAACGTTCCGGGCCTCCGAAACTGTAGGCGGTCCCTTGTCCGTCGGTGATCCTGAATCCGGTCATGGCACTGCCGCCCGTCGGTGTCACCTTAACGTTGTCGCGTGGAATGGTCACGGGAGTGACCGACCCGTCGGTTCCGCGCCGGAGGTACATCCTGCCGCCCCCGCCCGGAAGAGCGTAGCTGAACTCGTCCAGATCAACGTCAACCGCCTGTGTGTAGATGGCGTTCAGCTGCTCGTAGGTCGGTGAGCCGGAAAGAGCGATCGACGCGTTGTAGTTGATCTCGTCCGCCACCCCGTTGATCGTCCGCGACAGCGACGGACCCGTCGTGAGGCTCCAGCCGTCACCCAGCCAATGGCTCGAACGCATGTTCGGCTTGAGTCCC
>ENA-ORMN01001975-ORMN01001975.1-human-gut-metagenome-genome-assembly--contig:-NODE-1975-length-18851-cov-3.028038_pt1 | contig 18851 bp, 9 predicted proteins | sample MGYA00242102_ERZ508993 | MGnify/ENA primary metagenome ERZ508993 (study PRJEB26280, sample SAMEA2338770) | human gut metagenome | biome: human gut; feature: human-associated habitat; material: faeces... | reverse complement strand
CATAAAATAGCAAGAATAAAGAAATAAAACAAAAAAACACAAACAAATCTCCAAAGTATTAAAAGGCAGAAACATGAAAAAAAGAAAGAAAACAAAAGATTAATCTAACATAATAAGTTTACGATTGAAACCAAACTGATTCAACAACTTGATATAACAATCAACCTTTAAAAACAAATAGTGAATTAATAAAGAAGCAAAAATGAAAAACATGAAGAAAAATCCAAAACAAAACCGGGAAAGCAGCCTTATGCGTAGTCCCCTTATTTTAGGATTGTCAATAGTCCTATGCATACCGGTTGCCTATTCGCATGCAAAGTCAAGTAACATAGTGAAAAATGAATCGGTTCAATCGATCCTGCAAGGACGTACCATCAAAGGTCAAATTATTGATGAGAACAATGAACCTTTAATCGGGGTATCCGTCATAATCAAAGGTGCAAGCACCATAGGACCATCACGGATTTTGACGGGAATTATGCACTGGAAGTTCCTGCCGGAAAAAATGTTCTCGAAATATCCTATATAGGATATAAAACCCAGGAAATAACCATTGGCAAAAACACACAATTGAATATCAAAATGCAGCCTGATACCCAGACATTGGATGAAGTGGTGGTGATAGGATACGGTACTGTAAAAAAAAGAGATTTGACTGGAGCTGTTGCTTCCGTAAAAAGTGAGGATATTGTCCGAATGCCAACCAGCAATGTACTAGAAGCTATTCAAGGACAGGTGGCAGGTTTGGATATCACTCGCAGTAGCGGAGAAGCCGGTTCCGGAGTGAACATGACCCTACGTGGCACACGCTCCATCAATGGTGACAATAGCCCGTTATTCATCATTGACGGAATGGAAGGCTCTTACGATGAATTGAATCCGAATGATATCGCTTCTATTGAAGTACTGAAAGATGCCTCCTCTACAGCTGTTTATGGTGCTGCCGGAGCAAATGGAGTTATCATCATCACCACCAAAACTCCTAAAAAAGATAAATTCTCCATTGATCTGGATGCCTACTATGGTTGGAATGTCATCTCCAGCTTCCCCGAAGTAAATCGTGGAGAGGATTACATTAATTTCCGCAGAGAAGCACAAAGAACGGTAGGTGCCTGGAACAGCCCGGCCGATGACGGGAATCTTTTTCCCAGCTATATGCAAAAATATATAGACAACAATCAATGGGTGGACTGGTTTGATTTAGCTTCACAAACCGGTATCACCAATAGCTACAATCTAAGCACATCTTATTCTAATGACCGGGTCACCTCTTATTTTTCTTTAGGATATTACAATTTGGAAGGATTATTGAAAGGAGACGAACTGGAACGCTACTCGGCACGTGCCAAAATAGATTTTAAAGCCAATGAAATGGTAAAATACGGACTAAACCTATATGCCATGTATTCTGAAAATGACAAGCGTTACAGCCGTATATGGAACCGTATTCTCTGTATGCCGCCATTGGGTACTCCTTATGATGAAGACGGCAATCTGGTAGACTACCCGTTGGGAGACGGCAACATGAATCCGCTGGCCGATATGGGAGAAGACCAATATGTAAATAATGTGAAGACATTGAGCGTAGCCCCACAGATTTATGTAGAATTGACCCCGTTAAAGGGACTTTCATTCAAGAGTCTGCTTGGCGGATATTTCCGGAATATGAAAGAAAGTAAGTATACCGGCACAAAATCATATCAGGGACTGGAAAGCGGGCTAGTGCAAGCCACTATCCCCAACACCTTCACTTATAATTATAAATGGCAGAATATCCTGACATATAACTTCAAAATAAAAGAGGATCACGATTTCACAATAACCGGAGTCACTGAATGGTCAAAAGACCAAAAAGAAAAAGCGACCGCCACTGCCAACAAATTTGATACGGATTCTTATCTATACCATAATTTAGGTGCTGCAACCGGTACACCCACAGTTTCTTCTTCTTATGTAGGTAGCCAAAAAATGTCCTATGTCGCCCGTATCAACTATAGCTATAAAGGACGTTACCTATTGACATTAAGCAGCCGCTGGGACGGTTCATCCATCTTGGCAGATGGAAACAAGTGGGATATGTTCCCCGCAGGAGCTATTGCCTGGCGCATCAGTGATGAACCCTTCATGCAGAATGTAAAAGCTGTTTCCAATCTGAAATTACGCGCCAGTTACGGTGTCACCGGTAATGCCGGTGCTTCAGAATACGCCACATTAGATTACAGCCGCACAGGCATTATCGGATTTCAAGATGTAGGAGTCCCTTATAGCGGTTATTCCCAATCCATCGCCAACAAGAGTCTGGGATGGGAAAAATCTTATATGACAGATCTGGGATTCGACTTGGGATTATTCAGTGACAGACTGAACGTGGCGTTCGACTGGTATCGGACAGACACCAAAGATATTTTATTCGAGAAAAACCTGCCCTATGCAACGGGAGGTTATGGCTCCTCTCCTTTCAAAATATGGTCTAATGTAGGCGAAACACGTAATACAGGTGTGGAATTAAGCATTACCAGCCGTAACTTTGTCGGACCTGAATTCCAATGGAGCACCACACTGGCATTCTCAACCAACAAAGAAGAAGTGATAAAAACAACCAGCGAAGGCCCGCTTCAGTTCGGAGACTACTACCTGATTCCCGGTGAGGCAATCAAGACTTATTACGGATACAAGTATGCCGGAATATGGGGTACAGCCGAAGCAGAAGAAGCAGCCAAATACAGTCAGAAACCCGGACAAGTTCATATTGCAGAAAATGGTACTCCCGATTACAAGCTGAATGCGGATGACTATTATGTTCTAGGAAGCGCCACACCGAAATGGTCGGGCAGTTTACTTAATAATTTTAATTATAAGAATTTCGACCTGAGCATTTTGTTGATTGCCCGGTGGGACTGGACAATCCCTTACGGTCTGACCGGATGGTATCGTACAGACGGTCTGACGCCTTCACCTACCGTATGTGACTACTGGACTCCTGAAAATCAAAGTGCCCGCTATCCTCGTCCGGATGCAAGTATTACAAACGGACAGGACCCGTATCAACAATGGGCTAACTATTTTGACGGTTCTTATCTGAAAGTAAAAACCATTTCACTGGGCTACACATTCCCCAAGAAATGGTTGAATGCTGTAAAAATTGACAGAATGCGTGTATACTTTACTGCAAACAATCCGTTTATTTTTACAAAATGTGACTATTTGAAAAACTACGACCCCGAAAAGGGAGGAAATGATGACGACGCACCGTTGTCTAAACAATATGTATTTGGCGTTAATATCTCATTCTAAAAACTTATACAGATGAAAAAACATAAATTACTCTCTATATCAGCCGTAATCATGATGTTGTCTGCCTACGGTTGCAGCCTGGATGAATTTAATCCCTCCGGCATCTCCACAGAACAAGAATGGTCTACCCCGGCAGGCTATGAAAAGAAAGTGAACGACTGTTACTTTGACCTGGTCCGCATAGTTTATGGTCAGGCAGAAGACACCTATCTAATGGTTGCAGAAGGTGGAACAGACATTTGGCAAGATACGAATCCCGATGGTACCAACGGTAACTGGAGCAAACTACTCCGTTATGAAGATTACGGTGCTTCCAACGGTATGTTGAATGAAGGATATGCGGGTTTCTATGGTATATTGAGTGCATGTAATGCAGCTGTCCATTATGCCGACAAAGTGGAAGGGCTAAGCGAAACAAGAATCAACGAGTTGGTCAGCGAAGCAAGATTTATCCGTGCCCATGCCTTATATAATATTGTAGAGCAATGGGGAGGCAAATACCTGCCATTGGAGCCTATGAACAGTCCTATTTCCGTTCTTCCTTGCAGTTCGGTTAATGATTTTTATAAAGTAATTCTGGAAGATCTGGAATTCGCCATGAAAAATCTTCCTATCACACAGGAAGTAAAAGGACACGTGACACGTGCAGCCGCTTATCATTTATATGCCAAAGCCTGCCTCACTTTCTCCACCTATACAGACGGTCTGGGTAATACCACCGCCCTGACGGACAGCGAAAGCAAAACCTATTTGGAAAAAGCAAAGGCGGCGGCAGATTACCTGATTCAGAACGCCGGTTCGTTGGGAGTCAAGCTTTATGATGATATAGAAGCTGTTTTTGATGAGAACAACAATAAAAACAACGAAGAAGCACTTTTCATTGTCTGCCACTCTACCATTACGGCTTATAATCCTCGTGGAAACTATTTCAACCGTGTATGGAAACACTCCGAAGCATACAATAACAATACCTCAGGCATCTATCTTTCGGGCATGACACCCAGTTACGCTACGAACATCAACGGATACGAAGTTCCCAAACTGGCAAAAGGTAACTGCTATATGGAACCCAGCAAGTATATGCTTGATTTATATGGAGAGAAAGACGGCCGCTATAAAGCCTTCTTCAAAGACACTTATTATGTGAATAACGCTACGAACAGTACCAAGAACGGATATACGTGGAACGAGGCCGATGCACAAAGATACGGTCTATCCACCAGCAGGGTCGGTAATTCTGCCTATGATATCACTTTAGGAGATACGGCTGTCTATTTATCTCGTAAGACCTATACACAAGCCGAAAGAAACGCTTGCCGCTATGCCATTTTCAACTTGGAAGACAACTATGCCGACACAAAAAGTCCTCTGAAGTTTTTCCCAAGTCTGAAGAAAGCAGATTGTCCTAGCCTATATGCCGGTTCAAATGCCTCCAAACCTTATTCCTCAGCAGACTGTATTGTCTACCGTTTAGGAGAAACCTACCTGATATCAGCCGAAATTGACTGGAGATTAGGCAACAACCAAAGTGCTGCCGAAAGACTGAACACACTTCGGAACCGTGCCTGTAAAGGACATGACCATAGTATGGATATCACAGCTTCGGAAGTTACCCAAGATTTCTTGTTGGATGAATATGCGCGTGAAATGATAGGTGAATGGAACCGTTGGATGACCTTGAAAAGATTCCGTGCTTTCGAGAGCCGTATCACAAAAGCTAATCCGCAAATCACAAAATTCGATAAGAACATTCACTATTTGCGCCCCATTCCCACAGCCGAATTATTGTTGATTGATAACGCTAATGAATATCAGAATCCGGGATATTAACCGGTATGACAAATATAAAAAATAAAAAGACAGCTTGGATAGAATTCACTATCCAAGCTGCTTTTTTAAGAGAGATACTTCACTCACTGAACCATCCCCCTTCTGACCTTAAATTATTCACAAAAGGGCTACCGCAAATAAGTAAACAATAATTATCAGCCCTCTTTCTTTTTGAACGAACCTATGTTACTTAAAATTCAAATATTGCCGGTTTCCTGATACTCCATGCTGCTTTGCAGGACAGAAACGGAAGGAGAACGACATACGTTCAGCCGGAATCAAATAAGGCTGATGAGGATAAGCCCCCCAACTGGTATCACCACCCACTCCCATCTGTTTCAGGTCAATGTTCCATGTCACCATATCCTTGAACTGGATATCAGATAAATGACGCTGCGATTTACGAAGGCCCGGCTCATCTAAATCTTCTGTAGGGAACAGATAAGCACTGGTGCTGACATAAGGCTGTCCGACAACCATCAATCCCTGTCCGGCGGTATCTGTCAGGCTCATCCAACGGACTTCAGTCTTATTACCGTTTTCCTGCGGACGGTCATACGGGAAATACTGATCGGCCACACTTCCCTTGTACAGACCTACATAAGAAGAAGTATTCCGGTCTATATAATTCTCATGAGGACCACGTCCCAGCCATTCCATCTGACTAAACTGCCTGTTCAGTGTAATACTAACCCCCATCCGAGGCAATAAAGGCAATGTATCGTTACCCGGAATGAAAGTACAGTTCACATCCAAATACCCTTTTCCCGAAAAATGATAGGCAACGATAAAATCAGACTCTCCTACAGGCAACTTATAATGAGAAACAACCTCATAAGCTTCTTTACCCAACGCCTTTTGTTTCATGGACAACAGTTTTGCCTGACGCCCCGCATCACGCCACGGACGCAAGGTTTTATTCATGCCATTTCCCATATCATTATCCGTCACAGGACGCCAGAAATTAGGACGTAAAGCTTCTTTTATCAGCTCCGTACTTCCCTCTTTATAAGAAGTCAAGGCACCGGTTTCCTTATCAAAACCTACGCTCAGATTACCGGCTGTAAGTGTCAACAACGAAGCCGCATCATCTGCTACCACCGATGAAGACTGAACCTCAGCAACAAACGGCTGATAAAATGGAAGACTCACCTGGGCATCAGCCAGTTTTGTTCCGGCTTTCAGCAGACCATCCTCATTTTTCAAACTGGCATAGAAATTCAAGAAATACTCCACACCGGGTTTTACCTGTATGGCTGGAAAAGAAGTCTTGAACTTACCCGTCTGCCGAGGAGCCAGGGATACATTATCAATAGTTCCGGTAGCCAGAAGTTCACCATTCCCCTCCAGCTTCCAAGTAAAATTGAAATCACTTAAATCCGTAAAGAAGTACTTGTTACGTAACTCTACCCATCCCTCATGATAATCCAATAAAGAGAATGCTATATTTTGATATACTTTTTTCACTTCATGGATATGCGGCTTCAAGGTACGGTCGGCGGCAATCAGACCGTTCATACAGAAATTGGCAGAACTTGGAGTACCTTTCGGAGCCAGGTCACCTCCGTATGCCCAATAGAATTTTCCATCCGGCGTCTTTGCATACAAGCCCTGATCTACCCAGTCCCAGATATGTCCGCCCTGTAAAGAGGGATATTTCTCTATCACATCCCAATAATCCTGAAGATTTCCTTCACTGTTGCCCATAGCATGGGCATATTCACATAGAATCAGCGGTTTGGTCGGAAGATAGAGAGAATGATTGATCAATACATCTATCTTTTTATACATTGGACAGAAAATATCGGTATAAGGTCCCTTTATTCCGTCTTCCGAATGCACGGGACGCTGTGAACGGTCATTGGCATGTACCCATTTATAGGTAGCCGCGAAGTTACATCCCTCACCGGTTTCATTACCCAATGACCAGATAATGACACAAGGATGGTTTTTGTCACGCTCGAACATACGTTCCGTGCGGTCTATGAAAGCTTTCTCCCATTCGGGCTGGTTAGCTAGGCATTGATCGGGCTTATATCCCATGCCATGGCTCTCGATATTGGCCTCATCAACCACATACATACCATAAATATCACATAATTCATACCAGCGGGGATCGTTGGGATAATGAGAGGTTCGTACACTGTTGATATTATTCTCTTTCATCAATTGAATATCACGCAGCATGGACGCCTCATCTACCACATGACCGTTATAAGGATCGTGTTCGTGTCGGTTTACTCCTTTTATATAGACCGGTTTACCATTTACCAGCAATTGAGCATGTTTGATTTCGGATTTGCGGAAACCTATGTATTGGGAAATGTATTGTTCCGGTTTGCCATTTACACGCAAAGTAATCAGCAATCTATACAGATTTGGTTTCTCCGCACTCCATAACAAAGGTTCTCTCACTTCCTTTTTAAAATGAAGTTCCCGATCGGCAGCATTCCAACGCTTACGCTCATTGTAGATACTTTTGCCTGCTTTGTCCAACAGGCTTACTTCCACTTCAGCCCCTTTTATTTTACCTTCTCCTGCTTTGCCCAACTCTACAAAAAGATGAAAGTCAGCATTCTTGTATTCCCCGTCAAGATCGGTAACCACTTCATAGTCACGCACATGAGTTGCGGATCGGGCATACACATAAACATCACGCTGTATGCCGGCAAAACGCCAGTAATCCTGATCTTCCAGATAGTATCCGTCACTGAACTTGAAAACCTGTACGGCTATTTCATTCTCCCCTTGTTTTACATACGGCGTAATATCAAACTCCGAAGGTGTTTTGGAATCCTGAGAGTAACCTACTTTTTCACCATTCACCCACACATAAAAAGCAGAAGCCACTCCTCCGAAATAAAGAATAATCTGGCGTTTATTCCAATGGGCAGGAATAGTAAAAGTACGTCTATAAGAGCCAACCGGGCTGTTTTCCACTGCAATCAATGGTGGATTCTTCTTTATACCATACCCACTGCCTACATAAAAAGGATAGCCGAACCCTTGAAGCTCCCAATTGGAAGGAACTTTAATATCATCCCAACCTGAAACATCATATCCTTTTTGGAAGAAGTCCATCGGTCGTTCATCCGAACGGGGTACAAAATGAAATTTCCATGTTCCGTTCAAGGATTGGAAGTAAGGAGATTGTGATTTATCACCCTGCAATGCCAATTCTTTAGTGGGGTATCCCATAAAATTAGCCGCCGAAGGCAGACGATTGATATGAAGCACATCAAAATTCTCCCAATCATTATCCGAACGGGGGTATTTGTTTCTACGCACTTCTACATTGTCTGTGCTTGTTTCATTAGCGCTCCTGTTTACCGGAGCACCGTCATATTGGGATTGTGCCATACCTGCCAACGACAAAGATATGGCAATCCCTGTCAATATAGAACGAATTTTCATCATAAATATATCTTTTAATAAATTCGGAGTATCCGCATACTGATTTTTACTTCCACTATCATTGATCCAACAACAATCGCAAAATCAAAGCAGAAGACCAACCAAAGTTGGGTGCATTCAACACTTCACCTGTCAGTGGATTGTAGTTTTCATGAATCGGTCCGTCGGTCATCAGTCCTTGAGCATGTGCCATGAACTTGCGAGTCAGCAAGTCGGCTTCCTCCACATATCCGTAGCGCTTCAATCCGGTTATACCAAAATATACCTGGTTAAACCAAACCGGACCACGCCAATAACCGAAAGTAGGACGCAATGCAGGATGACTTACATCAAGAGTACCTAGCGGCAGGTAAGAGTTGAAATGTTTTTCATCCATCATGATGTTCTTCACACTCTCGGCTTGTTCCGGGGTAGCAATACCTGCCCACAAAGGCAACCACCCCTCAGCCCCCATCACCTTGACAGGTGTACGGTCATTCAAACGAATATCATAAAAGAAACCACTCTCGCTGTCATACATTTTAGTCTGTACATACAGCTTGATTACCTCAGCCTCCTTAGCCAACTGTTCAGAAAGCTCTTGCTTTCCCAAGATAGAAGCCATTTCCGAAAGTGTCAGTTTATCTACATAAAGGAAGGAATTCAAACAAATATTCTCCTGATCCATCGACCAAGCTTTCTCCATCTCATTCTTTAGCATCCGGGTGTCATCAAAACGCACACCGTTATCCATGCCGCTCTCCCAAGCCGCCGCAATCAGTGTACCATCAGTAGAACCATATTCGCAAATGCCATTGTGATCGTGGTCACGCTCAGCATACCACCATTGATGGAACTTATACAATTTATCAAATATTTCGTCCAAGAACGCTTTGTCTCCTGTAACCTTATAGACATTCATGGCTCCCCATGATGCTACAGGAGGTTTGGAGTCGCGCCAATTGTTACGTGCCTTATTATAACCGATAAAATCAGGAACCATACCATTCTCTGCCTGATAATCGAACAAAGAAAGCATTTCACTCTTGGCCCCTTCGGGATTATAGTACACATTACCCGATGCAATTTGCCAAGCATCCCACGACCAACATCCACCGATGAATCCTGTATAGGAAGGGAAACTACAACCATGGAAGATATCACCGGCAGGAGTACGCCAATTGGAGTTCAACGTCATCAATGCTTTCACAGCAATGTTCCTGTAAGCGTTTTCTTTCATATAAGGACTGTCGGCAGACAGTATCCGTTGAAGCCCCTGATTCCAACGCTGCGCATTCTCGGCAAAACATTGATCAAAAGGTATGGATTTTATTGCAACATACTCCTTATCTGCCTCTTCGCCTTTCAAGGTCAGTGTCTGGCTGTATTCCGAAGTATAACTTTTGCCGGATTGCAGCAAATAGTCACTCTTCTCAACAACTCGCAAACTGTCGTTCCCCACAGTCATCACTTCATCGGCTGTATGGAAAAGCACGGTAGCCGTCACCTCGTCTACCGGCGGTTCGTTACGCAGTGTGATAATCTGGCGATTGGTTCCCCAACGGCGACCGTAGAACGGACAATGGAACCGGACGCCCTTATCCACCTTAGAGGCAATAGTATTCTCTTCGAAAACACCGCCACTCCAAGTCAGCGACACATTCAAAGGTGTGTCACTAAGATTTGTAATAACAGAACGTACAAAAGCAGTGCGTGAAGTGGCAAAACACAACTCAGTAGTGAATTCCAACCGCGCATCTTTAAAATGTTGTACCAACTTTCCAGGTAGATACTTGGCTGTCTGCATATTACGGACCAAGTCGTACTTTTCACCATTAACCACCAACGTAGGCTGTGCCAACGTTTGGGCAATCCATCCTCTTCCATGCATCGTCATAGGCCCGATGAAGGCACCCGCAAATGCCCTGCTTTGATTTACTGGCAACGCATAGCCACTCCATGCACCCAGATCAGAGAACAAATTGAGATCCCCATCTACAGGTTGTTCCGGTACATTTTTCACATTCAACAAATTGGGAAAATCTTCCTGTGTCGTAAACAGGGACTTTTCCGGCTGTGTAGCGACCGGGGTACATGCCCCCAGCCAAAGAATGCTACACATTCCATATATAGGAAATAAATGTTTCATAAACGGTTCTTCCAAAATTATACAAACAAGATTACTTGCTATAGTTCGGATTCTGCTCCCAATCGGGATTCAACAGAAATTCACTATGAGGAATAGGAAACAACTGGTGCTTGGTATCTACATAATTCTCAACAAATGGTTTATTGTGAGCTTTCAGCGTTTCTTCTACAATACCCCAGCGAACCAAGTCATACCAGCGTGAACCTTCCAATGCCAACTCGCAAGGACGTTCTTTGTCTTGCAGATGTTTCAAGACTTCGGCTTTACTCATGGTAAGCGGCAATGCCGGTACATTGACACGTGCACGAACCTTATTTATTATGTTAATGGCCTCTGTTGTTTCACCCTTGTCATTTAGACATTCTGCATAAAGCAACAATACATCGGCATAACGGATAACGGAAACATTAAAGAAACTATAGTCCCAATAATCACTCATACCCTCGGTATAAGTAACATATTTGTGCCAGAAGATTTCTCCTTCTTTGTGGTAATCCTTAAAGGATTTTCCATTCTTATAATAAAAGGGACGACACTCGGGATCGTCAAAAATAAGCGTATGAAGTGCACGGTCGCTAGACTTACCGTCTATAGTCTTATCAGCCAATAACGTCTGACACATCCAGTCCGTAGGATAAGCTTCTTCATATGCATCCAGTCCAGCCATAGGTCCCAAATGAACAGTAAACAAGTTATATTCATACTGTCCGCCTGAACGGTCTCCGGTAAACTGAATCTCAAAAAGAGACTCTTTATTGTTCTTGTGCATACCGTCAAAATTATCAGCCCAATTCTCCATCAAGCCAAAAAGACTTCCTTCTTTATCAATGATCTTCTTGAATTCAACTTCGGCTTTACTCAATTCTTTGCGGAACATATAGAACTTACCCAAAAGAGCCGCTGCCGTATAACGCGTGACACGTCCTTTTTCACTTTCCTCATAACTTTCGGGAAGGTCGCTCTGTACTTCTTTCAGTTCGGTCTCAATCAGACTTACCAGTTCTCCCGGATTGGCTTGTGGCGGATAGAACTCTTCATCCGTACCTGCCAATGCCTCCTTATAAATAGGAACTCTCTCACCAAAGTTCACATACAAACGATAATAAAAGTAAGCACGCAAAAAACGAGCTTCGGCTATGGACTGCTTCTTCAAGGCATTGAGTGATTCCGAGTCACCAGGTACAGTGGGAATGTTGGTCAAACATTGATTGGCATAATTAATACCTTTATACAAATTAGTCCACTCCGTCTTGACTACGGAGTTAGTGGGTTCCACATTGAATGATGAAATATTCATCCAACTCGTCACATCATCCCTGTGGGTAATCTCATCACTTCTGTATCCGTCTATTACTATGTAGCGTTCAAACGGTATCGCCCAAGATGCATTCGGCTGCAACGCTCCGTATACACTAGTCAATCCTTTCATAATATCCCCTTCACTTTTCCAGAAAATACCAGGTGATAAAGCATTGGGATTAGAGTCTTCATCCAAGAAATCTGTGCAAGAGGAAAAAGACATTCCGCTCAGAAGAGCTGCATATAATAATATGTTTTTGAATTTCATAATCTTCGTATTAAATTTAATTAGAAACCGAATTTAAGACCCATCATAAAGTCACGACTCAAAGGAATGGCTGCATAGTCATATCCCATCTGTCCGACTGAAGAACCGGTTGAAGGATCATATCCTTTGTAGTTGGTAATAGTGAACAAACGGGTAGCGCCTACATAAATACGCAGGTTACTCAAGCCCATTTTCTTACAATATTTAACCGGCAGATTATAACCTATCTGCAAGTTATTCAGACGCAGATAGTCACCATTCTCCACAAAACGGGTGGAAGTACGAGAGTTCTTATTAGGGTCACCAGACACGGCACGTGGAATATCAGTATCAGGATTTTCAGGTGTCCAAGCATTCAAGGCATTCTTACCATAGTTGAACACATGGTCCATACGCTCCAACTGATATTTAGTATAGTTATAACGCTTAGCACCAAAGTCACCGTAGAAATTGGCTACCAAGTCAAAGTCTTTATAAGCCAAGTTAATGTTGAATCCCAATGACACCTTCGGTGTACCACTACCCACTTTCACGCGGTCGTTTGTATCAAGCATACCATCTCCATTCTGATCTATGAAACGGATATCACCCGGCTTAGCCACAGGCTGCAGAGGCTGCCAGTTGCCGTTTTGATCCTTATAGCCATGAGCTGTGTTCCATTCGTCCACTTCCGCTTGATTTTGGAAAATTCCGGCAGTTTGATATACCCAGAATTCACCGATTTCACCACCTACATAAGTACGCAAAGCACCGTATTCATAGAGATAGTCAGGATTGGCCATAGATTTCAACACACTTTTATAATGAGATAAATTCAAATCCAAATCATACTTCAATCCTCCGGCTTTGCCATGATAAATGGCTTGCATTTCAAAACCGGTTGTGCGCAACTTACCATCGTTCACCAAGATAGAAGAATTATAGCCGGTAGCTAAACTGATGTTACGGCTAGAAAGCATATCCCTGGTGTTCTTAATATAAGCTTCCGCAGAAAGCTCCAGTTTATTGTTCCATAAACTAATGTCTACACCGATATTCTTATACACCGTCGTTTCCCACTTGATGTTACTGGATGGAAAAGCTGTAATGGCATATCCCATGGAAGTTTCACGACCATCAAAAGGATAGTTCAATGCATGGGTATTGTAGCTCAAAGTAGGAATATATCGATAAAGACCTATGTTCTGATTACCCAAAGCACCGTAGCTCAAACGGAGTTTAAACATGGAAACAGTTTCTTTCAAATTTTCCCAAAATGGTTCATTAGCAATGTTCCAACCCAATGATACAGAAGGGAAGAACCCCCACTTGTTACCTTTAGCAAAACGTGAAGAGCCATCATAACGGAAAGAAGCCATAATCATATAACGCATCATGTAGTTGTAGTTCACACGGCCAAAGAGAGAACGGAGGGCACTGCGGGTCTTGGTACCACCTACAGAATAGTTACTTTTAGCATGTCCCATCAAGCTCATACTATTATTCTCAAAATCAGAACCGGAAGCACTAAGGTCTTCATACTTATTTTCTTCCTGAGAAAGTCCCAATAAAAGAGAAAGATTGTGTATTTCAGCAATGGTCTTGTCATAATTAGCTGTCAATTCCAACAAATCGTTGGTTGTCTGCGAACGTGATTCAGATAAACTAGCCATCGTGTTTCGTTTGGCCGCCCCAATCTCATAGGTAGGTGTAAAAAGACGAGATTTGCTAAAGTACATATTACGGCTGGCATTGAATTTCACGATAAGCCCTTTAATCGGCTCGTACTGCAAATAGCCGGAAGCTGCGATATAATCGGTAGAGCTTGTATTATCAATCAATTTATTAAAAGCAACCTGATTACCGGCATCAGACATACCCATACCAGAGATGGCACCACCATAACCACCATCGTTGTTCTCATCATAAAGGAACGCTAACGGCTCCATATTCGTCACCTGATAAATGGAAGAGAAACCCGAATTGGATTCCAAATCGGCCGACCAACGGCTATAGCTTACAGATTCACCCATTTTAAACTTACCACGGGTAACATCAGAGTTTAAACGGAAACCGAACTTTTCATCTCCGGTAGCAATAGTCACACCGTCCGTCTTACTATAGAAAGCAGAAAGAGACACATTGGAATTAGCACTACCTGCCGTATAACCAATGTTATATTTTTGTGTAAAACCACGTTGATAATACTCTTTCTGCCAATCAGTATCAGCAAACTGGCTCGGGTCTCTCTCGTACTCGCTGATATATTTAGGCCAGCGGCTTTCATCCGTACCTGCATTTGTTAATGCCATCTTACGTACTTTAATAAACTCAGCTGAATTACAAACTTCCAGACGCTTCGGCATGGCACTCAACCCCCAATAACCGGAAAAAGTAATCTTCGGAGCTGAATTCATCGTACCACGATGTGTTTCAATCAAAATAACACCAGCTGCCGAACGTGAGCCATAGATAGCGGCAGTAGCAGCATCTTTCAATACGGAAATCGATTTAATATCTTCAGGATTAAGATAAGACATATTACCCGGGACACCATCGATAATCACTAGTGGACCGTTACTTTCACTGTTCTCGCCATCATCATCTTTCCAAGAAGTCACACCGCGTACCTGCAAAGTGGCAGAAGAACCGGCAGCACCACTGCCAAAGTTTACCGACAAACCTGGAGCCATACCTTGCAATGCCATCTCTGCATTTGCAGTAGGAATCTTAGACAATTTATCACCCGATACTGATGTTACCGAACCTGAAACATCAGACTTTTTCTGTGTACCATAACCAATTACAACCACCTCATCCAAAGTCTTGGTATCTTCTATTAATACGATTTTTATAGTAGACTGATTACCTATTTTCACGGTCTTTGTGGTATAACCTACATAAGAAACAATCAATTCAGTTCCCTTACCGATAGATAAAGTAAAACGACCATCCAAATCAGTAATCGTACCGTTTGTAGTACCTTTTTCCAATACACTGGCACCAATGATAGGTTCACCCTGCTCATCGGCTACAATACCATTTATAGATTTCTGTTGTTTCACTGCTTCTACTTCGGGAGTTGCTTGCTTATATAATACAATATGACGATTTTCTATTTTATAATCGATACCTGATTTCGAAAATAACCGATCTAAAATTTGGTTAATCGTTTTATTTTCTACTTTAATGGATACTTTTCTATTGACATTGACTTGATTCAGATTATAGGTAAAATAGAAATTTCCTTTTTTCTCAATAGCATTAATCACGTCATGCACCGTAGTATTTTCCATGTCCAAAGACATCTTCACATTCTGTGAATAAGCGACACCTGCCCAACACGGGATAGTTCCCAATAATAGAAAAAGAACAAAGAATTTCATAATTAACAATGTTTTTCGTAGCCATAGTGATTTTTGCTCACCCAATGGTGTGCATTTCATAATATTATCCATACATTTGTAATTGATTAGTTTGTAATAAATTATAAGGTTACTCATTAATCCGGGTCGAAAGATGGTGGTGCGTCTTCGACCCTTCATTTTTTGCAAAGGTTTTACTTCATAGGCATCCGTTGTTTTTCAAAGTTTCACATACTGTTATTTTTTATATAGGTATACCGTTTTCTTTTCAATTCTATAATCCACCCGTCTGGTTTCTTTCAGCAATTCCATCGCCTGGGCTATGGTCAAGTCTTTCCTAAAATGGCAAGTGAAATATTCTTCAACCAGCGAACTATCCATAATCCTGATTTTCACATCATACCGACGTTCTATAACCTTTGCCATTTCTTTCAAGGTCTTGTTGTCGAATCTCAGGTCACCAGTAGTCCAACTATCCACATTTGCCTGCGCCGAATTCCTTATTAACACCAAGCCATCACTAACGGTGTAATATACCTGGTCATTGGGCGACATTCTTTCCTTACTTCTGTCATCTAAGGTTGACACTTCTACCGAACCTTCTTTCAAAGTAATCCAACTCGGTTCATCCAAGTAGGCTTTTGCATTAAATTTTGTACCCAACACCCTGATATTCAACATCGGCAATTTCACCGTAAACGGACATTTGGGATTATGTGCCACCTCAAAATAGCCCTCTCCTTCCAATGTGACCGTTCTATATTTTTCCGAGAACTTAGCCGGATAAGAAAAACGGCTCTCAGCGTTCAGCCAGACTGTTGTCCCGTCACTCAGCAATAAAGAAACCCGTTGGCCTTTCGGAACCACTACCGTATTGTATGCTTCCGGTTCCTCTTTCGTGATATAGAACAAGTTTGTCGCAAAAAGACAAACAGCAACCAACACAGCCGCATACTTCCACCATTCCCTGACGGTAAATCTCTGTATCGGTTTCTCTCTTTTCTCTATCTGCCCACTCAAGCCAAGTTGTCTGCTCAGTTGCCGATAAGCTTCATCCATACGTCCTTTATCCGAAAAACGCATTTCAGCTTTCAGTCCCCAGATTTGCTCCAGCTCAAATAAACGCTGACGGCTATCTTTCTCCTTCAACCACTCTAAAACCTCTTTTTCTTCGGTTGCAGTACAATGCTTATTAATATATCGAATTAAAATATCGTCCTTCATTTACTTTCTTTATTGTCTTTCATTATTAAGACAATTAACCTAGAAGGAACTACGGGGTTAAAAAGAAAAAAAAATGCTTTTTTTGCATTTTATTTTTTACAGACTCCAGAAAAAGCCTGCATGAAGGTATTAACGAAGCAAAAACAACAGACAGAACAATACCTCCTTCAAATCCTCTCTCAAGAATTTTGTGGCTTTCTGTACATGTTCTTCCACCGTACGGGATGAAATATGCATAGTCTCCGCTATCTCTTTATAAGTCATCTCTTTAAAGTAAGACAATTCGAAAGCCTGACGACATTTAGGAGGTAATTTAGAGATGGAAGCTTTCAACAATTTCCGGATATCACGCTCAACCACCTCATTCCACAATTCATTGGCATCCGATCCTGCCAGCTGAAAGGTCATGCGTTCTTCCGCCAAACGCACCTCCTCCTCATGCCCCAGCACAACAGCTTGGTGCTTCAGATAATTCAGGCAATTATTCTGTGTGCATTTATAAAGGAAAGAATGAATGGCATTGGGTATCAAAGCGGACTTCTGCTCCCAATACATGACAAAGACACTTTGTACAATATCTTCGGCAATATGTTCAGGCACAAAACGGCAAGCTACAGACATCAGACGAGGATAGAAAAGATTAAAAAGAAGACGAAACTCCGTCTCGTCTCCTTTTTGTACTTTATTTATATCTATAGAAATTGTTTGCATCTCCACATCCAATCCAAAGTTAACAGATACAAAGCTAATTTATTTTTCCAACTCCTGCAAACTTTCCATTTTCTTTGTTTCCAGGAACTCATAGATACCACAAAGATGTTCTTTTACCTTTTTATTCCCAAATTCATACACTTTCGTCACTAATCCGTCCAAAAAGTCACGATCATGAGATACAACAATCAATGTACCGTCAAAATCCATCAAAGCTTGTTTCAGGATATCTTTGGTTTTCATATCCAAGTGATTAGTAGGCTCATCTAAAATCAACAGATTCACCGGTTCTAACAATAGTTTGATCATGGCAAGACGAGTACGTTCTCCACCACTGAGCACTTTCACCTTCTTCATGGAAGCTTCGGGGCCGCCAAACATAAATGCACCCAGCAAGTCTCGTATTTTATTACGGATCTCCCCTTTCGCCACATCATCTATCGTTTGAAAGACCGTGAGGTTCTCGTCCAACAAAGAGGCTTGATTCTGAGCAAAATAACCAATCTGCACATTGTGTCCCAGCGTCAAAGTCCCTTCATGCTCTATCTCACGCATGATACATTTTACCAAAGTAGACTTACCTTCACCGTTCTTGCCCACAAAAGCCACTTTATCCCCTCTCTCGATGGTCAATGAGGCATTCTTGAAAACCACATGATCACCATAGGTCTTTCCTACCCCGTCCATAATGACCGGGTAATTTCCACTTCGCGGAGAAGGCGGGAATTTCAACCGCAATGCTGAGGTATCTTCTTCGTCCACTTCAACCAATTCTAATTTCTCAAGCATCTTCACACGGCTCTGCACTTGCAAAGTTTTGGAATAAGTGCCTTTGAAACGCTCGATAAAGTCCTTCGTTTCAGCAATAAACTTCTGTTGCTCGTCGTATGCCTTCTGTTGCTGCTCGCGGCGTTCCTTGCGCAGCTGCAGAAATATCCTTCCCTGCTGTTCCGGGGATACCGGCCTGTCCCAGTACAGATAGTTCCTCCCGTTGTCTTCCGGGATTTCCACCGTATAGAGGTGTCGCGGCGGCTCAATGCGTATCCTGCCCGCATCTATGTCGGAAAGCAGCTCCTGCTTCTGCCGCTCGAATGCCTTTCTCCGTCCGCTGTATGCGCTTGCGGTACGCCCGTCCATATACACGGAAGAAATGTTCCGTTTCAAACTGTCCACATCGGTGGAAGAAAGGATCTGGCGTTTCCATATCCTCCATACCTCATCAAAATAATATTCGTTGTCAAGCACCGGGGATAAAGGCTCCCCGTCATAGGTGATGTGTTTTCCCCGCTTTATACCGGTGGCCGCATATTTGCGGGCGATTCCTTCCACTTCCGTCACG
>ENA-ORMN01001965-ORMN01001965.1-human-gut-metagenome-genome-assembly--contig:-NODE-1965-length-18912-cov-15.405844_pt1 | contig 18912 bp, 13 predicted proteins | sample MGYA00242102_ERZ508993 | MGnify/ENA primary metagenome ERZ508993 (study PRJEB26280, sample SAMEA2338770) | human gut metagenome | biome: human gut; feature: human-associated habitat; material: faeces... | reverse complement strand
GTTCCTCAATGCCTTGAGATCCGGAACAGGCTTTAGGCTCATCTGGAATCGCGCCGGTACGGCAGACTCATACCTTGTGGCAATGTACCTGCTTAACCGTTTGCGGAACAGGTCGAAAAAAAGCCTTGACTCAACTTCGGCCCCACATAGAACAATGTGCAGGTGGTTGCTCATAACCTCAAAGGCCACGACAGCCAATCCCGGCACTTCCGCCAGGCATCTTGCCATCAGATTCATCACATAGCGATAATCATCATCGTCTCTGAACAGCAGTTCCGTCAGGTTCCCCGGAGTGTAAAGATGCCACCAATCTCCGTGTCCAAGGAAGGAGGCCTCGCACTTCTTCTCAGCGTCCGCATAAGGAAGTCGTTTCATAATCTAATCAGTTTGCTTCGTGCGAGTTGTAGCACTGTCTACGCACGAATGGTTATTCATACATTCTCACGTTCCCTCCAGTGTCCCAGATCACGTGAGAAATCTTTCTCGTAAGCCGCAAGCTATTCATTCTCCGTAATATACAAAAAGCGAGTCAGGTGCGATATAACCCAACTCGCTTTGCGGATTCCATGCTCCGCGGCATTCAGTCTTCCGATAGCGTCCACAAGCAAAAGCCCTGCATAAATCACATCCGTGACAGCAAAAGTGCCGAACTCTGCGTGAACATCTATCTTTAGCACGTCGACAGGGCGTTCAACTCCCGACGGTCGTACCACTTTAGCAAAGATATGAATATAATCTGATAATCCAACCGTCCTTCAAAGAAAAATCCACCATTCATTATTTATGAATATGTTCCCGTAGACTCCGCCATGTCTCCAACCTTATTCCTCGCCATCAGTTGTCGATCATTCTCCTCACAACGTTCTTCCTAACACCTTCTTCGTGAGCAGGAAGGCCCGGTCTGCTCACGGGAGGGTCTGTCGAGTTTGTCTCGGGAGCAGGAAGGCCCGGTTCGCTCACGGGAGGGCCGGCCAAGGCTGTCTCGTGAGCGGAAAGGCCTGGTCTGCGCACGGGAGGGTCTGTCGAGGTTGTCTCGGGAGCAGGAAGGACTGGTCTGCTCACGGGAGGGCCGGCCAAGGCTGTCTCGGGAGCAGGAAGGACTGGTCTGCTCACGGGAGGGCCGGCCAAGGCTGTCTCGTGAGCAGGAAGGCCTGGTTTGCTCACGGGAGGGTCAGCCATGGCTGTCTCGGGAGCAGGAAGGACTGGTTTGCTCACGGGAGGGTCTGTCGAGGCTGTCTCGTGAGCAGGAAGGCCTTGTTCGCTCACGTGAGGGCCGGCCAAGGCTGTCTCGTGAGCAGGAAGGCTCGGTTCGCTCACGGGAGGACCGGCCAAGGTTGTCTCGTGAGCAGGAAGGTCTGGTTTGCGCACGGGAGGGTCTGTCAAGGTTGTCACGCGAGCAGGAAGGACTGGTCTGCTCACGGGAGGACCGGCCATGGTTGTCTCGTGAGCAGGAAGGCCCGGTTTGCTCACGGGAGGGCCGGCCATGGTTGTCTCGTGAGCAGGAAGGCCTGGTCTGCGCACGGAAGGGTCTGTCGAGGTTGTCTCGTGAGCAGGAAGGCCCGGTTTGCTCACGGGAGGGCCGGCCATGGTTGTCTCGTGAGCAGGAAGGCCTGGTCTGCTCACGGGAGGGTCGGCCAAGGCTGCCTCGTGAGCAGGAAGGACTGCTCTGCGCACGGGAGGGTCTGTCGAGGTTGTCTCGGGAGCAGGAAGGCCTGTTCTGCGCACGGGAGGGTCTGTCAAGGTTGTCTCGGGAGCAGGAAGGCCCGGTTTGCTCACGGGAGGGCCGGCCAAGGCTGCCTCGTGAGCAGGAAGGACTGGTTTGCTCACGGGAGGGCCGGCCAAGGCTGTCTCGTGAGCAGGAAGGACTGGTCTGCGCACGGGAGGGTCTGTCGAGACTGCCTCGTGAGCAGGAAGGCCTGGTCTGCGCACGGGAGGGTCTGTCAAGGTTGTCTCGGGAGCAGAAAGGCCTGTTCTGCTCACGGGAGGGTCTGCCAAGGCTGCCTTGTGAGCAGGAAGGACTGGTCTGCGCACGGGAGGGTCTGTCGAGGCTGTCTCGTGAGCAGGAAGGACTGTTCTGCTCACGGGAGGGCCGGCCATGGTTGTCTCGTGAGCAGGAAGGACTGGTCTGCGCACGGGAGGGTCTGTCGAGGCTGCCTCGTGAGCAGGAAGGACTGGTTTGCTCACGGGAGGGGCTGCCAAGGCTGTCTCGTGAGCAGGAAGGCCCGGTTTGCTCACGGGAGAGCCGGCCAAGGCTGCCTCGTGAGCAGGAAGGCCTGTTCTGCGCACGAGAGGGCCGGCCAAGGCTGCCTCGTGAGCAGGAAGGACTGGTTTGCTCACGGGAGGGTCTGTCAAGGTTGTCTCGGGAGCAGGAAGGACTGTTCTGCGCACGGGAGGGTCTGCCAAGGCTGCCTCGTGAGCAGGAAGGCCTGGTCTGCGCACGGGAGGGTCTTTCAAGGTTGTCTCGGGAGCAGGAAGGACTGGTCTGCTCACGGGAGGGCCGGCCAAGGCTGTCTCGTGAGCAGGAAGGCCTGGTTTGCTCACGGGAGGGTCTGCCAAGGCTGCCTCGTGAGCAGGAAGGCCTGTTCTGCTCACGTGAGGGTCTGTCGAGGTTGTCTCGTGAGCAGGAAGGCCTTGTTCGCGCACGGGAGGGTCTGTCGAGGCTGTCTCGTGAGCAGGAAGGCCTGGTTTGCGCACGGAAGGGTCTGCCAAGGTTGTCTCGTGAGCAGGAAGGTCTGTTCTGCGCACGGGAGGGTCTGCCAAGGCTGTCTCGTGAGCAGGAAGGCCTAGCCTGCTCACGGGAGGGTCTGTCGAGGTTGTCTCGGGAGCAGGAAGGCCTGGTCTGCGCACGGGAGGGTCTGTCGAGGCTGTCTCGTGAGCAGGAAGGCCTGGTTCGCTCACGGGAGGGTCTGCCATGGCTGTCTCGTGAGCAGGAAGGCCTGTTCGCTCACGGGAGGGCCGGCCAAGGCTGCCTCGTGAGCAGGAAGGACTGTTCTGCGCACGGGAGGGTCTGTCGAGGCTGTCTCGTGAGCAGGAAGACCCGGTTTGCTCACGGGAGGGCCGGCCAAGGCTGCCGCGGGAGCGAAGATCGGATTTCCGCGCACGAAAGTTTCGGATTCCGGGGCTTTTGTTGTAAATTGCGGACGAAAGCATTAAGAAAAACACTATCTTCGCATCAATGAGAATCATCGGAAATATTCTTTGGCTCATCTTGGGCGGGCTGCCGGTCAGTCTGGGCTACTTCATCGCCGGACTTCTGTACTGCGTGACCATCATCGGGATTCCGTTCGGCTACCAGTTGTGGAAGTTCGGAGTGTTCTCGCTATGGCCATTCGGAACCGAGGTTGTGGACGGAGACAACGCCGGAGGCTGCCTCAGCATATTCATGAATGTGCTTTGGATCCTGCTGGGGTGGTGGGAGATCGCCGCGACGCACCTCGTCTTCGGTCTTATCTGCTGCATCACCATCATCGGCATCCCTTTCGGTCTCCAGCACTTCAAGATGGCTCTCCTCTCGCTCACCCCATTCGGCAAGACCTTCAGAAATGGTTAGCCCCCCAAGGTCAGCGGGATTCCGCGCGGGTTGAGCGGCCTCTTCCTCCGGCAAGTCCTTCAGAAAGAGGCAGATTGCATTCGGCGGAACCGGCTTCAGCGCTTAAGAGCTGCTCGCCAAAGTTGCCCGACCATAATAATCCGGCCATGATATACCATAATAATCCGGCCATGATAGAGAGAGATTTGCCGTCACTGGAATTGGCGGAGAGAATCAAATGACACAACGACTTTTATAAGCATCAAGGATTACCAAATAAGCGAATATGTACACACTTTACTCTTTGACTTCGGGGCTGCACAGCGAGACGGTGGCGGAGCCGGCGGACGAAAGATTCATTCAGGACATTGAGGAGGCGCTCGGCGAGGCGTTTGAGTTCGGCCGCACCGACTTTTCCGAATATTCCAGGACACGGAACAACATCATCTACGTCAGGACCGGAGGGACGGAGGGAATATTCAAAAGCATCTTCTGCAAGGAAGGGTCTCTGAATATTCCTGACGGCATGCCGGTCAGGCTGCTTACCAGCGGGAAGAGCAACTCCCTCGCCGCGTCGATGGAGATCCTATCGTTCCTGAACCGGGCCGGATGGCCGGGAGAGATCCTTCACGGAAGCGCGGAGGAGATCGCCCTCAGACTCCGAGGCGGCTTCACGAAGGGCGGGAAAAACCATGTGAAGGAATATGACATGGGACGCATTCTGGAAGGTTACAAGGTTGGCGTTGTCGGAAAGCCTTCCGACTGGCTGATTTCCAGCGACGTAGACTACGCCGTGGCCAAGGAGAGACTCGGTGTCGAGATCGTTGACATCGACATCAACGAACTGGTGGGGCTGGCCGAAGAGCCTGACCGCAAATGGCTGGAAGGGCTGAAACTCAACCCGCCTAACAAGCCGAAGTTCGGGAAGAGCATCTCCGGAAAAGACTTCAGTGGCTCAATGGACATCTACTGCGCCATGAAGATGCTGGTGAAGAGATACGGGCTGGCTGGGTTGTCACTCCGCTGCTTCGACCTGCTGACAGCCCTCGGCAACACCGGCTGCATGGCTCTGGCAATCCTGAACAGCCAGGGGGTCGTGGCCACGTGCGAGGGAGACATACCCACGCTCCTGACAATGTGCATCGCCCACCGGAAATTCGGAATCTCCGGCTTCCAGGCGAACCTTTCACGCATCGACGGCGACAAGATGCTGTTCGCCCACTGTACCGTTCCACTGAACATGGTGGAGGAATATTCCTACGACACCCACTTCGAGTCGGGAATCGGTGTGGCGGTTCATGGAGTGCTGCCCGCCGGAGCCGCAAGGATATTCAAACTCTCTCCGGATTGCTCGGAAATGTTCCTTGAAGATGTGGAAATTCTTGAAAACCAGTACAATGATTGCCTTTGCAGGACGCAGATACTGATGGACGCACCCGGACTCGCAGACTACTTTCTCCGCTTCCCCATCGGGAACCACCACGTAATCATTCCCGAGCGGCGGCAATAGCGACGGCACCGCCTCGGCCACTGAGCATCGGCCACTGAGCATCGGCCATTGAGCATCGGCCATTGAGCATCGGTCATTGAGCATCGGCCATTGAGCATCGGCCACTAAGCATCGGCCACTGAGCATCGGTCATTGAGCATCGGCCACTGAGCCTGTAGAGCGACTCCATCCGCCAGCCACCGGCCTACGAAGCGGTCTTCCGTAACGCCCTGACCGTCTGGATTAGTAGGAGGAGTTGGCTGACTTAAAGGCACCCTCTACGAAGCGGTCTTCCGCAACGCCCTGACCGTCTGAAGCAACACGCTGAGAATCACCAGGGAAATGCCCATGTAGAAGGAGGCGTTCAACTCGCGGGCCTCTCCGAAGGCGAGGAAGGCGATAATGACGGTGTAGCATGGCTCAAGATTGTAGGTAAGATTGACGGTGAACGCGGACAGCTTCCTCAGCACAATGATCTGCAGGAGGTAAAGACCGACCGTGCAGAACAGCACCAGACACAGCATCCACCACAGGTCCGCACCTGTTGGGAAGACCATCACCGGCTGCGTCGGAGGATAGATCAGAAGGTAGACAGGGATGATCACGGTGACGCCGAGCAGTCCGCCCGCCATCTGATAAAGCAGCACCGTCCGGGATCTCACGCCCTCGCTGGCAATCTTATTGGTTATTGAGTATAAGGAACAAACGGCGGCGGAAATGACTCCCAGTATGATTCCGGTCCGGTAGCGGGAGTCAAATGAGAAGATGCAAACCAGTCCCGCCACGGTGATGAGAGCCAGCAGCATCTCGACCACCGAGATCCTCCTATGGAAGACCAGCGGCTCGAAAATCGAAGTGAAGAATCCCAGACTGGCGAAACTGACCACACCGATCGACACGTTGCTCGCCTTGATGGAGGCGTAGAACAGGATCCAGTGCAGCCCGAGCAAAGTCCCGTTCCCGGCGATCTGAAGGAACTTCTTCAAACTGACCTTAGGGAATCCGATGAACAGAACAAGCACGGCTGTCGTGAAGAACAGCCGGTACCATGTCAACGTGGCCTCATTGAGCGTGATCAACTTGCCGAACAGCCCCGTGAACCCAGCCAGCAGCACGCTCAGATGCAGCTGAAGAAAAGCCGTCCTAAGATCAGTATCTCCCATTCCCTGAAAATGCGTGCGAATATACTCATTTTTCTCCGGACTCCAACCCCACCAGTGTCAATCTGGGATTCCGAGTGATGCGGAAGACATTCCCGCCCGCCACCGAGCCGCGCCGTACCGGCATCAACCCTGTGGCCAATGAATAGAAGGACACTTCGACATATTCGTTGACCGTTTTCCGGCAAAGCGTCGGTGTCAGCCTTTCAGGAGCTTGCCGAAGAGGGCGAGGATGCCGGTGACGGTCTCTTTGTCGGGAACGGGGATGCGGAGCTCAGACTTTCCGGAAACGGGGTCGGTCTTGACCAGGGTCTCGGTCAGATTCCGGACTCCTTCCTCCGAGCGCAAGGTCTCAGCCAGACCGGAAAGGAACGCGACACCTTGGCTGACAAGGACTTCGGGAGACGCAGGACGGACTTTCCCAACCCTTTGTCCCTCTTCCGCCGGCTCGTTTTCGCCCGCTCCGCACCCTGCTCCTGCTTCCTCAGCATTCCCAACTTCATTCACGACGGCAGCCTCTTCCTTTTCAGGGATGGCTTCGGAACCCACGCCAGACACCATATCGGAATCCTCAACAGGATCCATTATTCCAAAGCCCACCTCCGGAACAGGTTTCTCAGTCAGCTCCTTCTCCATCGTTTCGGCTGATCCGTCATATGGTTCGGTCTCGGAAGGCGCGTCAACATATTCAGAAACCCCTTCCAGCACCTTGCCGAGGCGGCTGTCATCCAGTACGACGGTGTCATCCCCGCCATCGAATATTCCTTCGAAGAGCGAGGATTTGAAATTGAGGGTCGAGAGCATCCGCTCCTCGAACGAGTCGCGCGCGACCATGTTTATGACCTGGATGCTGCGTTTCTGGCCAATTCTGTAGATTCTGGCAATGCGCTGCTCAAGGACCGCCGGATTCCACGGCAGATCCAGATTGATCACGAGGGACGCAGCCTGAAGATTCAGACCCGTACTGCCAGCGTCCGTCGAGATGAAGACCCTGCAATCCGGATCCTCCTGAAAATCATCGCACAGCTTCTTGCGCTTCTCCGACGGCACCAGCCCGTTCAAGGAGGAGTAACGCACGCCCGCACCCGCAAGTTCGGCGGCGATCAGCCTGGTCATCCTCTCCCACTGGCTGAAAATCACTACCTTCTCATCCCCGGACTCGAACAGGTCGTGGAGGATGTTCATCGTCTCCTCAACCTTGGTGTCGTACCGCGTCTTCTGGTCAAGGATGAAAGTGCTGTCGCAGACCATCCTCATCTGGCTGAGCATGAGCAGCAGCCTTCGCCGGTCGGTCTCGCTGATGAAATGCATTCTCTTCCACTTGTACACAATCTTGGCGACGGCGGCCTTCCACTCATCGTGCATCTCCCTCTGCTGAGGGGTCATGGGCACGAAAAGCAGTTTGTCGGTGCGTGCCGGCATCTGAAGCGAGACATCCGCCTTGCGGCGGCGTATGAGGCGGGAGCGGATCTTCTCCGAGACCATATTCAAATTGCGGTAGGACAGCACCTTGCCGGTGTCATCCCGGACAGTGGTCTCTTCCACGAACTTGTAGTAAGGGCCGAGGCAGTACTGATCCACCAGCTGCATCACTGAATACAGATCCTCAAGCTTGTTCTCCAGCGGCGTACCCGAAAGCACGATGGAATAGTCCGAATGAATATGTCTGGCCGACCTCGCGATCTGGGTGTTCCAGTTCTTCAGGCGCTGGACCTCGTCCATGATGACACATTCGGCGAACATCTCCCCTTTCAGGCGCACGTCCCTGTTCATTGCGTGGTAGGAGACTATCTTGTAGAACACATCAGACTTGTACATCTGGGCGCGCTTGACCGGATCGCCCTCTATCACCAGGGCGGAGGAGTCCGTGAATTTCTCGATCTCCTTCTGCCACTGGTACTTAAGCGACGTGGGGCAGATGATGAGTACGGAAGACACCAACCCGGCCTTGCGGAGGAGTTCCGCCGCGCCGATGGCCTGGACCGTCTTTCCAAGCCCCATCTCGTCCGCGATGATGGACTTGCCCTTCCCGAAGGCGAAGCGGATCCCCTCCTTTTGGTAAGGGTAGAGACTGGTTTTCAAAAGGCCGTCCAAGTCCTTGTCCGTCAGTTTGGACAGAAAGCCCTTACGGTAATCCGAATCCTTCGTCTCCGAGATGTAGTCAAGCACATCAGGGTAGCAGCGGAAGTCCGGGTCGAGTTCCTTCGCCCTTATGATGAAACCCTCCAGCTCTGCCACCTTGCCTGGAAGCGCGACCCCGTCGGCGGAAAAATATTCACTCGCCAGAAGCCGCATCGAGGCTCTTCTGACCGACCCTATCCTGATACGGACGGTGCGGCACTCTGAATATGTCAGATAGAGCGATGAATATGGCGGCAGATCCCCGAGTCTGCCTTTCCTGTGGTCCGTCCTCCAGATTTTCACCGCCTCTATGTGTTTGCAGGTTCCCAGCTGATTGGTCTTGAAATCCGGACACGAGCAGAAGTTCCATTTGCTTGCCAATCCCCTGTAAACGACTTTGTAGACACTGCGGCTGAGCGGGTTGCTCACCTCGTAGACCCCGTACCGTCCCTCGTCCGCAGGCTGCCGCACAATAAGGTTCTCCTTCTGCGCCGCCTGCCGCCGCAAAGCGACCTGCCATTCCTTTGAGGTCAAATCCGACGGACGAACAATGTTGGAGATCCGCTTCTCCCTGACCGCCGGCTTCTTCCCGGCCTTACGTGGTGCTGATTTCATTTCTGCTCGAATTTAAGGTCTTAAAGATACACAATTATATCCACTTTCTGTCTCTTCTTATTCTTTAACGAAAGAATTTAACGAAGGAAAAAACCTAACATCAATGTCTGCGTCTGGACAGGCTTACGAAACCCGTTCATGGGGTTGTGCCACAGAAGGCGATGAAGGGCAGAACCGGCTGAAAAAGTCCACGACAAAAGTGAAAGTTTTTCAGTCCATGTGCGGCTGGAGCGCGGCATACGGGGGATGGGGCTGAAAGTGATTTGTAAAACTCGAGACTGTCCTCTCTTCTCTTGCGCAGGATTCACCGAAGTCCCTCACGGGCAGATCAGGCGCGTCCTCGGAAGATGACCTCCAGGCCATCGTAGGCGGCGCGGAGCGGGGACGGGAGGGTAGCGTCCAGCTGGGCTTGCGTGCCGTGGAGGGTTCTGGCCATGTGGGTCAGGTAGACGGGCTGGCCTTCCGGGGCGGTGAGCCGTCCCGTGGACAGGAGGACGTGGGTCGTGCGAAGGACCGTGCCGACACTGGAGTGAGTGTAGATCCGGAAATCCTCATCATAATCGATGCCCATGGTAGCCTCCATGATCAGTCCGGTTATCGGCTTACCGTCAGCGATGTGGGCGTCGATTCCGACAAGTCTGGCGGCCCTCACGGGGATCCCTCCGGTGTCGGTCGCATAGAGGACACGGACGGAGCCTTTCTCTATCAGGTAGATGAGAGTCTGCTCGCTGTCGTCCTTCGTCGCATGGTTGCCAGGAAGAGAGGTGATGGCGATGTCGCCGCACCGCACCTTCCTGCCCACAGGGATGCCGACAACCTCCGGCGAGGGTTTTCCGAGTTCCGAAGAGGCGGCGGCGAAATCCGCCTTCGCCCTCTCCAGCCAGGTGTCGCCGACATAGACGACCTTGGCATTAAGGGTTCCGATCGCGGACTTGGGATTGTAATGATCTGAATGCGAATGAGTATAGAACACGGCATCCGGAGCCACGAACCCTTCCGGCAGCATGTCGGTGTCGGTAGGGGTGAAGTCTATCAGGATGCGGTTGTCAAGCAGGACGCTTGAAAGCCTTCTCAACTCTCCCCTCTCATCCACGCCATCCCAGTCCGCGGCACCCGTCCCGAGAAACCTCACAAGAAGATCATCCTTACCCGCTTTTCCCGATTCCGATGAATATGTCCGTTCTCCCGAAAGGCCTTCCAACGACCCGGAACCAACGGAACCAGCGTAAGGCCCGATTTCAGCGGAACGTTCGGAAGCCCGCATAAGCGCGAACCCGCCCGACACCGCTCCGACAGTGACGGCGCCGGCTCCGACCTTGATGAATTTTCTTCTGTCCATAATCTTCACTGTTTAAGAGAATCTGTTTTGTTTAAACCCACGGGCACAAGCCCCATCCCTGCGGCCTTGGCGCGCATGAGGGCGTCGGCCTCCTCGAAGTTGTTGCCGATCTGGCCGTCCAGGATGGCTTCCTTGACATATTCCTTCAGGACACCTATCTCGCGGCACGGACTCAGGCCATAGACCTCCATCACATATTCGCCGGTAATCGGGTTCTTGAAGTTGCGGATGGCGTCCTTGGCCTCGACCTCGACGAGCTTGCGCTTCACCAGTTCAAAATTCTGGCGGATCCGGGCGACCTTCACAGGGTTCTTGGATGTGATGTCGGCGTTGCACAGGAGCATCAGGTCATCAATCTCGTTGCCGGCGTCGAACAGGAGACGGCGCACAGCTGAGTCCGTAACCTCCTCGTCCACAAGGGCGATAGGCCTATGATGGAGACTCACGAGCTTCTGGACGTACTTCATCTTCTCGTTCAGAGGCATCTTCAGGGCCTTGAAAATTCTCGGAACCATCTTCGCGCCCACCACCTCGTGACCGTGGAATATCCATCCGACCGAAGGGTCGAAACGCTTGGACGCCGGCTTTCCGATGTCGTGCAGGAGGGCGGCCCAGCGGAGCCAGACATTCGGCATAGTGCGGACGGACTCGACGAAACCGTCACCCCCCTCTTCGGGCGCATAATCCTTCAAGACACCGGAGGCGATGCCCTCGATCTCCGAGGCCGCCACGTTGTCAACAACCTGGAGCGTGTGCGAGAATATCTCCTTATGTCCCTTTCCGTCAACGGATTCCACACCTTTGAGATTCAGAAGATCCGGGAGGATATATTCAAGAAGCCCGGTCTCGTCCATTAGGAAGAATCCCATCGAAGGGTGCGGCGTGACGAGGATCTTGTTGAGTTCCTCGACGATGCGCTCCTTGGAAAGGATCGTCATCCGATCGCGCATATTCCTCATCGCGCGCAGGGATTCCGGGACGATGGTGAATTTTTGCTCCGGCGTGCTGAGTTTCGTGGCAAAGCGGATCGCGCGGAGCATCCTCAGAGGGTCGTCGCTGTAGGTCCGCTCGGGTTCCAGAGGAGTGCGGATTATCCCCGCCGCGAGATCCCTGATGCCACCGAACGGATCAACGAGAGCGCCGTAGTCCTCCTTCTGGAGGCTGAAGGCCATCGCATTGATGGTGAAGTCCCTGCGTTCCTGATCCTCCTCAAGCGTCCCGTCCTCGACGATCGGCTTGCGGGAGTCGTGGCGGTAGGACTCCTTCCGCGCGCCGACGAACTCGATCTCCGCCCCGTGCCATTTCAGCATCGCGGTACCGAAGGTCTTGAATATGGACACGTTGCAATGCCGCCTCTCCTTTTCCTCGATCCTCGCGGCCACCGCCTCGGCGAGCTGGATTCCGCTCCCCTCCACCACGATGTCTATGTCGTCGTTCGGCCTGCCGAGAAAGCAGTCCCGCACGTAGCCTCCGATCACGAAAGCCCTCACGCCCAACGCCTCGGCCGCATCCGAGACTATTCCGAAAATCGGCCTGTCAAGATAGCCTTGTGTTATAGTAGCACCCATTTATTTCTGCATTGTCTCCCAATCCGGGAAAGTTTTCATCTGTGAATATGATTCGCCGTCGCGCGCGAAGCCGAAAGTCTTCAACCCGTTGGTTATCACCACATATTTCACATTCAGCACCAGATTGTACCGAAGCGCCTGCTCCAGCACCTCCCGGCTCATCTGAACATCCTCCCGCTTGCACTCCACCACCATCAGCGGAGCCGTGTCCCGCCTGTAGACGAGGATGTCGGCGCGGAAATCCTTCCCTCCGAACTTCATCGCCACCTCGCTCATCATCATATACTCGGGAACCTTCAGCCTCTCCCGCAGCACGCCGATGAACCACTGCCGCACCTTCTCCTCCGGCGTCAGCGCCACCTCCTTCTTCCTCAACGGATCCCAAACCTTTTCCATTCTTTCTGAATTTTTTTATGAATATGCTCACCCAGCCTCCGGTGTTTTCCATAGATTCCGCACCCTGGAGATCTCAGAAGCGCCCTCCGACCCGGCGGAGTTTCCTACCATGTCATCGGCAGTGGCTCTTGCCTCTTCAGACTTATACGCCAAACCGTCCGACATTCTTTCTGCCCCGGCGGAATGTCCTGCCGAGGAATCAGCGGTGACCTCCGCCTTCAACGTCCGACGGTAGATGTCCTCGATGATAAGTCCAGAGAGCGTCATTCCGAATATGGCTGTGACATGGACGGTCGTGCCGTTGATCTGCGCCTTAGAGGAACACCACTCATGGTTCAGAAGTTCCGGATTCCCAGGCCCGTCCTGAGCCTTCGGACACATGCATTTCTCCGTGCCGCAACTCCGTACACTACCCCTGTTAGGCAGCACCTCGTCATCGTACACACAAAGGAACTCCTTGGAAGGCAGCGTCTTGGCACGCTTCATCTTCTTTCTCAGCGCCGCCCCCAGCGGACATCCCCTCACGCTCCAGAACTCAGCCACCCTAACCCTGAGCGGATCCACCTTCAGCGCCGCTCCAAGCGAGCAGAAAAAACGCGCCCTGCTGGCCGACGCATTCAGTATCAGAAGCGCCTTATCCTTCAGAGAATCAACAGCGTCCACCACGTAGTCATATTCATCAAGATTGAACTGGCCAGCCGTTTCCTCGCAGTAGACCTGCTGGATCGCGGTGACCTCGGCCTTGGGATTGATCTCAAGCAAGTGATTCCTAAGCGCTTCCACCTTCACCTGACCAACGGTCTTGGTGGTAGCCATCAACTGCCGGTTCACATTGGTGATGCAGATCCTGTCCGAATCCACAATCGTCAGCCTGGTGACCCCGCTCCGCACAAGCCCCTCCGCACACCAGCTTCCGACCCCGCCGACTCCGAAGATGATCACCCGAGTCCCCGCAAGCGCCCCCATCACATCCTCTCCCAGAAGCAGTTCCGTCCTGTTGTATATTGCCTTTTCCATCGTGTTCGTTGCCATAGTCTGCAAATTTAATCATTTCCGCGCATCTATCCGCCACCAAAGCAGATTAGTAAGCATTAAGTAAGCATTAAAAAATAACTTGAACAATTTGTATATCTTTATGGTCTATATTTCTTTTCTCATCAGTCATGTGCCACCGGCACACTCCTTCTTCCAAAAGAAATCTATTCTCATAAATCTGACACAAAATTTAGTTCAACTTATTTTTTAACGCTTACTAAAAAAAAACGGCAGGCAATCTCAGATTGTCTTTCAGGGCGGAAGAACCAATTATGTTACCGTGCCGATACCCTACTTTTTCAGGGCGCCTGTGTAAGTGACCGGATAGTCTCCGAAATTGAGGCCAAGGATGAGACCGGTGGCGGTCAAAGTGCCGGACAGGGCTGTCACAGTGTACTTCGGGAACGGGACAGTGCCTCCGGAAAGAGGGACGATTCCGTCACCGGAGAACACGACCGTGCCGTTTTTCTCAGTATAGGCGACATCAGGAATTGTCACGTCAAGAGTGATGGGCATCTGAGGGACGAACTTGACTTTATGGAACAAGATCTTCATGGTTCTGGTGTCCTCGTCCAAAAGGCAATCCACTGTCACGTTCTCCGAGACATTGTCAGATCCGCCGGACGTGACGGTCATAGTGCCTGAATATTCATATTCATTGGCGACAAGAGGTTCCTCGTTCGATCCGCTCCCTTTAGAGCAGGACTGGGGCAGCAACATTGCCGCAGCCAGTAAAAGCATTGCGATTCTTTTCATAAAATACTACTAATTAAAGATTTATTGACATTCCTATCGTCAGTCTGCGAGGCTTCCCCATCTGAAAGAACGAGTTGCCGACAGACTTGAAGTAAAACACTGAATATTCCGCCCCGGTAAGGTTCTGCCCTCTGAGCCAGAACTCCACCTTCGGAGTCGAGAGGCGGATGTCGGCTCCTATCAATGAATATGGCGACTGCCAGACATCCCCGGACTCGTTCCAATTCGTTCTTCCGTAATGATTCAGATCAGCGTTCAACGACACGGAACGAAGATAGCGTCCATTGAGCGCTAACTTGTACCCAGCCCTTAAATTAAGGGTTCCGTTCGGAGAATAGGGTATCCGTTTGCCGGACCAATCGTTGCGTCCGTCGTCATATTCAATGAAACGGGCATCCATCAGACTTCCGGAGATTGTCAGCGAGATCCCTTTCCAGATCCAGCACGTCTCGATCTCCACTCCGATGCTCCGGGATTTCCCGGCATTCGTCATTATACGGCCTGTGCCTTTCTCGTAGGGGAACACGGTCATCTGCTGATTCCGGCAATCGATGCGGTAAGCGGTGAGAGAAGATTCAAGAATATGCCCGGCTGACCTCATCCGGTATTTCCCGCCTACCTCATAGTTAAGACAACTCTCCGGCTTGTATGTCAGTCCATCGGTTGACAGATCTCCTTGACCGTCAAGATGCACGCCGAGCGACTCCATCATTCCAAGCATCATTTTCCGCTGGAGGACATCCGAGAAGATCTGCGTGTTAAAGCCTCCGCCCCGATAGCCCTTTGACACGGTGGCAGAGAATGTCAACCCGGTTCCCAGGGTTTTCATCCTCTCGGTAGCGGCATCGTAAATCGCTGAGATCTTGGGTTGTAGCTGGACACAGTCAACCAACTCGTTTCCTTCGAGGGAAGTGCTGAAAGGAATGTGGTCAGGCATCACAGGAGCGAGGATGAAATGGATGTTGGAATTGGAATCATAGCGCATCCTTCCGCCCTCATAGTCAAGCCTGAGTCCTGCCGTGAGCATCAACCTGCCAAAGGTGAGAACGGACTCGTGATAGACGGCCAGATTGCCTGACAGAATGTCAAAATCGCTCGAGATCCGAAATCTGTCCTCAAGGATGTCCAGTCTTCCAAAATCCGCAGGGATTCCGGAGTTGGCGTTGTCAAGGATCAAGGACTTTATCCCACCCTCGAGAAAATCCACGGGGGCGCTCATCCTGTTGAACTTGGCCATAAGGAAGACACCCGTCTGGCTGTCCCACCAGTCAGGATGGACCGAGGGCTTCAGGATTAACTCCTGAGTAGCCGCGAACTGCCTCTGGGTCTGATTGAGGGTGAATATGGACTCCGGAGTGAAGTCCTGATCCATATTCATTGAATCGAAAAGCATCTGAATGCTTGTGACAGAGCTTAGTTTCCAGCTTCCAAGATCTGCTTTAAGGCGAAGTCCATCCATCACGGTCAGCCTTTTGTAGCCGCTCTTGTCATTATAGTCAACAGGCAGCAGCCGTTTCTCATCCGGAAGCCACAACCTGTAGGGGTAGCCGATCTGGTCCGTGAAGGAGATGGTCAGTATGTTGTCATAAGCGGCTCGCCCAACCTTTCCGACGTGGACCACACGGAGTGAGGCTGCATCCGACAGGCCGCAATGGGAGTCGTCATACTCATTGACATAGAATCCGTTGCTATGGGAGCATGTCGCAGCCAGGCCGAGTTTTCCCTTGTAGAACGAGACTTTTGCGGACATCGTGGCTGCGCCGCCATATTCAATGCTTGCCCTTGTCCCTTGATAGACAGCGGGAGACAATGTCTCGACCGATAGCACACCAAGCATGGAGTTGCGGCCGTAGAGCGTGCCTTGCGGGCCGCGCAGGAATTCAAGGCTGCGGATGTCCGCGAACGAGAAATCGTAGCAGTTCTTGTCCAGAAGCGGCACATCATCGACATAGAGTCCGATGACAGGATTGTCCATCCGGGAACCAAGTCCCCTGACGTAAATGGTTGAAGTCATTGATGTTCCGTAATCGGGAATATTCAGTCCCGGCACAACCGCAGACAGGTTCTTCGGGGATGCTATTCCGCGTTCCTCGATTTTTTTCATCAAGAAAGTGGAGACTCCGGGAATGTCTGAGATGAAGTCTTCGCGCTTCACGGAAGATGTCACAACCGAGCCGGAGATTGTGTCTTTGACCTCTGCCACGGGGGCGGAGGCTATCAGGAAAGATGTCAATAAGGATGCAAGCATATCGGACAAATTCGGGCACAAAGATAGTTCCGACGCTTCCTGCGGACTTATGATAATCAGATTTCGGCTTGGACTTTTTATACAATCAAGTTAAATGTTTTCCGATGCCGATAGGTCATGGCGGCCTATGCGCTTCGCGCTCCCTATCCGGGTGAATGGCCGCCATGACCCGCCAGCTCCGGAACGCCACGTAATTATTTAAGGAGCACCTACATGCTTCTGAAGTCAGTCGGAGACATCCCGACCAGTTTCCGAAAGAAGCGGGAGAAATAGGCGGGATCCTCAAAGCCAAGTCTGTAGGAGACCTCGCTGATAGGGATGGACGGATCATGCAGAAGGGTTCTTGCCAAAGACAACCTTGCATTATCCACCCACTCCCCCGCGCTTCTTCCGGTCTCCGACTTCACGGTGCGGTTCAGATGGCTTGGAGTCACACTTAGCTCGGCTGCATATTCAGATACTTTCCCGAAAGGGTGAGAGGGGTCGAAGACTTTGCCGAGATAGGCGGCGCTGAGTCTGGACGAAGCTGAGCCGGTGCTGCGAGGGACAGCATTATCGAATTGGCACAGAATGACTTCCAGCAGACTTTGAACCGTAGGTATGTCTTCGGCAAATCTGGTCAAGCGGATCATCAACTCGTCAAAGAAGACCTTGTCTTCCATCGGAACTGTCATCACGCTCGGAGCACCAAGTCTCAGGATTCTGTGACCTGTGTTGCGCAACAGTGTCTGCGAAAACGCACCCATATACCCGACCGAATCCTTGAAATGCTTCACTGAATATGCCTCCCCTGGCTGAATCAGAGCGCAGTCCTGCCCCCGCAGCAGATAAGGCTTTCCGCCAACATCAGTAAGAACCTCTCCTGAAATAAGATAGATGAATGACCAGTCATCCCTGACCATCATAGGCATCGGCATCGCCGTCACATGTCCCGCCGCATTGAGCGGACGTATCACAAACTGTCTCATTCGAGCGCAAAGATACGGCAAATGTTTAAGAAGCAGTCTATTTTGAAGGTTTTTTCTTCACTTTATCTTCTTCACTTTATCTTCTTCACTTTATCTTCTTCACTTTCATCAACTGCCATGTGCCACAAGCACACACCTTCTTCAAACTGACACCTACTCTCGATATTATTGTCAAATCTTTACCAAATTATTAGAATTTGCTTGGATTTGTTTGAACTGCTCTTTGAGGTGAAAAAATATTCATTTCCTTCCCGTTCCCTCAGTCAGACTGCATCGCTATCCTCCTTGGAAGAAACAGTCGAACATAAAGTACTTCTCTCTCAACCCATCAAACTTGTTTTTACAGGTTAGGCGAGCCGGTAACAGTAACCTGATTTTTTTGCACTTTGTTGAAACAAATCCGGAATATTCATCGTATATTTGCCACAAATCGCTTGGGGATGTTCTGGTTTTGACAGCAATGATTCTGAGCGGTAAGCACGTCGGGCTCCCGGAGGGCCGGCCCGCAAAACTGGATCTCCAAAAATTTAGTTGCTGATAACAACTACGCACTCGCTGCCTAATCGACCAAGTCGCATTAGCTTAATCCGAGCCGCCTAGGATGCGGTTCCGACGAGTATCCCGCGGACTTTACGCCTTCTCTGTTCCGAGTTCGGGGTATCATTCAAGAAGGACGCACCGGAGGACTCCTTTAAATCCGGCCAAGCCTCAAAGGATAAGCTTCGGTTAGCCCGTCTTCCGGCAGGCCGCGGCCGACAACCAAAGGACGACTAAACGTGTAGAAAGCCTCTTGGTGCGTTGTTTGGACGGCGGTTCGACTCCGCCCATCTCCACTAAACACTAACCAAACATCAATTGACCATTTTTTACGAACAAATTTACCGAACAAGCAAGTTTGTTCGTATTTTTGTGCCTCTCCCCTCTCCACAGACTGTCTGAAAAGTCCCGGCGAGAGCTGAAAAGTCTGTACCCCTATACAGGGGCGACAACGAATTTTCAATCCTCGGAGGTGGTAATTATACTTTTAAGACAGTCTCCCTCTCCACAGACTGTCTGAAAAGTCCCGGCGAGAGCTGAAAAATATGCCCCTACAGGGGGTTCTCAATCCTCACAAGGGGTAGTTTTACTTTTAAGACAGTCTCTCCCGACTGTTTCAAGTTCCTAAGTAAGCGTTAAAGAATAAATTGGTAAAGACTAGGCAGTATTTTCGAGAATAGATGTCATGGGGGAAAAAGAATTGCGCCGATGGCACATGACCCGATGAGAAATCCAGACCGAAAAGACAACCAAAGACTACCAAGTTTTTTAAGGATTACGAAAAACCTACTTTCAGGCTTGATCCCTTGATGGGACGGACCGACAGATTTGCGGTCGGACATGTCCGTACAGGCTTCCGGCTGCAATTCTGTCGTGGAATAAGGCGTTTTACGGCAAATGTGGCGACAGAATTGCAGCAGAACTCCGAGATAAACCCTTTGTAGACATCTCAACAATGAAATTCCGTCATCAACGCGGGCTTTCCGCAGAAGACCCTGAATAACGCCTCCTACATTCTCTCGTGCACAAACAGGCTTGAAATCTTCGGGAAAGGCGCTCGCGGAGGAGCTGGCGGGACGTTGGGAGCGGGAATCTTCGGGAAAGGCGCCCGCGGAGGAGAGGGCGGGACGTTGGGAGCGGGAATCTTCGGG
>ENA-ORMN01001949-ORMN01001949.1-human-gut-metagenome-genome-assembly--contig:-NODE-1949-length-19017-cov-3.197975_pt1 | contig 19017 bp, 16 predicted proteins | sample MGYA00242102_ERZ508993 | MGnify/ENA primary metagenome ERZ508993 (study PRJEB26280, sample SAMEA2338770) | human gut metagenome | biome: human gut; feature: human-associated habitat; material: faeces... | reverse complement strand
ACCGGCGGCAGATGGCGGAATAGCCGGTTGTTTCGGATTTCCGGGCGTTTTCTCTGCAGCTTCAGGCGTCCGGCCCGGGAATGTTGAAAGCGCTTCTTCCCGTTTGACGGCCGTGACAGCGGAGTGGCAGACGGGGCATTCCACACGGCTGCCTACGCAGGCGGCCCTGACGGCAAAGGGATTGCCGCAAATATGGCAGAGGCAGGGGACGGCGTCCTGTTCTTCCGTTTCCGGCCTGGGCTTTTCTTCCTGCCTGGCTGTGACTGAAGCGGTGCAGATGGGGCATTTTACCTGGCGTCCCAGAAAAGACGCCTTCACGGCAAAGAGGTTGCCGCATGACGGGCATGTGCAGGCTACCGTGTCCTGGGATGGGGAAGGCATGAGGGGAAAAAGTTACAGGTGGATGAATTCCGGCACGGGAATGGTGATGGGCCTGGGCGCCGGCAGCGTAATGCTTGTATCCGTATGGTCTGAAGAAACGGGATCTGCGGAAATGGCTTGCGCTTCCGGCACGTTTTCGCCAGCCCCCAGCAGTTCAAAGTTGCGGTTGGCCGGGACCTGGTTCAGCTCCGTATGGTAGGGATCGTCCCCCTGGAGGATGGGCCTGGTGGGCAGGATGGGCGGCAGGGGAAGAATGCGGTTCTGGGCCGTGAAGGTGGAGACGGGTGCGGAGACGTCCTCCCCGTGGAGGTCGCAGAAAGGCAGGCTGGAATCCCCCTTGCGGAGGTATTCGAATATGGTGTGTCGGCGGTATTTTTTATCCGACGGGTCAATGTCATAACAGCTGTGCGTGGCCCTTTTCCCGGTGGTCAGGCAGATTTCCACCCGCTCTACGCTGGGGGGAGGGGCCAGTTCTCCGGCAGGGAACTGCCGTTCCGCTTCCGTGATGGCGGCGCCCAGCACGGAGGCGCAGGTGTCTGACGAGAAGGCTCCGTGATAAATGGGCTTTTTGCCTTCCAGGAAACCTACCCAGATGCCGCAGGTAATGCGGCTGTCATACCCAAACAGCCAGTTGTCCGCGAAGTCGTACGTGGTGCCTGTTTTCACGCCGCCCTTGAAGTTTTTCGGCAGATGCGGGGCAACGCGCTGGGCTGAACCGTTTTTCAGGGAGGAATTCAGGATGTTGTGAAGCTGGAAAGCCGTGGCTGTGGATGTGGCCCCCTTCCGTACCTGGGCATTGTTCCGGGTTTCAATCGCCTGGGTGGATTCCCAGATCAGCTGGCCGTCTTCATCTTCTATCCTGTCCAGATAGTAAATATCCTGAGGGCGGGAACCCCCGTTCGGGATGGCGGTGTAGGCCAGCGTCATTTCCTTCAGGGAGGCAGGCTCCGTACCCACGAAAATTTTGGGGCGGTAAACGGGGTTTACTTCCGTGCTCCCCGCTTCCCTCACGGGCTTGCGGATGCCGAAATCCGTCAGTTTCTTGACGAACGGGGCCGTGCCCATCTCCATCCCCATGCGCAGGGAGGCGGCGATTTTGGAGGCGGACAGGCCGCGGTGGGCGGTAATCATGCCTTCATAACGGTTTTTGGAGTTTTCCGCCCCCCATTCCCCCAGGATTCCTTCCGAACCGCCGATGCCCGTCAGGCGGTTGTCGATGGCATCGTCCAGAATGCGGGTGACAGGGCTTTTTCCCGTGTCAAAGGCTGTAGCGTACAGGAAAGGGAGGATGGAGGTGCCGGTGGGGCGGGCTCCGTCCCTGATGGCGTCATACTGGCGCTTGGTGTAATCCCTGCCTCCGTGGTAGGCCAGGACGGCGCCTGATTTGTTGTCCACCACCAGCAGCGCTCCTTCCAGATAGCGCGGCTTGTTCGCGGAACCGCTGTGGTAGTCTGCGGCCTTCTGATGACGGTAACCGGGTTGTTTTTCAATGTTTTCCAGAGCCTGTTCCAGGGCTTTTCCGGTAACTTCCTGGAGCTGCCTGTCAATGGTGGTGTAAATTTTAAGCCCGGCGGCATTGACGCGCTCCTCTCCCAGGTATGCGGTGATTTCTGAGGAAATGCGGTCGTAAATGTGGGAGACGCCGCGTTTCAGCGGCTTGGGATTCAGCCCCAGCTCCATGGCGGAGAGGCGTTCCGCTTCATCCGGCGTAATGTATTTCTCCTTGGCCATGCGGTTGAGCACGTGGTTGCGCCATTTCAGATTGCTAGCCGGATTATTCAGGGGGGAAAGTCCGTTCGGGTTTTTGATCAGGGCGGCGATGGAGGCGGCCTCCCGGGTGGTCAGGTCCGCCGGCTCTTTGCCGAAGTAGCCCAGGGAAGCGGCCCGGATGCCGTAAAACCCGCTGCCGAAGTAAACGCGGTTCAGGTAAAATTCCAGAACTTGGTCCTTGCTGTACCGTTCCGTAATGCGGCGCGCCAGCGCTATTTCCACGAATTTGCGGCCAAAGCTGCCCTCATTCCTGGCTTTGGCACGGTTTTTCAGGTCATACGCATTTCTGGCAAGCTGCTGGGTGATGGAGGAGGCGCCCTGGTTGGCGTCCCCGCTGTTGTGGATATACTCCCGGCCTGCCCGCAGAATCCCCAGGAAGTCATAGCCCGGATGTTCCCGGAAGCGGGAATCTTCCTGGGCGATCAGCGCATTAATCATGGCGGGGGAGATTTTGTCCAGCGTGACGTAGCTGCGGTTCTCCACATAAATGCGGCCTATTTCCTCCCCGTTCCGGTCATAAATAATGCTGGGTTTTTCCAGGTCATTGATGCGTTCCAGATCAAATTCCGCCGCCCAGTTGTCATAACGTTTCCAGGCCATCATGAATCCGAAGTATCCCACGGCCGCGCCGATAGCCGCCATCACCAGGCACCACAGGACCAGCTTTCGGATAAAGCTCCAGAATCGTTTCCTGGGCTTTGCCTTGGGATGCCGCCTTTTGTTGGCCTGCATGTGCCTGCGGGGAGCTTGTGAACTTAATTCAGCCATGAAGATGAAGCAGGATTGGTCCTGAGGAGAGGGGAAAAGGTGCAAAAATCCTAACGGATTCCCGTTTGTTTAGCAATACCGTACATGGCGGACGGGCGAAAAAAGAAGGCATGCGCGCCCCCTGAGTATTCCTGGACGCCGCCGGGCGCCTGAGGCAGCCGTATCATCCTGCAGCCCGGGCTGCTCCGTCTTCAGGAAAAAACGCTCTCCGGCCCGTCCAGGGATGCGTCATGGTGCAAATGGGGCGGCCTTTCATGCGGCTGTCAGCCTGGAACAGCGTTGAAAATATTGCCTGCCCTGGTAATGCCGTGTTCCATGGTGTACAGCACGGCGTCCTCCGCCTTGCCAAGCATCACGTCCAGAAGCTCGCGTTCCTCCGGGCGGAATTTGCCCAGCACGTGCCCTATCATTTCCCCTTTGCCACGGGGCTGGCCGATGCCGAAACGGAGGCGCGGGAATTCCTGGGTGCCCATGTGGGCGATGAGGGATTTAATGCCGTTGTGGCCGCCTGCGGAGCCTTTTTCCCGCAGCTTGATCACGCCCAGGGGGAAATCCACTTCATCATGAATGACGAACACGCTGCGGGGATCCAGTTTGAAAAACCGCATCATGGGGCCCACGCACAGACCGGATTCATTCATGAACGTGGAGGGTTTCACCAGCAGGACGCCGGGGCCGGCGGCCACCTCGCACTTGCGCTGCCTGTCTGCCTTGAATACGGCCCCCCACCGGGCGGCCAGGCGGTCAAGCACCATGAACCCCGCGTTATGGCGGGTGTCTTCATAGGTTCTGCCCGGGTTGCCCAGGCCCACGATCATTTTAACGGGTGCATCCACAATGGAAAAAAGGGAAAGAGATGAAAAACAGACGCTTCCTGCAAGCCGGGGAGCGTCTGGGTGCATCCTGCATCCGTTCCGCGGAGCAATCAACCGTTCCGTGAGACAGCCGGGCATTTATCCGGCCGCCTTCTTTTTCTGACGTCCCATCAGGAAGCCGGTCAGCACGTCTTCCAGGGAATCTCCGGTTCTGACCAGGCGGTAGTCCGCATTGATATCCGTGCAGATCCGGCGCGTTTCTTCCAGATAGCTGGCCACGATAGCCCGGTACTCGTCCGCGATAAGGTCCGGCTCCGTAATCAGGGAGCCGCCGCCTTCCATGTCCACGAAGCGGATGGGGCGGTCAAAGTCAAAATCTATTTCCAGCTGGTCCACCAGATGGAATACGGCTACGTCATGCTTGCGGAAATGGAGGTGGCGGAGGGCGTTTTTAAGCTCCGCCGTATCTGTGAACAGGTCTGAGAAAATCAACACCAGGGCGCGGCGGCCGACGCGTTCCGCCAGTTCATGCAGGGTATCGGGAAGGACGGTCTCCCCCTGCGGGGAATGCGTGTCCATCTGGCTGATGAGCACGTTCAGGTGGGCGGGGCGGCGGGAGGCGGGGATGTGCAGCGCGGCGCCGTCCTTCGTCTGCCGGGCAAAACTCAGTCCCACCGCGTCTCCCTGCCGGATGGCGATGTAAGCCAGGTTGGCCGCCAGCCTGCACGCGCGCATATACTTGGTCTCCACCTGCTCCGGATGATAATTCATGGAGCCGGAAAGATCCATGACGATGTAGGCGCGCAGGTTGGTATCCGCTTCAAACTCCTTGATGTAATACCTGTCCGCCCGTGCATACGCTTTCCAGTCCAGACGGCGCGTATCGTCTCCGGCCACGTATTTGCGGTATTCCGCAAACTCCACGGAGGAGCCGCGGCTGGCGCTTCTATGGCGGCCGGATACGTTCCCCGTCATGCTGTGGCGCGCTTCCAGGGGAAGGTTCCCCAGGCGGCTGAGCAGGTTGTGATTCAGGTATTTCATAGGGCAGGGAAAGGGGATTGATGATGCCGGGACGGCGGTCAGATTTCCGCCGCCAGGCGCGCCACGGCCTTACGGGGCGTGATGCCCTGGGATTCCGCGGCGAAGTTGGTGACCACGCGGTGCATCAGCACAGGTTCCACAATGGCGTCTATGTCTTCCCTGCGGACGATGTAGCTGCCCTGGAGAGCGGCGCGGGTCTTGGCCCCAAGAATCAGGAACTGGACGGCGCGGGGGCCTGCGCCCCAGGCTACATACTGCTTTACCCATTCCGGGGAAGTTTCCAGGGTGGGGCGGGTGGCGCGCACCAGTTTCACGGCATACTCGTAAATATGTTCCGGAACGGGAACGCGGCGCACCAGATCCTGGTAAAAGATGATTTCCTCCCCGGAGAGGATGTGCTTGAGTTCCTCGCTCCGGGTTCCGGTGGTTTCCCGGGCGATGCGCATTTCCTCCTCCTCCGTGGGGTAGTCCACTTCAATCAGGAACATGAAGCGGTCCAGCTGGGCTTCCGGCAGGGGGTAGGTGCCTTCCTGTTCAATGGGGTTTTGGGTGGCAAGCACGAAAAAGGGGGGGAGCAGGGTGAAGGTGCGGCCCATGACGGTGACGCGGCGCTCCTGCATGGCCTCCAGCAGGGCGGACTGGGTTTTGGCGGGGGCGCGGTTGATTTCGTCCGCCAGCACGATGTTGGCGAACACGGGCCCCCTGATGAACTCGAACTGGCGCTTGCCGCCGGCGGAATCATCCTGGATGATGTCCGTGCCGGTAATGTCCGCGGGCATCAGGTCCGGCGTGAACTGGATGCGGTTGAAACTAAGGTCCAGCGTTTTTGCCACGGAACTGACCAGCAGCGTCTTCGCCAGGCCCGGAACTCCCATCAGGAGGGCATGCCCGCGGGAAAACAGGGCGATGCTCAGCAGCTCCACGACGCGCTGCTGGCCAATGATCATTTTGCTCAATTCCGAGGAAAGCTCCTTGTAAATGGCGCCGAGCCGGTCAATGGCGGCTACGTCGTCGTCGGGCAGAGTAGGGGTGACGGGTTCCATATTGCAATTTCATAGCACTTTCCGGGCCGTTTTCCACCAAATAATCGCGCCGCGTTCATTTTCCCTGCTTGGAATGGGAAGGGAAACGGGGTAAGGAAGGGGCATGCCGAAAATTGCACTCATTCAACTGTCCGCAGATGCCCGGCCTTCCGTGAACAAGGAAAAGACGGAATCCGCCATCCGTGAAGCCGCCGCCAACGGCGCGCAGATTGTCTGCACCCAGGAACTTTTTACCACGGAATACTTTTGCAGGACGGAGGAATGCGATTTATTCGACCTGGCGGAACCTGTTCCCGGGGAATTGACGGAAGCCCACAGGAAACTGGCGGCGGAACTGGGCGTGGTGATTGTTGCCTCCGGCTTTGAAAAGCGCGCCACCGGGCTTTACCACAATACCGCCTGGGTGGTGGATGCGGACGGTTCGTTCCTGGGCATGTACCGCAAGATGCATATTCCGCAGGATCCCGGGTTTGAAGAAAAATTTTACTTCACCCCCGGCGACCTGGGCTATAAGGCGTTCGACACCAAATTCGGCCGCATCGGCGTGCTCATCTGCTGGGACCAGTGGTACCCGGAAGCCGCGCGCCTGACGGCCATGCAGGGGGCGGAAATCATTTTTTACCCCACGGCCATCGGCTGGCTGCCGGAGGAAAAGCCCCTGCTGGGGGAACAGCAGCACTGCGCGTGGGAAACCGTACAGCGCGGCCATGCCGTAGCCAACGGCTGCTATGTCTGCGCCGTCAACCGGGTGGGGACGGAAGGGGAAAGCGAATTCTGGGGGCAGTCCTTTGTGGCGGACTACTATGGCCAGATTGTGGCGAAGGCTCCCGTCAGCGATGAAGCCATCCTGTACGCGGACCTTGACCTGGACGCATTGGAAGACCACCGCCGCATCTGGCCCTTTTTCCGTGACCGCCGCATTGACTCCTACGGCGGCATTACGGAACGCTGGGGCAGGTGAACCTGCCCCCTCTGCCCGGTTTATGTATTCCGAGGAACCATTGGAGCGGTAGTGGGAGCAGGTCCGGGAAGTTCTCCTTGCCATGGAAGAACAGTGTGATGATTTGGTCATCGACTGCCTTCAGGGCATGGTTGGGGAGCTGGGATGCCAGGTAACCGTGCGGAGGCGTGAGCATATTCTGACCCTGTTGAGGGAACTCAATCATCTGTATGATTGCGGAATTCCTGCCAGGGAAATGATTTGCGAAGAGGACGAAGAATACTGTTTTTCCTGGATTTATGAGTTTGATTTCTACCTTGGAGATGCTGATTATCTGCTGCATTTCGTCGTTGACGCCGCCCTGAATTCCAATGGCATCGTCAATAAATATCTGACGTTGGAAAGGCAGGTGTACCGGAAAGGTTTGTGCCTTAAAGCGAGCGAACCCATGGTTCTTGACCCTGATGCACTGGAGCGGTTGAAGGAAAAAATCGTTTCCGCTATGGCTTGTCCTCCCAATACGGGCCGTTTTCTGGATTGGGATGATGATTAATCTTTGGGAGGCTGAGTGTTTTTTTACGGGGAAAGATGGCGTAAAAAAGCCGCCGTTTTTGAAAAACGGCGGCATGGGAAGAAATGAAGAGTTTTCCGGCTAGCCGCAGATGACGGCAATCTTGATGCCTTTCATCTGGACGTTGGTTTCCAGGGCTTCCGCGATTTCATCCAGCTTGAAGCGGTGGGAGATCAGCTTGGTCAGCGGCAGGCCGATGCCGTAGGCTCGCTTCAGAAAGTCGAATGTGGTCGGGTAGTCCTGCGGGGAGTACACCCAGGAGCCTACGGCGGTCACCTCCTTGTTGCAGAGGTCGTAATGGTGGTTGATGACGCTTTCTCCTCCATCCATGAAAAAACCCACTTCGCACAGGCCGCCGCCGCGCTTCACGAACTTCCAGGCGTTGGCCCCGGCCTTGCCCACGCCCGTGCACTGGAAGACGAAGTCCGCCAGGCGGCCGCCGTTGTCCTTTTTCACGGCATCCAGCAGTTCGTTCAGATCCGCGTACCGGGTGAAGTTATACGTGCGGGAGGCTCCCATTTCCCTGGCCAGTTCCAGGCGGGAGTCATTGCCGTCCACAGCGATGATGGTTTCAATGCCCAGCGTGCGCAGCGTGGCGATTTGAAGAAGGCCGATGGGGCCGCAGCCCTGCACGAGCACCACGGAATTGAACTTGAGGAGCCCGGTGGACTTGGCGCGTTCCAGGGAATGGACCACCACTGCGGCGGGTTCCACCAGAATGCGCTGGTCCAGCGTCATGCCGGAAACATTGAAAAATGTGGAGCCCTTGCGGATGACAAGGTACTCCCCGAAGTAGCCGTTCAGATGCACGTCGTCGTCAGGCATCAGGCCATACACGCCCACATTTTCGCACAGGTTGGTGCGGGCCGGAGTATTCAGGCAGGCGTCACAGGTGCCGCAGGGAATGATGCAGGTGACGATTTTGTCCCCCAGCGCTACGGGATTTCCGGCGGTGTCTTTAGTGATATTCCTGCCCATGGCGACGATTTCCCCGGTGCCTTCATGGCCCAGGACCACGGGGCAGAGGCCGAAGGGGTCCCGGTTGTATTCGTGGCCGTCCGTTCCGCAAACGCCGCAGGCTTCCACCTTGATCAGCATTTCATCGTCTCCGATGGCGGGAATGGGATATTCACGGATTTCAAATGTCTTTGGTGCTGTCAGGACAGCGGCGCGTGCGGTTTGTTGCATGATGTCCTTACACTATCCTTAGCCGCCCGGATTCTTCAAGAACAAATAGTGATGAAAGGAACTCCGCCTGTTGAAAACGGGAGGAATTTCCTTCCCGGTCCTTCCTGCAATACACCCTGGCGCCGGATGTCCATGATTCCCGGAAACATGGAGAGTCCGGTCCTCCTGCTGTACGGTTTTCCTGGGAAGGAAAAAAATCATTGTCTGACACGGGAAAAACGGCAGTTTCCGGAAAGGGGCGGCATTCGGGAAAGCATGCCTCTGCGCGCAGCGTTTTTCCGTGAAAGGGTAACGTTTTTCCATGGAAGGCCGTTCATTTGGCTTGCGTGGCGGGGGGATGGAGTGCAAGCTGTGCGCGTTATGCTCGACATCCGTGTAATACGAGAAAATCCGGAAGAAGTGAAAGCGCGGCTAAAGCCCCGCAGCGGCGACGCGTGGAAGCTTGTTGATGACGTTCTGGCCTGCGATGAAGCGCGCCGCAATGCCGAGACGGAAAAGCAGGCCCTGCAGTCCGAGCGCAATGCCACCTCCAAGCAGATCGGCATGCTCAAGAAGAAAGGGGAAGACACTTCCTCCATTGAAGCGCGCGTACGCGAAATCGGGGACCGCATCCGGGAACTGGACCGTGTCGCGGAGGAAAATGCAGCCCGGTGCACATGGTGGAGACCATCAATAAGGTGAAGAAGGTCTCCAGCCAGCTGCTCCACACGAGCGGCCATGAGCCGACCGCGGAGGAAATTTCCGACGAGCTCGATATGCCGGTTGATAAAGTGCGCGAGATCATGCGCGTCGCGCAGGAGCCTGTCTCCCTTGAAACGCCGATCGGCGAGGAAGAGGACAGCCACCTCGGCGACTTTATCCCGGATGACGACGCACCGGCCCCGGCAGATGCCGCTTCCCATACGCTGCTGCGCGAAACGCTCGGCGATGTGCTCGATTCCCTCACCCCGCGTGAGGAAAAGGTGCTGCGCCTGCGCTTCGGCCTTGAGGACGGCAGAAGCCGCACGCTCGGAAGTGGGTAAGGAATTCAATGTCACCCGTGAGCGTATCCGCCAGATTGAAGCAAAGGCGCTCAGAAAGCTCCGTCACCCGAGCCGCAGCAAGAAGCTGAAGGATTTTCTGGATTGATCCCGAAAGGATAGGCACATACCATGCACATGACACTGGAAGCGGACTACGCAGTCCGCATCGTGGAATTTTTGGCCGTGAACTCCGGGCGCGCAGATGCCAAAACGATCTCGGAGCGCACAAGCGTCACGCTGCGCTTTACGCTGAAGATCCTGCGCACGCTCGTTTCGGACGGCATCGTGCGCTCGTATAAGGGCGCAAAGGGCGGCTATGAGCTTGCAAAGCCGCCGAAGGAGATCACGCTGCGCAGCGTGATCGAGGCGGTGGAGGGGCCGTATATGATTTCCCGCTGCCAGGGCGATGCGTACAGCTGCCAGCGCACCTCGTGCCGTTTGCATCACATCTATGGTGAGGTCTCGCAGCTTGTGCGCGATAAGCTGGAGTCCTACACGTTCGCGTCCATCTGTGCCTGCGAGGATACCGAGGCGGACGAAAAAGGCGAGGGAAAAGAGGCAGAAACGTAAGCGAATCCGCGTAAAAGTACACGCAAGTACATACTTAAAACGCAAGAATTCGTTTTGAAAGTGGCTTTCGCTTTTTAACTTAATTTCTTCGGCATCCAAAATTCAACATAAACAAAACAAAAACCTTCCCGGTTTCGTTTCCGTTTGGAAACCGGGGAGGTTTTGCATGTTTTTAAGCGGTATGAACGCCGTGATACTCTGCACGGGCAAGAGCTGCGGCTCAGTTTATGCGGCTGCCGCCCCATTCCACCGCTGTGAAGCCGTCGCGGGCGGGAGCGGTGAGCGTTTGCGCGGGAATGTCGACTTTCTCTTCAAGCGGTTTCCACGCCATGAAGACCCGAAGGAGCGTGTCGGGCGCGGGGGAGATATCCAGCTGCGCCACCTGCGTATAGCAGTCGGACTGAAACGCGATGAGATTATAGGGATTTTCCTGCATCTGGGGAAGCCAGTACACGATGAATTCATTCGCTTCTTTGCGGGTGAGTCCGAGGTCGCGCAAGGCATTTTCGAGGAAAGCGGCGGTGTCGCTGCCCGCTACGCAGAAGCCGTGGGAAAGGTCGTATTCCGCGCTGTCCGTGCCTTCCCAGTACAGGTAGTTATACGTTTGGCCGTCCTCGTCCGTCAGAGTACCGTCAGGTTTCGCCGAAACATGCCAGCCGGTTTTGTAATTCGGGTAGGTGCAAGTGAGCGTTCCGTCGTACGCGAGCGTAACCGAGACGTCCGTTTCTTCTTCCGGATAAAGATAAATCACCGGCTTTAACGAGAGTTGCTCTTCTTCGCGTTCACGGCATGCCGAAAGCCCGCACACGAAGCTGATTGCAAGGGCCGCGGCGAAAATCTGCTTTGCGAAATGCTTTTTCATACAGTGTTCCTCCTCAAATCAAAATGATTAGCAGCGGATAAAAATAAAGCCCGATTGCAGTTTACAAGGTCCATGTGCTATCGGGTATACGGGTCAAAATTCAATTTATTCTGCTTTGGAATTTGAGAAAAGAAAAAGGGAATAAAACTCGAAAAATTTCGGGAAAAGGCTTGACAAATCCACAGATACGGTGTATCATATTACAATGTATCATCATGGATAGATATGCCGTTTCTTTCTCTGATCTGCATTATAACACAGTTCCGAAAAATAATCAAGCATAATCTATAAAATTCACATGAACGGATATTCTTTCCGCCGTTTTTAAGTGATTTTGCTTAAAAACACGGGTCAAATACTAAGAATGGAGTGGTTGAGTCAATGGTGAATGTTAAGCCGGTACAGCTTGGCAAGAACACACGCATGAGCTTCTCGCACATCAATGAAGTTCTCGATATGCCGAACCTGATCGAGATTCAGAAAAATTCCTACGACTGGTTCCTGAAGGAAGGTCTGAAGGAAGTTTTTGACGACGTCTCCGGCATTACGGATTTCAACGGAAATCTGGTTCTGGACTTCGTGAACTACAAGCTCGACGAAAAACCCAATTACACGGTAACGGAATGCAAAGAGCGCGATGCTACCTATGCGGCAGCCCTGCGCGTCACTGCACGCCTTCTCAACAAGGAAACGGGCGAGATTAAGGAATCTGAAGTCTTCATGGGCGATTTCCCGCTGATGACACCGTCCGGCACCTTTGTGATCAACGGCGCAGAACGTGTTATCGTTTCCCAGCTTGTTCGTTCTCCGGGCGTCTATTATAAGATGGAGTACGATAAAACAGGCAAACAGCTTTTCTCTTCCACCGTCATTCCGAACCGCGGCGCATGGCTGGAGTACGAAAACGATGTGAACGACGTGCTCTACGTGCGTATCGATAAAAACAGAAAGCTCCCGATGACCGCGTTCATCCGCGCACTCGGTCTCGGCACCGACGAAGAGATCAAGGAATACTTCGGCGAAGACGAGCGTATCCTTGCGACCATCGATAAGGATACCACGCACACCATGGAGGAAGGCCTCTTTGAGGTGTACAGAAAGCTCCGTCCGAGCGAGCCGCCCACGGTTGAAAGCGCGCAGTTCCATTTGAACGGCCTGTTCTTCGACCCGAGACGCTACGACCTCTCCAGAGTCGGCCGTTATAAGTACAATAAGAAGCTGAACCTCGCCGGCAGAATCACCGGCCGTCAGCTTTCCCGCCCAATCGTCAACCCGGCGACCGGCGAGGTGATGGCAGAGGCGGGCACCGTTGTGTCCCGCACGCTTGCCGAAGACATCGACAACGCCGGTGTGACCACCGCCTGGGTTGCTCTTGAGGACGACAAGGAGACGAAGGTCATCTCAAACGGTATGGTCGATATCGCAAAATACGTTTCCTTTGATGCAGAGGCAGAGTGCGGCATCAACGAACGTGTGCGCTACGCAGTGCTCTCCGAGATTCTCGAAGCGTGCGGCGACGACGAAGAGAAGCTCAAAGAGCAGCTCACCGCACGTCATGACGAGTTGATCCCGAACCACATCATCATTGATGATATTTTCTCCTCCATCAACTACCGGACTGCGCTCAACCAGCAGTACAGCGTCAGCATTTCGGGCGGCAGCGGCAAGACCGGCTACTACTTCTCGGGCGGCTACTACAACGAGCAGGGAACGACCGTCGGAACGGGATTCGAGCGTCTGAACCTCACGATGAAGACCGACTACGACCTGCTGCAGAACCTGCGCTTCGGAGCCTCGGTGTTCGTGGGGCAGAACAAGAACGACTCCTACCTCTCCGACACGGACGTGTTCACCAACCCGTCGCGCTACACCCGCACGGTGAACCCCTACCTCAACGCCTACAATCCCGACGGCAGCTACGCGTACGACCCCGACATGACGGTCAATACGGGCAACACCGACGTGCTCGACTTCAACTTCCTGGAGGAACGCGCCCGCACGGAGTACACGCTCAAGACCCGTTCGATCAAGACGATTTTCGACCTGGATTACCGTCCGGTGAAGGGATTGAAACTCTACACGCAGTTCGGCCTGCAGGTCGACAACTCCGCGACCGAGAAAATGGCGCAGGAAAACACCTACTTCACCCGCAAGTATCAGCTCAAATCAATGGTGGATCAGGTAGTGCGCCTGCCGAAAGGCGGCGTAATCCAGAACTGGAACGGCGACCTCTCGCAGTACAACTGGAAAGCGCAGGCCGAATATGCGGGCACGTTCGGCGGAAAGCATGAACTGGACCTGATGGCCGGTCTGGAGATGCGCGGCGTAACCAACACGACCGTACACACCAAGGGATTCGGATACGACCACAAAACGATGACGACCAAACCGATCAACGTACCCGAAGACAGCGACCTGCTGGACGACGAGAGTTTCAGGCAGTATACGAAAAGCTTCTACGAAAACCGCTACATGTCGTACTTCTTCACAGGGTCGTACACCTACGACAACCGCTACACCGTTTTCGGTTCGATGCGCTACGACGGCACGAACCTCTTCGGCGTGGACCCCAAATACAAGTTCAACCCGATGTGGTCCATCTCGGGCGCATGGAGCATCAACCGCGAACGGTTCCTGCGCGACGCCCGGTGGCTCGACAACCTGCGTCTGCGGGTATCCTACGGCGCCCAGGGCAATATCGACCGCACCACCTCGCCCTACATTCTCGGTACGTGGAACAGCACCTCGCTCGGCGGAGCGAGCGAAGACCGCATCGACGTAACGTCGCCGCCCAACCAGAACCTGCGCTGGGAGACGACCTATTCGTGGAACACGGCCCTCGATTTCGCTGCTTTCGAACACCGTATCGGCTTCACGTTCGAACTCTACGGACGCCGAAGCAAGGACCTGATCACCACGCGCACGATCCCTTCGGAGACGGGATTCATCTCGACATCGAGCAACTACGGCGAAATCTCAAGCAAAGGTATCGAATTCACGCTCAACACGGTGAACGTCCGCACGCGAGACTTCCGCTGGGAGACCTCGATCAACATCGCCCACAACACCGACAAGGTCGAAAAGGTGCGTATCGACGACAACAGCTGGAGCCCCTCGCTGCAAGGCTATTCGTCGGGCGCCGTGTTCGCCATCAAAACCGCCGGGCTGGACGCAAACGGCATTCCGATGTTCTGGCGCGACGGAAAGAAGATCTCGCTCCAGGAGTTCGTCGGTTTCCGCGTGGAAGCCAGCGACCCCTGGGGACTGGGAATTCCGGAATATTTCGAATACGGTCCGGCGATGAATGTATCGCAGAAGGACGTGCGCGGCTACCTGACCTACGTCGGTTCCCACAACCCGGATGTGACGGGAGGTTTCAACAACCGGTTCTACTACAAGAATTTCGACCTGGCGATCTCGTGCAACTTCGTTTTCGGACAGCTCATGACGCGCTCGCCCTTCTACAACCCCGCGCAGACCAACCCCGGGCAAAACTACACCACCGAAATGAACAAGGTGTGGTCGCCGTCCAACACCTCGGGAACCTATCCTTCGCTCACGGGCAACCTGCAGGCCGACGGTTCGGCCTGGGGCGACTGGGACGAGAATCCCGATCCGTACAGGGTCTATTACTGGATCATGGACAATTTCCCGACAAACGTCAACCTGTTTAACAGCCTCGACATCTGGAACAGGAAGATCAACTACTTCCGCGTGAACAGCATCCGGCTGGGATACTCCTTCCCGCAGCGAATCACACGCAAACTGCGCATGGCCGGATTGCGCGTGCACTTCGAAGCCCGCAACCCGCTGGTGATCGCCACGAACTACGACGGCTATTTCGATCCCGAGACCTACGGCAACATCTATGCGCAGCCGATGGCGCGCACCTACTCGGTCGGACTGAACATTACCTTCTAATACGTTGAAAAAATGAGAAAAAACGCATATATCCTGCTTGCCGCACTGGGACTCGCCTCGTGCAACTACCTGGAAATCGAGCCTGTCGGAAAGGTGATTCCCCACAAGACCTCGGAATACCGGGCGCTGCTCACCGAGGGTTACAGCCGGTTTCCCTACACCAGTTCGAAGGCCTACACCGGACTGCTGTCCGATGAGGTCGGCATGTTCCACGAAGGCAACTTCTTCGACAGCAGCGACGCCATAGCCCTCTCCTACAACTACACCTGGCAGTACGAAACGCAGATGTGGGAGTATCCCTACCAATATTATTACCGCGCCGCCTTCCAGGCCAATGCCGTGATCGACGGCGTGGCGGACGCGGACGACGACTCCTCGGAAGACAAGCGGCAGATTCTCGGCGAAGCCTATGCCATGCGCGCTTACGCACACTTCGATCTGGTGAACCTCTACGGGAAGCCCTACGATCCGCAGACCGCTTCGACCGACCGGGGCGTACCCCTGTCCACCTACATCGACATCGAGCAGAAATACCGCCCGACGAACGTCGCCGCAGTCTACCGGCAGATCGTCGAAGACATCGAGGCCGCCGAAAGGACGATGACCCTGGAGAAACAGGAGAGTCCGACGCTCAACTACCGGTTCTCGCTCGATGCGCTCGCCGCCTTCAAGGCACGCGTCATGCTCTACATGCGCAACTGGCAGGCGGCTTACGATGCAGCGACGGGCCTGCTGCCCAAATACGAACTGGTGGATTTCAATGCCTCTCCCGAAAGCGGCGACCTGCCGTGGAAAGCGACCTCTCCGGAAGCCATATTGGCCTGGGAACGCCCGTTCGGCGGCGGAAACGGCGATCTGCGCGGCGCCAGCATCCTGTCGGACAAGATCCTCGGGCTGCTGGACGAAGCGACGGACAACCGCCGCAACTACCTCAACCCGGTGAATGCCTACGACGAAAACTGGACGCCGACGCTGCTGGGATACTGCGTGAACCGCTCGTCGTCGGACCGCGTGTCGATCCGCATCGCCGAGATGTACCTCATCGCCGCCGAAGCCGGCTCATACCTGCCTGCGGAACTGGAAAAGGCCAAGGGATACCTGCTCGACCTGAAGGCCAAGCGGCTGAAACCCGAGGCGATGGAGACCCAGCGCACGAAGGTCGGAGCGATGGATGCGGAGCAGCTGCGCACAGAGATCGCCGACGAGCGCGCCCGCGAACTGATCGGAGAAGGACACCGCTGGATGGACCTCCGCCGGACGACCCGGCCGGCCATCGTCAAAACCTACAAGGACCGGACCTACACGCTCAATGCGAATGACGCGCGTTACACGCTGCCCTTCCCGCAGTCGGCCATCGATAGCAACCCCGAGCTGAACGACTGAACCGAGGGAACGGTCCGGAGACCTTCGGGGTCCCGATGAAAAAACAGTCCGGTTTTTGCACCGGACTGTTTTTTTTATAATTTTACACGCCATGAGAGCCATTATCATAGGGGGCGAGCCGCTGTCGGTCGCGGAGCTGCGCACGACGCTCGCAGAGGTCGCGCCGCAGATCGAGGTCGTCGCCACGGCATCGTCGGTCGCGGAGGCCGCCGCTGTCATCGCCGGCGTCGGTCACGACCTGATTTTCATGGACATCCACCTCGGAGACGGCAGCGGGTTCGACATCTTCCAGCGCACGGAGATCTCCGTGCCGGTCATCTTCATCACGGCCTACGACTCCTATGCCCTGAAAGCCTTCGAAAACAAGGGCATCGACTACCTGCTGAAACCCTTCGGACGCGAGGATTTGCAGCGGGCGATCGACAAGCTGGGGCTTCTATCGGGGGGGGGAAGCGCGTCTGCGGAGCACGGAGCCCCGACGCAGACGCCACCGGTTTACCAGGAACGGTTCCTGGTACACATGGGCGCCCGGATGAAATCGGTCACCACGGCCGAGATCGCCTATTTCATGGCCGACGGCAAGTACCTCCACCTCGTGACCCACGACGGAAAAGACTACATCGTCGACCGCACGCTGACCGAAGTGGGCGAAAAACTGCCGCCGAACCTCTTTTTTCGGATCAACCGCCGTTTCATCGTCGCCTTCGACGCCATCCGGGAGATGATACGCTACTCGGGCAGCCGAATCAAGGTGGTGCTCCACCCGCCCCTCGCCGAAGGAGAGGAGGCGTTCGTCAGCACCGACCGCGTGCCCGATTTCAGGCAGTGGCTGAACCGGTAGCACTCCAAGCCATCAGCCATAAAACCCTCCGAGAACGGATTTTTCGGATTATCCCTGCAATTTTTGATTTTAAGCGAGTGAGTTTCGCGCATCGTGAAAAACGGAGCGGATGGGTAGTACTTGAAGTACATTCCATTCGCCCCGTTCGAGGGATGTGCGGAAACAGCCGCTTATAAATCGAAAATCAAAAAGGCAGGTCGTCCGGATCGTCGGCCGGGACTGAAGGAGCTGCCGGCTGGGGCTGCGGAGCCGCTGCCGGACGGGGTGTCTGCTGCTGATAACCGCCCTGCTGGCCATAGGAAGCCCCCTGCGGCTGTGCGCCGTAGGAGGGAGCCGGAGCGCCGTCCGAAGCGGGATTGTCCGAGCGACGCCCCAAGAGGTTCATCGTATCGGCCAGAATTTCGGTCGTATAGCGTTTGTTGTTGTCCTTGTCCATCCATTCGCGGGTGCGCAGGCGCCCCTCGATATAGATTTGCGAGCCTTTGCGGACAAAACGGTCCACCACGTCGGCAAGACCGCGCCACAAGGTGATCGTATGCCACTCGGTGTGTTCCTTCGTCTCGTTCGACGCCCGGTCGAACAGACGCTCCGTCGTCGCCAGACGGACGCGGGCGACCTTCACGCCGCCCTCGGTCGTACGCACCTCGGGATCGAGGCCCACGTTGCCGATCAATATAACCTTATTTACCATAAGTTTACAGGTTTTTAATCATTCGACGGAAAAGAAGCTCCATGCGCACGCCGGCCTTTTTGCCCTGACGCTGCACGTCCTCGTGATCGCCCACCTCGTCCGAAAGGCCGCAGTTGGTGATAACCGACACGCCGAAGACGGGAATCGACATGTGACGCGCCACGATCACCTCGGGAACGGTCGACATGCCCGCGGCGTCGCCGCCGATGGCCTTGAAATAGCGGTATTCGGCCTGCGTCTCGAACGTGGGACCCGTGCCGCCGACATAGACGCCGTACTGGAGCTTGATCGACTCCTCTTCGGCGATCTTCGTGGCAGCGGCGATCAGCGACTTGTCGTAGCAGTTGTGCATGTCGGGGAAACGCGGCCCGAGCTGGGCCATGTTGGGACCGATCAGCGGATTGGGCATCAGGTTGATGTGGTCGGTGATGACCATCAGGTCGCCCACGCGGAACGACGGGTTGATGCCGCCCGAAGCGTTCGACACAAAGAGGTATTTGATGCCGATCTGCTGCATCACGCGCACCGGGAAGGTCACCTGCTGCATCGTGTAGCCCTCGTAGTAGTGGAAGCGGCCCTGCATGGCGACGACCCGGCGGCCTTCGATCTCTCCGAAGATCATGCGGCCCTTGTGGCCCTCGACCGTCGAAACGGGGAATCCGGGAACGTCCTTGTATTCGATGATGAACCGGGCGTCGATCTTATCGGCGAAATCGCCCAGTCCGGTTCCGAGTATGATCCCCACTTCGGGCGCGAAATCCTCGGTCCGGGTTCTGACGAAAGCGGCGGTTTTCTTAATTTCCTCTAACATCTTCTTCTAATTTTTGCAGAAAATCCGTTGCCGAATCCTCTATGAATGAAATATTTATCGGTAAATAGTACAGGTTGCTGCGGACCCGGGCGGGGATTTTCGCCCGGTTGGTCATCTTGACGGCATCCTTCTCGGTGGTAACAATTACCGCGCCCGGATGCTTCTCCAGAAGCGCCGCGAGGGCGTTCATGTCGCGGACCTTGTAGACATGGTGGTCGTCGAGCGTCATCTCGGCCACGACCTCGTAACGTTCGCGGAGCGTCTGCACGAAGGGCTTCGGGTTGCCGATGCCCGAAAGGGCGATCACCGGCCGCCCCTGCGCCAGCGGCTCGCCGGACGCCTCCTCGGCATAGAGAGGCTGGGGCATGAAACTCTCGAAACGCGTGAAATAGACCCGCT
>ENA-ORMN01001938-ORMN01001938.1-human-gut-metagenome-genome-assembly--contig:-NODE-1938-length-19099-cov-6.070521_pt1 | contig 19099 bp, 19 predicted proteins | sample MGYA00242102_ERZ508993 | MGnify/ENA primary metagenome ERZ508993 (study PRJEB26280, sample SAMEA2338770) | human gut metagenome | biome: human gut; feature: human-associated habitat; material: faeces... | reverse complement strand
TTTCGGGTCGTGAACCATTCGAGCGGATACACTTGATTTTTACCGCATTCATGGTATAATCAAAATACCCGAAGGAAACGAACGGGATCCATACAAAAGAGGTGCTGACATGAACGAAGATTTCGGCGGCGATATCATTACCATCTCCGACGAGGACGGCAACGAGTTTGATCTCGAGCTGCTCGATACTATTGAATTTGAAGGCCAGACGTACTGCGTGTTCGTCCCGGCAGACATTGAAAACATGGACGTGAACGATCCCGATTACGGTCTCATCTTCCTGAAGAGCCGCGAGGAGAACGGCGAGGAGCTTTTCGACTCCGTGGACGACGATGACGAGCTGGATCGCGTGTACGAATACTACCAGCAGATTATGGAAGCGGAAGAAGAGAAGGAATAAGATTTTCTTTCTGCGGTGCTCGTAGCCACACTTCACCGGGTCATTTTAAACCCACATTAGATATAAGGGACGCCTATCTCCGGCCGTGAATTGCAGGCCTCCCGGCTTTTTGCCGGACGTTGGAAGCGCGGAAGCGATCGGGCGGCGACCCACCTGCCGAGTCGTGCAGGTTCTAATCTGACCCCTACGGCATTGCGGAGGGGGCGCACCTTCGGGTGCGCCTTTTTTATATTCAAATGGGAGAGCCCTGCGGGGCTCTCCCATTTGAGGGGATCGCGGCTCGCCGCAGCGTACGCTCTTCGAGCGCACGTTTGCGAGCCGAGAAGGATTTTGCCGACGCACATGTCGCCGGCAAAAATGATTTAAACTCCATTTGCGCCTGCGGGCGCAAACTCTGCGAGGCGTTTTGACGTTCTGCGGGGCTTTTGGCGCACCTTCGGGTGCGCTTTCTTTATTCTCGGGCAATTTGCCGCAGGGAAGCGTGCCGCGGCGGCGCGATTTCTCTCTTTTTGCCGTTGCGCAGAGAGACTGCTTCATCGTATTCTAACAGCATACTGAGTAGGAAAGTGATCTGCGATGACATCCTTGCAGAAATGGGGAAAGTCCGTCCGCACGACGATCCCGGTCATGGCCGGGTATCTTGTGCTCGGCGCGGGCTTCGGCATACTGCTGCGCACGCGCGGCTACGGTCTCGGCTGGGCGCTTGCCATGAGCGCGTTTATTTACGCCGGGTCGATGCAGTATGTGGCCATCGACCTTCTGACCGGCGGCGCGTCGCTCCTGACGACGGCCGTTACCACGCTGCTCGTGAACGCACGCCATCTTTTTTACGGCATTTCCATGCTCGAGCGCTACCGCGCCGCGGGAAAATACGCGCCGTATCTCATTTTCTCGCTGACGGACGAGACGTATTCGCTCGTCGCCGCGCGCGAGGATCTCACCGGCGCGGAGTGCTTCCGCATCTCGCTGCTCGACCAGCTTTACTGGGTACTCGGCACGGCGCTCGGCTCGCTTGCGGGCGCGTATCTGGACTTTAATACGACCGGCATCGACTTTTCACTCACGGCGCTCTTTCTCACGGTGTTCACCGAGCAGTGGCTGGAGACGAAGGATCACGCCCCGGCGCTCATCGGTCTCGGCGTTTCGATCGTCTGCCGTCTTCTGTTCGGCGCGGACAGCTTCCTGCTGCCGACGATGGGCGGCATGCTCTGCTGTCTTTTGGTGCTCGACGCGCGCCGGACGAAGAAGGGAGGCGAGAGCGTATGAATACGCACGCCGTTTTGCTCATCGCGGTCTCCGCGCTCGTCACGGCGCTCATCCGCTTCGCGCCGTTTCTTGTATTCCGCGGCGGCGGGGAGACGCCCGCCGTGATACTGCGGCTCGGGAAGCTTTTGCCGTGCGCGGTCATGAGCATGCTCGTGGTGTACTGCCTGCGGAATATGGACTTTGCCGGCGCGAGCCACGCCCTGCCGGAGATCATCGCCGCGGCGGTCGTCGTGCTGCTGCACGTCTGGCGGCGGAATACGCTTTTGAGCATCGTCGCCGGGACGGTCGTCTACATGCTGCTCGTGCAGCTTGTGTTTGTGTAAAAGAATATGGGATAAGGAAAGCCGGAAGTCCGCAGACTTCCGGCTTGGTCTTTTTTAATAGTAAATAATGATCTCGTAGGCTCCAAAAACTTTTAAAAACTGGTCGTTTCCCGTATAATCCGCAAGTTCAATCTCGCAGTCGCCGACATACCAGCTGTAGGTTGTTGTATCAACCGGCGAATCATATATCTCCGGATCACCGTATTTTTCTGCAAGTTCACAGGCGGCGGTTTCGATGGCTTCTTTGGCAAGCCGCCGGTCTTTCGCCGTCACCGTATAATCAAGCCTTTCCAGAACCGAGTCCATGCCGCGCATTCCGTCATAGAGATAGTGCATGACAATAATACAGAGCGTACTGTCACTGTAGTAGCTCACGAGAGTTGAATAGGTATCACCTATATACATGACGGAATCATAGTGATCATAATAGTCGTCGCCGCTCTCCGAGGACGACGGCTCTCCGAGCAGGTCTATTATATCGTCTCGTGTTTCTGCTTTTAAAAACGCATCCATTGTCAGTTTTTTTCCGTATGCGGAGCAGGCACTCATCGAGATAAGCCAAAGAAAAGCCAAAGCAGAGGCCAGAATCTTTTTTGCTATTTTCATAAATGGCCGCCTTTCAGCTGAATTTCATCGGATTGACAAGTGAGTACGATGCAAAATCGGTGGAGAAATATGTTTGATACGGGGTGATATAAAAACCAGAAACGAAGTCGGAGATGTCCGAAGACTCTTCGATAAAGCAGACAGGGCGTTCGGCGGGTTCGCCGCCGTCCTCACTGATATACTCCACATGCCCGTTCAGCATGGCCATCCCTATCATAAACGCGGTCTTTTCCATATCCCGGAGGGAGAGCTTGTCAGAGTCAAGGGAATCAATGATATCAGAGAGTCCGATGATGTCCGTGCTGTATTCATACAGAATATTGCCGTTATACAGCGAGAAAACGGAAGAAAGGTTTGCCTCAGAACTGTCGTGAACGGCAAGCAGTTTCAGTTCTCTGCCTTTGCAGCCGGCAGAAAAAATCCCATCCGAGTTCATGAAAAACAGCGTATCTCCCTTGCGGCATATCTGCGTGGCTTGGGTGGAAAAGAGTGGCTGACTCTTCCCCGAGCGGAGGTCATAAGCGAGTATTTCGTCCTCGGAGGAATAATAGACCGTTTTGCCGGAGAAATGCACGGCGCGGCAGTTTTCCAAAAGGACGGCGTCCGTGCTCGGCTCGGCGCTTTCCAAAGTACCCTTGTAAAGCGTTCCGTCTGCGCAGTAGAACAGATCGGAATTGCGAACGAGAAAGTAAGAAATCCGTGTTTCCGCAGGAAAACGCCGCAGCACGGTCAACTCGCCGGAGGTTTTGTCAATATGGGCGAGATACGGCGCGCCCTTGGAACCTTTCGCCCCGAGACAGTACAGTTCGGAGCCTGCGGAACGGATTGCTTTGATGGTGTTTTCCTTGCAGATCACCCGAGATTCGTCTCCGCTCGGATCGACCTCGTACACGACGATGCGTTTGTCTTCGCTGTTGATATGATACGGCGCAAGATAGTATACATATTGGTTGTCGTAGGTCACAAGACCGCCGTTATCGTAGTTAAGCTCAGCAATATAATCGTCGGCAGACTTTCTGCCGATAAGGAGGAAAATCACTGCGGCAGCGGCGAGTACGAGAAGAACGGGAGCCAGCCATTTCCATACGGGCGGGGTCTTCTTCGAGACTTCGGGGGCAGCTTCAGCAGCGCCTGCGTCAGTAGCCGTTTCGGGAGCTGAGCCGTCCAGTCCCAGCGCGGCGGAGGTTTCTTTATATTCCGTATCCATGATCTCCCTCAGCTTTCCGACGAGACCGGCTCCTGCGCCGGTTCTTCTTTTACTTTACTCTGGTCGGCATTGCCCGTTTCAGCGCACGGGAACTGGCCGCTGAAGCGGTAGAAGCCGCAGAAGAGCGTGCCGGTGATCAGAAATGAGCCGGAAAGAACGAAAAAACCGGTGGCATAGTTGCCGTTGATGATGTAGTTATAGGCGTCTCCGCCGACATAGGCATTGTGCGTCGTCATAAAGCTGTATTCCGGGTTGCTATAATTGGTCATTTTGTCATAGCCCTTATAGAGCATGACGGCGGACAGCAGATAAAAGAGGATCGCGATAATGAGCAGGAACTTTGCGGGTTTTCTGACTTCCATTTTCTGCCTCTCCTTTGTGGTGTAAAATTGTATTGTTATTCTATCATTATTAAACCAATAAATCAAGTTAATCTATAAATTTATTATACGGACCGTACCATGTTGTTATACTGATACGGGTGATTTCATGGCGATTGATTATACAATGATCGGAAAGCGGCTGAAAGAGAGCCGCATGGCCGCGAAGCTGACGCAGGAAAAGGTGGCGGAAGCGGCGGATATCACAACGGTGTATCTGTCCAAAATCGAAAACGGAAAGGTCACGCCGACGCTGGATACCCTCGGCGCCGTCTGTGCGGCGGTGAATGCCGATCTGGGCTACGTTGTGTCCGGCTGTCAGTACAGCCAGAAGACCTACGGCAGCGAAACGGTGCTGCAGCTGTTTCAGTCCTGCACGCCGGAGGTGAAGCCGATCGCTCTGGCGGTGCTGAAAGACCTTGCCGCGCTGCGAAAGGATAAGGAATAAAATTAAGAATAAGGAAAGCCGGAAAGTCTGCGGACTTCCCGGCTTTTCGCAAAAAGTCGCTAAAATACAAATAAAGTCGCCAACGCGCATTTACAGAATGCACGGCAGGAGCAGATAATAAGTTCAACGGTTTAGTCAGTTTGACCAACGGCGGAGGCGGAATACGGCAAACGCCGTATTGCAATCCCGCCAAAAACCGGTACAATATGGATAGGCGGCCGACAGCCTTGATGCAAAAGTGTGCGGGCAGCAAAAGTCCTTTTTCCCGCCGGAAGCCATCCGTATGTACGCCAAAACGCGCCCTAAAAAGTGAGGAGGATCAGCATGGAACACAAACTTGCAAAACTGCTTGCTCTGCTTCTGGCTGCCGCGCTTCTGACGGCATGCATGGCCGGCTGCGGAGCCACGCCCGAACAGCCCGCGAATACGGACAGTCAGACGAAAAACACACCGGCGGACACTGCCCCGACGGACAGTGAGATCACCCTGACCTTCTGGCACACCTACGGCGACACGGAAGAAACTCAGCTTCTGAACGTGGTGCTGCCGCTCTGGGAAGCCGCGCATCCGAACATCAAGATCGAAGCGATCCGTCAGGACGGCGGCCAGTTCCACGAGATGATCGTCACCTCGTTCGGCACCGGCATGAGCCCCGACGTGGCGCGCGTTGACATCGCCAACATCGCATCCTACGCGAAGCAGGGCGGTCTCGTTGCGCTGAGCGATTACGCAGACTTTGCGGAGATCTCCGGCAATTATCTGGAGGCGCCGCTTTCCACCAACCTCTATCAGGGCAAGTACTACGGCCTGCCACTGGACACCAACTGCAAGGCCGCGGTCGTCAACACGAACGTGCTCAAGGAGATCGGTCTGGACGCGGTTCCCGAAACGATGGAAGCCTTCATTGAGGCGGCCAAGGATCGCGGTACCTACAGTCTGAACGTTTCCGGCGTCGGCGACTGGGATATGTACCCCTACTTCTGGCTGTTCGGCGGCACGCTGACCGATGACGGCTTCACAAAGGCGACCGGCTATCTCGACAGCGAGAAGAGCATTGCCGCCATGGAAAAGCTCATCGAGCTGCACGAGCAGAAGATCTTCACCATCCGAGACGTGGACGGCTCCGTAGACGCCTGGGACGGCATCAACAGCGAGTACGCCATGTTCTTTGAAGGCCCGTGGTACTTCGGCTCCTACGACGACTGCGAGGCAAAGGGCATCGTCGCCGCGACCATCCCGACCTACGAAGGCCGCAGCGCCTCCGTCGTCGGCGGCGAGGACATCGCCGTTTTCTCGACCAGCGAGCAGAAGGACGCGGCTTACGAATTCGCCAAATTTATGACGAGCGAGGAAGTACAGCTTGCCATGCTCCAGTCCGGCCAGCTTCCCATTCTGAAGTCTTTGGTGGAGAATGAGGCTGTCACGAGCAACCCCGTGTGGTCGGTTTACATGAAGCAGATGGAATCCGCCAAGGCGAGAATTCCTTCCCCCAATAACTCCGCGATCCAGGAGATCTGGAGTGAAATGGTCACCAGTATCTTTGTGGAGGGCACGGACGCGGCCCAGGCGATGCACGACGCCGCTGTCCGGATCGACGAGCAGCTCGCCTGAAAGCAAGAGCAGAATATCGGGAGCGCAGGACCGGACGGTTCTGCGCTCTCTTGGAAAAGGAGGCAGCGCCGATGAAGCTGCTGCAGCGTGAAAGCTCCCCGCTAAGCGGAAAACCGTCGTTCAAAAAAGGCCTTCGTGCTTATGCGGCGGCAGCACCGTTCGTCCTTCCCGGACTTTTGCTGGTGTTGGCGTTTGTGGTCTACCCGATGTTTTTTACGATCCGGATCGCGCTGTCCGAATATAAGATCGTGCAGGGCGAGATCATCTTCATCGGCTGGGAGAATTTCAAAAGCGTTTTGTCCAGCGGCTCCCGTTTCTGGTACGCCTACCGGAACAACTTTCTGTATGCTCTGGTGACGGTGCCGTTTATCCTGCTGCTCGGTATGCTGTTCGCGTACCTTATCAACAATCTCAAGCGCGGGCAGGGGATCTTCCGCGTCGGGTTTTATCTGCCGGTCATCACCTCGTGGGTCATCGTCAGTCTGGTGTTCCAGTACATGTTCAACAACTCTGACCGCGGGCTTATCAATTACCTGCTGGTCGATGTACTGCATGTCATGGACGATTATGTGCCGTGGCTGCTGCGCGAATGGTCGGGCAACGCGGCGATCTGGCTGATGGGCATATGGAAAAACGTCGGCTGGTCGATGCTGGTCTATCTCGCGGCGCTGCAGGGGATCCCCAAGGAGCGTTACGAGGCTGCGGAGCTGGACGGTGCGGGCCTATGGGGAAAATTCTGGCATATCACGGTGCCGAGCGTTCGCCCGACGACCTTTTATGTGATGGTCAATATGATCATCGGTTCCTTCAACGTGTTCATTCAGGTCATGATGCTGACCGGTGGCAACCCCAATGGGAAAACCTCGGTGCTGCAATACCTGCTGTACGACAAAGCCTTCAATCAGTTTGAATTTGGCGAGGCCTCCGCGATCGGTATGATCTCCGCCGTGACGATCGTCGCGCTGACGATCGTTCTCAATCGTGTTTTCAAGCTGGATAACGTGGAACAGGAGGGATGAAAATGAAGCTCCGCGGCAAGAAAGCAACGGAGATCCTCGGTCAGGTGGTTTTATGGATCATTCTGATCGCGTCGCTGCTGATCTTCTCCGTTCCGTTCCTTTTTATGATCACGAACTCCTTTGAGGAGTTCAGTTATGTGCTGCCCTATCCGCCGAAGCTCTTTCCGACGCGGCTGGATTTTTCGGCGTATCAGCACATTCTCGGCATGGATATTTTCCCGACGGCGCTGAAAAACAGCGTGATCAACACCGTCATCACCGTTGTGATATCGGTATTCGTTTCCACGCTTTCCGCCTACGGCTTTGCCCGCATCCGTTTCCCCGGACGCGACAAGCTCTTCGCGGTATATATGTTTACGCTGATGGTGCCGGGGTTTCTGAATATCATTCCGCAGTTTTTGGTGCTCCGCCGGCTCGCGCTGCCGGGGCTGCCGAACGGCCTGATCGGAACGCGGGCGGGACTCATTCTGGTCTACGTTGCGACCAACGTCTGCGGACATACCTTCTTTCTGCGCAACTTTTTCCGCAGCCTGCCGAATTCGCTCGCGGAATCGGTGCTGCTCGACGGCGGCGGTCACAAAGACATTTTCTTCCGCGTGATGCTGCCGCTCTCCGCTCCGGCCGTCGGCACCATGACGATTTTTGCGTTCCAGGGCTTCTGGGAGGAGTACTTTACGGCGAAGGTCCTTGTCGGCGCAAACGAAAAGATGATCACCTTCCCGCTGCTGCTGCAGCGGCTGAACGGGCAATACGCGACGCGGTGGGAGTGGGTTTTTGCCGCGTCGATCCTGGCGCTGATCCCCGTGATCGTTCTGTTTGTGATTTTTCAGCGGAAAACGGTCGTCGGCGGGCTGACGCAGGGGGCCGTGAAAGGATAAACGAATGCAAAAGATCACCTGTCACTTTGACAAAGCGCAGTATCTCCCCGGCGAGCCGGTACGCTTGATCCTGCCGGAGAATTCCGTATCGCCGTCGGTGACGTTCTTCCGCATGGAGCGTGAGATTTTTCTCCATACCGTCCGGCAGGGCGATGCTCTGGTCCTGACGGATGTGCCGCCCGGCGGCTACGGTGTGCGCGTCAGCACCCCGGAAGGCGTTTGGGAGGGCGCGTTCGATGTCGTTTCCGACCGCCGCACGGAGATCCGCTACGGATTTCTGTCGGACTTCTCCCCGCTCGACACGGACACGGCGGACGTGGAGTGGATGCGTGATCTGCATCTCAATGCGGTGCAGTTTTACGACTGGATGTACCGGCACGACCGGCTTCTGCCGCCGGGTGAGCGGTACGACGATCCGATGGGACGCCCAACGGATCTGCGCGTCATCACAAGGAAGATCGAAGCCTGCAAGTCCTGCGGCATCCGGCCTCTGGCCTACGGCGCGGTCTATGCCGCGACAAAGGACACTTTTGAGGCACATCCGGAATGGGGCATGTACACCATGGACGCCCAGCCGATGACGTTTGCCGGGTGGCTCTACTATATGAACATCGCGCCCTCCTGCGGCTGGGCGGAGCATATCGTTGAGGAATTCCGCAGCGCCGTTCAGTTCGGGTTTTCCGGCATTCATATGGATACCTACGGTTTTCCCAAGCGCGTCTGGGACGCGCAGCGGCGACCCGTGGAGCTGGCGGACGAATTCCCGCGCCTGATCCATGCTGCGGCGCAGGCCGTCCGCGAGGAAGCGCCCGACGGCGGCGTGATCTTCAACGCCGTCAACAACTGGCCGACGGAAACGGTTGCCGGGACGGAGCAGGACGCGGTGTATATCGAGGTCTGGCCGCCGCACGACACGTATTTCGATCTCTATCGCCTGATCCGCGAGGCGCGGCTTCTCTCGCACCGGAACGTCATCCTCGCCGCGTATCTGAAGGCGTTTCAGACCGCAGACACGCCCGCCGCGGAGCGCTCGTTCCGCCTTGCGTGGGCGGTGATCTCCGCCTCCGGCGGCACGCAGCTCGTTTTGGGCGAGGACCGGAGCCTTCTGCGCGACAGCTACTACGTCAACTATGCCCGCCTGCGGGAGAGCTTTCTTCCAACGGTGCAGCGCTGCTGCGATTTTCTTGTACGATACAAGGATCTGTTATATAATGATCCCGGTATGGATATCAGCAAAACGGCCTCCGGTGGCATTAACGAGGATGTCCGGTTTTTCTCCGACAAGTGCGCCTTCTCCACGGACGGGCAGGCGGATACGGTCTGGACGATCCTCCGCGAATCGCGTGAACGGCTGACGCTTCATCTCGTCAATCTGACCGGCAACAATGCCCTGTGGAACGAAGGCAAACGCGAGCCGGTACCGGCCGCGGGCATCTCCGCCGCCATCCGGCTCGATCGGCCGGTGCGCGGCATATACTGCGCCTCGCCGGATGACGAAACGCTGGCAGCGCAGAGCCTGCCCTATACGGCAGAACAGACGGAGGCCGGCTGCATCTATACCGTAAAGCTGCCCGACGTGCGTTACTGGACGGCGGTTTGGGTGCAACTGGAGGATCGATGATGCTTCTGTCTTACAACGCAGATCTGCTTCCGCGCGTGCGGATGCTGGGACGGATCAACTATACCGAGCCGTGGATCCATTTTTCACGGACGATCAACGAGTATGTCCTGTATGTCATCCGCGACGGGAACATGTATCTGCGGGAGGACGGAATTCTCTATCATCTCAAGGCAGGCGATTTTTTCCTGCTGGAACCGGGACTGCACCACGAGGGCTACCAGCGCGCAAGCTGCAACTATTACTATGCGCATTTCACCCACCCGGAAATGGCGCGGGCGGAAGACGAGAGCGCAGCCATGGCGCAGCTCGCGGAAAAGCGCCGGCTGAGTCTTGTGAGCTACAATCTGGACGACGCGGACCCCACCGACCCCATTACATATCTCCCCAAGCAGTTTCACCTGCCGCGAAGCGAGTCCCACGCAACGCTCCGCGCTGCGCTGGACTGCTACAACGCCCGCGAGGAGCACTATAAGCGCCGCGCTGCGGCGCTGCTGCATTCGTTCTTTCTGGATGTGGCGCACGAGCATCTGCTCGCCTGCGGCTCCGCGCAGGGAAAAAAGGTGAAAAAGTCGGAGATCGTGGCGGAACGTCTGCTCCATTATCTCAATGAGAACTACGCGCGTCCGCTCTCGAGCCGCGAGATCGAGGACGTTTTTGAGATGAATTTCGACTATATGAACCGCGTCTTTTCCCGGCTGACCGACGCGCCGATCTTCACGTATCTCAACATGCTGCGCATTTATAACGCAAAGCAGCTGATCGCAACGACGGATCTGCCGTTTCAGGAGATCGCATATCTCGTCGGGATCGATGATCGGTACTATTTCTCCAAGCTGTTTCGCAAAATTACGGGCATGAGCCCATCGGAGTATTACAAGGAAGTGAGGAAGCGCACCGATGCAGGAGGGCTATAGATCCGCGGGCTTTGTGCGCCTGTGCTTTGAAAAGCTGCTGCCGCTCGTTGTGCTGAATCTTCTGTTTTTGCTGACGTGCTTTCCGGTTTTGACGGCAAGCGCCGGTTGGACGGCGCTGTGCAGCGCCTGTCAGGGGCTGCTGCTGGACGAAAAGCAGCCGTACCGCCGCTTTTGGAGTGCTTTCCGTATCAATTTCCTCCCATCGCTCCCGCTCGGCGTGATCTTCTTTGCCGGTCCTGCGGTAATTCTTTACGGCTGCTGGTTTTACTTCCGGCTTTCGGAGGGAACGGGGTTCGCAGTGGCGATATCCTGCTTTTGTCTGATTTGCGGCTATCTGCTGTGGTGCGCCGGCTCTTTTGCCTTTTCGATGCTGGCGCGGGTGAAACTGAAGTTTTCGGCGCTGCTGAAAAATGCGTTTGCCCTGACCTTTCGCTTTCCCCGGCTGGCGCTCGGCTGGCTGCTGCTTTCGTTCGCGCTGACGGCGGCGGTCGTTCTGCTGCTGCCGTACAGCTTTCCCTGGCTGGCGCTGCTGGGCGCGGCGCTGCCCTGCTTTGCGGCATCGCGCGGCGTGCTCCCGGTCATTGACGATCTTGTTGTGAAGGAGTGAACGGCTCCATGAAAAATAACTGGTGGAAAGAACGTGTATTCTATCAGATCTATCCCCGCAGCTTTCAGGATTCCAACGGCGACGGTATCGGGGATATCCCCGGTCTGATCTCCCGGCTGGATTATCTGCAATGGCTGGGCATCGGCGCGGTGTGGCTCTGCCCGGTTTACGATTCGCCCAACGACGACATGGGCTACGACATCCGCGACTATCGGAAGATCATGTCCGAATTCGGCACGATGGAGGACTTTGACCGGCTGCTCAAAGAAATGCACCGGCGGGACATCAAGCTGGTGATGGATCTGGTCGTCAACCATTCCTCGGACGAAAACACATGGTTCGTCGAATCGAGAAAATCGAAGGACAACCCTTACCGCGACTATTACATCTGGCGCGACGGGCGCGGCGGAAAAGAGCCGAACAACTGGAGCTCCTTCTTCACGCCGTCGGCATGGAGCTACGACGCGGCAACCGATCAATGGTATCTGCACCTTTTCGGAGAGAAGCAGCCCGATCTCAACTGGGAGAATCCAAAGCTCCGCGAAGAGGTCTATTCCATGATCAACTGGTGGTTTGACAAGGGCGTGGACGGTTTTCGCATGGACGTTATCAGCCTGATCGCCAAAGCGCCCGGCCTGCCCGATGCGCGCGGAGAGGGCTACGTTTTTCCCGGTGAGTACACGGCCTTTCAGCCCAAACTGCACACGTATCTGCGCGAGATGCGCGCTCGCTGCTTTGCCGGACGAAACTGCATGTGCGTAGGCGAGACGACCTGCGTTACGCTCGACAACGCCAACAGCGTCGTTGGGGACGGAAACGAGCTCGATCTCCTCTTTCAGTTTGACATCATGGATATCGACGGTGAGAACGGCAAATGGAACGTGATCCCGTTCTCCCTGAAAAAATTCAAGGCGCTGACCGCCGCGTGGCAGAAAACGCTCGACTGGAACACCCTCTTCTGGGGCAATCACGACCAGCCGCGCATCGTGTCGCGCTGGGGCTGCACCGCCTCGGAACCTCTCCGGCAGCGGAGCGCCAAGATGCTCGCCGCCGCCATGTATCTGCAGCGCGGAACGCCCTTCATCTATCAGGGCGAGGAGATCGGCATGACGAATTACCCGTTTGCCGACGCATCGCAGCTGCGCGATATCGAGAGTCTGAATCTTTTGAAAGAGGCAAAAACGGACGAACAGGCGGCATGGGCCTGGAACGGCATCCGGAACAAGGGCCGCGACAACGCCAGAACGCCGATGCAATGGGACGGCACAGCGAATGCGGGCTTTACAACCGGAATCCCCTGGATCGCTGTAAACCCCAACGCCGCAGAGATCAATGTGCGGAGCGCGCAGGCGGACGAGAACTCCATTCTGCATTTTTACCGCCGTCTCATCGCCCTGCGCGCGGGGAGCGATGTGCTCAAATGGGGCGGTTTCCAGATGCTTGTCCCGGACGATCCGCAGCTTTTTGCTTACCGCCGGAGCCTTGCGGGGAGATCGATCGCCGTGTGGTGCAACTTCAGCGCTGCGCCCTGCCGACTCCCTTGCCCCCCGGAAGGCGCGATCCTGCTCGCCGACGGTCTGACCGGCACCGAATTTGCGCCCTTCGGCTTCGCGGTCGTTTCGGAACGCATGCAGCAAACAAACAAAATCGAACAGGAAAAAATCCGGAAGTCCATGGACTTCCGGATTTTTGTATACCCGAACCCCCAGTTTTACTGGGGGTTACTTTTTATCCGACAGGGCCGGGCATCAGATGCTCTTCCGCCGCTATGCCTTCCTCCGGCAAAATACGGACTTCTAGCCCGGTAATGTAGTTTTCCGGATGGCCTTCACAGCATTGATCGACGATATTCGGCGTGATCACGCAGTCATCCACGCGCAGCTCCCGGCGGTTCGCTTCCTCGAAAAGACGATCAATGGAGTCCTGAATCGTGAGATACGGTCCGTAATGATATCCGCAGAGATACTCGCCCGCAGGAATATAGGAGAGAGCCTGCTCCGCCATCAGCTCGGGAAAATGGTATTCCTGCACGGGGGTGTCTTTGTAAAGCAGAGCGCCGAACCATTTGCGCTCACCGCGGTAAAAGCCGACGGTAGGATAAAAATAAAAAAGCTCATGCGTGAAGAGATTGATCTCATCGCCAATGTGCAGAAAGGCGCGGCGCGGAAACGTCCGGACGGAAAACTTTCCTCTCTGGCTGGAGGATTGCTCCCGGTCGATAAATTCCACTTTTTGCTGGATGATCTGAATGGTGGCGTTCAGCTCATCGCATTGGCGGCGAAGTTTTTCCGCCTGCTCAGAGAGCATTTCAAGATTGTCCCGCAGCGCGTTGTTATGGAGAAAATCCCGTATCTGGGCGAGCGGGTATCCAAGGCGGCGCAGATATCGTATGGTGGCGAGCGGATAGACCTGGTCAAAGTGATAAAACCGGCGGCTGTTTTCGCTGTTGCGTACCTGCGGGACGAGAAGCCCTTTTGCGTCATAGTGGCGGAGGAGCTGCACATCCATGTCGAAAATTTTTGCAAGCTCGCCGATCGACAAAAATTCTTTCATAAAACCTCCCAAGTTTTCTCCGGCACTGTCGATTGGTTTTGTAGGAACATCAGAAAAGCTCCGGAAACAGAAAAAAAGACTTGAACCTAAAACCATTATAGGTTGTAGCGTGAGCATATCATTTTTCTGCGATCGAATCAAGTGAATGGAGGAAGAACATGCAAACTTTTTTGAAGAACGGCTATATCGTCTCCATGGATCAAAACGACACCGTGTTTGACGGCGGCGGGGTGCTCGTGGAAAACGACCGCATCACGGCGGTCGGCCGGGTCGATCCGGCGAAGATCTCGCCCGACGCGGAGGTCATCGACCTGCGCGGAAAATATGTTCTGCCCGGATTTGTGAATACCCACGTCCACACCTCGCAGCAGATATCCCGCGGCGTCGGCGACGATGTGGATTTTATCTGCTGGCTGCACGAGAGAATGTGGCCCTTTGAGAGCAATATGACGGAGGAGGATTCCTACGTTTCCACACTCATGACGAGCCTGGAGCTGATCCGCTCGGGCGTAACGTCGTTTGCCGAGCCGGGCGGTCAGTTCGTCTCCGGCATGGCGCGGGCCACGGAGCAGTCCGGTCTGCGCGGAAAGCTCGCCAAGTCGGTGATGGACTGCGGTGAAGGCCTCCCGCCGATCTGGCAGCGCACGATGGAGCAGGAGCTTGAGCAGCAGGTCGCGGATATCGAAAAATATCACAATACCGCTGACGGGCGCGTGCAGGTCTGGTTCGGTCTGCGGACGATATTCAACAACACCGATGAGCTTTGCGTCCGCACAAAAGAGCTTGCCGACAAGTACGGCGTCGGCATTCACATGCACGTGGCGGAAGCAAAGGAAGAAAAGGAATACACCTACGCGCGCTGGGGCGAGGGGACGGTAAAGCACCTCGAACGGCTCGGTGTGCTGGATAAAAATCTCCTGGCGGTACACACGGTCTGGCTGACCGATGAAGAGCTGGAGCTCTTCCGGAAGCGGGAAGTGAAGATCTCGCACAATCCCGCGTCGGCCATGCGGGTGCTGGGTTTTGCCCGCGTTCCGAAAATGCTGCAGATGGGACTGATGCCGTCCATCGGCACAGACGGCGCTTCGTCCTCCAATCACATGGACATGGTGGATGAAATGTGGCTCACCAGCCTTATTCATAAGGGGTGGCGGCTCGATCCGACGGTGGTCCCGTCACAGGATATCCTGCGCATGGCGACAAAGTGGGGCGCGCGTGCGCTTCTCGATGAAAATCTGTATGGCAGTCTGGAAGCCGGGAAAAAGGCCGATTTGATCGTCATTGATCCGCACGGCCCATCCATGATGCCGGTCAACGATAAAATTGCCGCGCTGGTCACGGCGATGCATTCGGCCAATATCGAATCCACGATGTGCGACGGCAAGTGGCTCATGCGTGAAAGAAAAATCCTGACGCTTGATGAGGAGGCAATTTTGAAAGAGGCTTGTGAACGGGCCGCAGCCATTTATAAGCGTGCGGGCATCGTTCTGCCGGACCGTTTTCCGGTCGTAAAAGTCTAAACTGGTTTTCTGCGGTACACCGTGCCGCCGGAAATAAAACGGGTCAACAAAATACAAAAAATTTTGGAGGTACAGCATGAATCTGAAACTACTGTCTGTCGCCAAAGGCGAAACCCCGGCAGATCTCGTCATTCGGAACGGAAAGATCGTCAACGTTTACTCCGGTGAGATCTACGAGGGCGGCGTGGCCGTCTGCGGCGATACGATCGCGGCCGTCGGCGATGTTGATTACTGCGTTGGCGAGAACACCCGCGTTGTGGATGCGGAAGGAAAGTACCTGACTCCGGGATTCCTGGACGGACATATCCATCCGGAAAGCTCCTCTCTGGCGATTCGGTCCTTTGCGGAAGCGGTTCTCTCTCACGGCACCACGGGCATCATGACCGACCTCCACGAGGTAGGCGTTGTTTCCGGTCTGGAAGGCATCGAAGCGATCCTGAAGGAAGCGGAAACGACCGACCTCAAGCTCTATTTTGTTGTTCCTTCCCATGTCCCGTTTTCCCCCAATCTCGAAACGAGCGGAGGACGCTTCAATCCGGAGATCATCCGCCGCGCGCTTCGCCGTCCGGACGCCGTCGGCCTGTCGGAATGCGTCGGCCCCTATATTATGGCGGGCCTCCCCGACCTGCTCGAGTCGTGTGACGACACGCTCTCCATGCCCGGAAAAACGCTGCAGGGCCATCTTCCGGATATGTACGGCCCGGCCATGAGCGCATGCGTGGCGGCCGGCGTTTCCACCGACCATGAAGGGTTCTGCGAGAAAGACGTTTTTGAGCGTCTTCGCAACGGCTGCCATCTCATGATGCGCGAGGGCAGCGCCGCCCGCAACATGCCGGTGCTTCTCAAGACCGTGATGGAAAATCATCTGGACACCGCCATGGTCAGCATTGTCACTGACGACCTCCATACCGTCGATCTGCAGCAGCGCGGACATCTGGACGATGCGCTCCGCACGGCGCTCGGCATGGGGCTGGATTTCGTAAAAGCCATTCAGATGGTCACGGTCAACTGTGCCCGCGCGTTCAATCTTGACCGTGAGATCGGAGGTCTCGCTCCCGGCCGCCGCGCGGATATCAACATCACCACCGGAGCGGAAGATTTCCGCGTGCTGACCACGTTTGCCGGCGGCCGCCAGATCACCGATAACGGCAAGCTGCTCGTGCATTATGAAACCGCGCAGCACGATCCCTGCGTGCTGAATACCGTTCACCTGAGCCAGCCGGTTACCGCTGACAGCTTCAAGACCCACGTGTCGGCTAAGGCAAAGAAGGTCAAGGCGCTTGTAATGGACACGCTGTCCTACATCCCCTTTACGAGCCGCCGCGACGTGGAGCTTCCGGTCGTGGACGGTGTGGTGCAGTGCGACGTGGAGCAGGACGTGCTGTATATTGCGCAGGTCGAGCGCCACGGAAAAAACGGCAACATCGGCAAGGCGTTCATGGGCGGATTCCGCATCCGCGGCGGCGCAATGGCCTCCTCCGTCGGCCACGATAACCACAACATCATCGTCCTGGGCGACAGCTTTGAGGATATGGCCCTGGCGGTAAACCGCTGCGCCGAGCTCGGCGGCGGCCAGGTCATCGTCCGCAACGGCGAGATCGCAGCGGAAGTCGCGTATCCCGTCTGCGGCCTGCTGAGCGATCTTTCGCTCGACGAGCTGGCGGATAAGAAAAAGGAGCTGAACCGCGTTGCCCATGAAATGGGAACAGAGATCGCTATTCCGTTCATGTTCCTGAGCTTCATCTGCCTTGCGGCGATTCCCGCATACGCCATTACCGACTGCGGCTTTATCGACGTGGTAAAGCAGCAGGTCGTTGATCCGATCCTCGAGGTCGTGGAGTAAGAGAAACAGAAAAAACCAGCGAATAAAAGGGAGAAAACATGAAAAAAGACTTTTTCAGACTTCAGGAACACGGCACCACGACGAAGCGCGAGGTGCTTGCGGGCATCACGACGTTTATGACCATGGCCTATGTGCTGGCAGTGCAGCCGGCGGCCATCTGCGGCTTCGGCCCCGATCTGGTGTTCACGGACGTGAACGGCCTTGTCATCAGCAAATCTGCGCTGCTTGTCATGTGCGCGCTCGTCAGCGGAGCGATTACCCTCTTTATGGGGCTTTATGCAAATCTTCCGCTTGCCCTTTCCACGGCGATGGGCAGCAACTTCATTCTCGGCGGTCTCGTAAACAGCGGCGCGTTTTCCTTCGGCTGGGCCATGGCGCTTCTTCTCTGCTCGGGCATACTGTTTATTCTGGTGACGGTGCTCGGCGTTCGGAAAATGGTTGTCGATCTTCTGCCGAAGAATCTGAAGATCGCCATTCCGACGGCGGTCGGCTTCTTCATTGCGTACCTCGGCTTTAAGAACACCGGTCTGGCTGTTTTTTCAAACGGTCTGGCGCTCGGAGATTTCTCTCAGCCTACGGTCCTCCTTGCGCTGATCACTATGGTCGTCATGGGCGTTCTTACGGCGTACAAGGTCCGCGGCGCCATCCTCATCGGCATTGTCGTCGGGACGATCATCAGCATTCCCATGGGCGTTTCCACGCTGCCGGCGTCGGTTTTCTCTCTGCCGGATGTGAGCGAGCTCGGGAACCTCTTCCTGTGCTATGATTTCAAATCCCTTCTCGCAGACATTCCCGGCGCTCTCGTCTGGATCTTCATTCTGTTCACCAGCGACTTCTTCGCCACCTTCGGCGCTTTGATCGCCGTGGGAGCGCAGACGAATATGCTTGACGAGGAAGGAAACTTCCCCCACATTGAAAAGCCGTTCCTCGTCGATGCCGTCGGCACGGTCGTCGGCTCGGCGACCGGCTGCACGACGATCTCCACGTTCATTGAATCCACCATCGGCGTGGAGGCGGGCGGCCGTACCGGTCTTACGGCGGTTGTCACGAGCATTCTGTTCTTCGTCTGCGTTTTCCTCTCGCCCCTTTTCCTCATGATCCCCACCTCCGTCACGGGCGTTGCTCTGATCTTTGTCGGATTCTCCATGCTCTCCGGGTTTACCAAGCTGGATTTCTCCGACTTCAAAAGCTGCTTTGGCCCGTTCGTCATGATCATGTTCGGCACCTTCACCGGCGATATCGCCGCGTCGATCTGCCTCGGCGTTCTGACCGACGTGCTCATCAAGGTCGTGACCGGCGATGCGAAAAAGGTCCACCCGGTGCTCTATGTACTTTGCATCCCCCTCGTTCTTTATTTTATAGTGTAACGGGTTTTGCTGAAAAAGGCTCTCAGATCTGTGATCTGAGAGCCTTTTTCTTTATAATAATATTATATTTTTAAGCGCGCTTATGTGCCCTTTTCTTTTTTGTTTCGGCAAGAAAATGTTTCCAGCCGTTTTTTTCCTTATTAACGACTTTCAGCAGCGCCTTGATCTGATCGTCGGAAAAGACGTTCGCCATGCGCGCGGCGTTGCGCCACGGCATATCGAGCACGTACATGAGATTCCCGGCGTTTTCCTTGCTGCCCACAAGATTCATCACGCGGCGCGCGGCTTTCAGCGCGTTGTACAGCCCCTTGCCAAGACCGCCGGGGAGATATTTCCCGCGGGAGATGGCGTCGTTGAAGTCCACCGCGCCGCGCTCTTCCCAGCGCGCGGGCGGGATATCGTGCCCGAGCAGCGCGGCAAAGCTCTCGTCGGACACATGCTGCACATCCGCGCGGCGGTAAACGTCAAATTCCGGCGCGGCGTATTCATCGAAGGGCGCTTCGCCGGCAACATGCACCGTGTGTACGAGCCGCAGA
>ENA-ORMN01001920-ORMN01001920.1-human-gut-metagenome-genome-assembly--contig:-NODE-1920-length-19233-cov-3.523777_pt1 | contig 19233 bp, 18 predicted proteins | sample MGYA00242102_ERZ508993 | MGnify/ENA primary metagenome ERZ508993 (study PRJEB26280, sample SAMEA2338770) | human gut metagenome | biome: human gut; feature: human-associated habitat; material: faeces... | reverse complement strand
TTCATCAGAATATGCTTATCATATTCAAGTCGCGACTAATGCTGATGATGTAGAGATAATGAAAAGGAAATCATAATTAGAATGATGGAGAGTACCTTCCAACAGATAAATTGATAGATTCAGAAGATGAGGGAACAGTTGTGGTGAATACCGTGGATAGTGAAATGAAACCAATGAACATGTCAGAGACAGTACCTGAGGCATAATTCTGTTTGTTTGATCTCTTAACAAACAATGGAATTAGGATGACGTAACTGTCTTTTTTCAATCCATTCCTTTGAGTCTACACGACCTGGATACTCAGGAGATGAAAGGACTTTCCAATCAGGATCCTTTGCCGAATCTGCATATTCATGAGCTGCTTGTTGCTGCATAGCACTGATAAAACGAGGAAGAGAAGCACCTGAAGGGATCGGTTCATCTGGACAACTCACCATCGCCTCCATTTTGGTATACGAAGATATATGATTCTGGCCAAATACTTCTTTATCCTACACTAAATTCAACACACTATCACTTACAACCCATGGCTCCTCGCTACGTGCATCCATCACTTCAGCATAACTAAGTGGACCAAAGTGATTCTCATCAGCACGACGCTTTGTATACTCAATTTTAATCTCCTGTAATACCTTTGATTTATCCTTTGGCTTGGCTTCCTGTTCATCCAACTCCTGCTGGAACAAATTGTAACCATTGCTATTCTTTGCTTTTTTTGTTTTCACCGGCACAAGTCTGCCCGGATCAAAAAAGTAGCTGGTATCCTGCGCAGGACGCACCTGTCCCTTGAACACGTCAACCACTGCATTGACAGCATCCGTCTGGTACTGCTGAATTTTAAAACTGAACTTCATTACAGCACCCTCCTCACTGTTTGCGGACTATAGGTGTTGAAAATCTGCTCAAAGTTAATCGCTACGCTGTCATCTGCCTGCGAACTGTCACGCATAACAAAATAGCTTGGCATATCTTTGGCAATGGCAGTGATAACCTCATCCGTCACATTCTTATCAAAGCATGCCATTAAATGACCTTGCGCCACATTGTAGACAGTTTTGCCGGCAATGCTTCTTTTTTCGATTTTACTGGAAAGCGGTGTATCCAGCTTCAGCATAGCATCAAACAGCAAATCCTCATCACTGCGGTCTTTTTTGATATTGTCAACGAACAGGCTCTGCTGTTTATCCATGTATTCCTTCGGTGTGAAGTACACATCTTCCATGTTACTGCTGTCGCATTTCAGCACGCGGAAGCCAATGTCCAATTCCTGTGTTGTCAGCGGATTTTCTTCTTTGATTTTTTGACCTGCACGGCGGATGCGCTCCTTGCCTATTTCACATATGTTTTTATAACCTTCCATACGTGCTATCGATTTTTCCAAAGTCTCTTCTTTTAATTGAATTAAAATATACTTTCTCTTTCCTCTGTCTTCTGAATTAAGTTGCATAACGGCATCCGCAGTTGTTCCTGAGCCAGAAAAGAAATCTAAAATAATATCATCACAACTTTCCGTTTCTGCCATTTTTATTATTCTTTTTATTAATTTAGTAGGTTTAGGAGTATCAAATGGCACTCTTATCTCTTTAAAGATATCTCTTAATTCTGATTTCGCACCAATATTATGTCCTGCATCATCATAAGACCATACAGTTGTCGGTACTATACCTTGTTGAACTTCTGACAAAAATGTTTTCTTATATGGTCTAGATAATCCATCAGTACCAAAAGTTATGCGATTATCTGCTAACATTTCTTCATATCTCTCTTTAGATACACTCCAACAGCGAGATGGTGGTGGAGTAAATTCTAATCCAGCAGGAGACTTTATCACATAATCATTAGTTGAGGAGTAAGTTTTTACTGATAAATTAGTAGCAATCCATGGACCGCGCGGATCATTATCTGGATTTTTATATTTTGCATTTAATTCTGCCGGTCTTTCGAACAAATTAGGATGCCATTTTTCTTTGTTTTTACAAAACAGCAAAATGTAATCATGAACATCAGATAAGTACTTAGCATCATTGGCAGCACCATATTTTTTATGCCAAATTATTTGATTAACAAAATTACTCTCACCAAAAATTTCATCACCAATTTTTCTTAAATTTTCAACTTCGTTATCATCAATGCTGATAAAGATAACTCCATCCTCTCGCAATAAATCCTTTGCCAGCTTCAATCTCGGATATATCATATTTAGCCAATTCGTATGGAACCGACCATTGCTTTCTGTATTAGCTACAAGACGATTCCTTTCATCATCAAACTGTCCGCTGTTTTCAACATACTCATCTGAGCTTTGCTTAAAATCATCATTATAGACAAAATCATTACCCGTATTATACGGCGGGTCGATATAAATCATCTTCACCTTGCCCAAATACGTTTCCTGCAGCAGCTTCAGCACGTCCAGATTGTCGCCTTCAATATAAAGGTTTTCCGTATTATCGAAGTCCACGCTCTCTTCTCTGCAAGGGCGCAAGGTTTTGTTAATCGGTGCATTAGCAGCCAGAATTGCTTTGCGCTTATCCGGCCAGGTAAACTGGTAGCGTTCCTGCAAGCCATCTACAACATGGTTACTAAGCTCCTGTTTCAGCATATCAAAATCAATGGCATGCTCCAGCTTGCCTTCACTATTGATTCTTTCTGTAACGCAATTTGGGAATAGCTCCCTTATCTTCGCTACGTTTGCTGCAACCTTATCCATAGATTGCATGTTGAGATGTTCCATCATTGTAAATCCTCCAGTTCTTTTTTCAGCTTGTTTATTGCTTCACGCAAGGTCAGTTTTTTGCGTGCCTGCTTTTCCGCAAACATTTTCTTCGTCAGCGCTGCTATCTGTGCTTCTGCTTCTGCCCGCCTGCCGGCATTGCCAATCACGGAAGCAGGTGTAAGCCCTGCACGTGGCGTTAATTGCGCCACCTGCAGAGCTAAGTGCTCCCAAATATCATTCAAGCTTGTACCTTGCAAATTCACCTTCTGCTCAGCCACAGGCATAAACTCATTGAGCAATATTCTGTTATCGAAATACAGCGCCAGCTGCAGCTTGTCCTCATAGCAAAGCGCCAACAGCAAGCGCTGGTCAATCAGCCTGCACAGCCTTTGCAAAAGCTTTTCCGCACAGCCCTCCTGCTTCAGCTGTACTGCCAAAACAAAAACTGCTTTTTCCTGCTCCTGCTTTCGCAAGGCAGGAATTGTGCGTAAGGAAATTTCGTTGACGATGGTCATCTGCCTGATGGCAGCGTCAAACTCCTTCTGCTCCGCTGTATTCATTTGAAACTTGCTGTATAAGGCACGTTTGGGAATAATCTTTTTTACTTCTGTAGTCTGCGGTAAGCCTAACATTACTGCTCACCCCGCACAACGAGGAAACAAATCAGTTCAAAATCATCCAGTCCTTTAATGCTGTTATCAAAGAAGCTGATTTCCTCACCGCTCAGGAAGCTGTCAACATCGTCGGCATCCTTCACGTTGATTATGGAAGCAATAGCATCCTCCAAAAGCCGGGAATAAACACCCATACTTCTGCCATCATTCGTCGCCTTGTTGAATCCATTGCACAAATCCGTCATAGGCTTATCCTTGCCACGGCAGGTAAAGCGCAGCTTGTCCAACAGCTTCTTCGGCGCCAAATGGTTGCAGATAATCTCACCATCCTCCCCAATATATACGGCATAAAACGGATGCAGCAGATTTTTTCTGTCTATATTTATGTTATCCGTACAGTTTTTCAGCACGTAAATTACACCAGGAGGACATTCCTCGCTTGCAGGTACAACGGCATGCAAGCCAAAGGGAGTTTTGTCCAGCTCGCCATGCGTCTTGATATATTCCAGTAAATCAAGGCGGAATTCATTCAAGCCCAAATCCATGATGGAAATACCTGTACCCATATCCTCGATATCAACAACCTCTTTTTGCAATTGCTTGAGCTGTTGCTTGCGATACTGCAAATCCAGCTTTTCATTATTGCTCAGCAGGTTGTCATCTGCCGTCGCTGTCAAATCCACAGCCTTCATACGGCTTTCGACACGACTTTTCAAATCTATGTATTCATCTAAATCAACATCAGGCCAAAAATTGACCAGTTGAATATAAGCGTTCTTGCTGCCGATACGGTCAATACGCCCGAACCGCTGGATAATACGCACCGGATTCCAATGAATATCATAGTTCACCAGATAGTCGCAATCCTGCAGGTTCTGGCCTTCGGAAATACAATCTGTCGCAATCAGAATATCTATCTCATTCGTATCTTCCGGAAACAACAGCGCTTTATCCTTCGCCAAAGGCGCAAAGCAGGTCAGCACAGTGTTGAAATCGCATCTTAATTTAGGAATTGTGGACCTGCCATCAACCGTACCGGTAATCATAGCAGTGTTTAAGCCGAATTTTTCTTTGGCATAAGCACTGACATGCTCATAAAGATACTGCGCTGTATCGGCAAAAGCCGTAAAGATAATAATTTTCTTATTGCCTGCATTCAGGGGGTGCTGAATTTTATTGTTGATGAGCGCAAAAAGCTCATGCAGCTTATTATCCTGCTCAGGCGTTATCCCCTGCACCAGTGCCAACAACTCATCCAAGCGCTCCTTGTCACGCTCCAGGCTGTTTCCCCAACTGACAATATCCATATCAGCCAGCGAAATAGGCACCTTTTTGCCTACGTTGAAAATTTCCTCTTCCATATCGAAATCAGTGCTGTCTATATCCGCACCTGTTTCAATCTGTGCATTTGCCAGCCTATGCTGCGTATAGCGATAGATTTTATCCAAAACCGCTGCAATACTTGCCCGTACTCTTGCAACTGTCAGCCTGAAGGAATACACCGAGCTTTCCATGCGCTTCAAAATGTTTATCGCCATTAAGCGGCGAATACCGCGCTCACGGTTTGTCTGCGTAAAACCGGTATTAACCTTGTTATCATCAAAAAGTGCTGCGTACTTTTGCTGACGGCTGCTTAAGATAAACTCCGTAGGCGTGTACACCGAAAGCTCCAGCTCGTCCAGTTTGGCAAAAACCTCGCTGTAATTTACCGAACCATCCGTAAGCAACGCAGGACGGAAAGACAACGGCGTTTTGCGCTCCGGGAAGTTACCGATATCCTTGGTATCGTAATACTTGGTAATATGCTTACGCGAGCGTGCAATCGTTACAGAATCCAAAAGCGTAAAGAAGTCATAGCTCAGATGCTCTAACAGCTTTTGCAAGGTACGCTCTTCCGGCAGCAGCTTTGACCAATGGTTGTATGCTGCCTGCGCATTGCGGAAAATATCGTCAATCGAGCTTTTCGTATTCAGCTTATCGTTGATTTTGCTGCTATCTCCTTCATAGGCTAATTGCAGCTGATTTTTCAAATCGTTAAAGCGGTTGTTTACCGGTGTAGCCGAAAGCATCAGCACCTTTGTCTGCACACCCTCGCGAATAACCTTGTTCATGAGCACCGTATAGCGATTTTCTTTTTCATCATCACTAAAAGCCCCGCCGTTGCGGAAATTATGCGATTCATCTATAACAACCAAATCATAATTGCTCCAGTTAATCTTGCTTAAATCAATAGAACCGCTGAAGCCATGCTTACGCAGCAAATCCGTGTGGTACAAAACATCGTAGCCTAAACGGTCTGCAGCAATGGGATTGTTTTTATAGTTGGCACGGTAGGTATTCCAGTTGTCTGCCAGCTTTTTCGGACACAGTACGAGCACACTTTTATTGCGTCCCTCGTAATATTTAATAACGGCCAAGGCCGTAAAAGTTTTACCCAAGCCTACACTGTCTGCCGAAATACAGCCATTATATTTTTCCAGCTTGTTGATGATGCCAAGCGCTGCGTCACGTTGAAAATTAAAAAGCATACTCCAGATTTTACTGTTTTTAAAACCGGTGCGTTCGTTTGGCAGCTCATCCTCGCTGATATCGTCAAGAAATTCATGGAAAATATTATATAACGTCACAAAATATATAAACTCCGGAGCATTTTCATTATAGGCAGAGCTGATACTGCTGATTACCTTATCAGTTACATCCTGTAATTCTTCATTATTCTGCCAAAGCTTTTCAAACTGCTCTAGCAGCGTCAGCGACATGGGGCTTGCAACCTTTGCAATGTTAGTTCCCATGTTGTTGCCCTGCTCGCAGCCTAAATCAACTGTTGTAAAGCCGTTAACGGGAAAATAAGCCTTGTCATCCAGCAAAATAAACTTATCCGTAATATCCTTATTGCCTACATTAGATTTAAAAACAGCCTTATTCTTAACCCATGCGGCACATTCCCTGGCTATAGCCTTCTGGTTCAGTTCGTTACGCAGCTTTACCTCAAAATCCGTACCGTAAATGCCACGCTCTCTATTTAATTTAGGAATATAAAACTCACGCTTCTCTTTTTTGCTGTTCTCCTTCTGGATAAATGTAGGATCAGTAAAAATAAAACGTAATTCGTCAATATTACTCAGCTCTTTGCGCAAAGCCTCAAAAGCATAGATAGAAAAATAGGCAGCAGCGATAGACAGCTTACTGCCCTTTTTCATTTCTGCAGCCATATCATCTCTTAATGTTTCATTAACATTATTAATAAACTTCATTTTCCCAAGTCAGCTCCGTTAATTGTTCATGTATCAAAAATTTGTCAATAACTCATTATAATGATACACTGTTGTCCCCCCCCAGTCAAGCAAAAGCACACATCGAGTGTGTTTTGCCTGACGTATTAGCAAGCTAATACCTTTCTCTTTTGTCCTTAGCGCAATTCGCGCTAAATAGCAAGTTAAAGTGCCTTCTCTTTCTATAATGTTATTGGGTGATAATAATGTATCAGCGCATTCGCGACTTACGTGAGGACAAGGATATGACGCAAACACAAATGGCTGAAATCCTTAACTGCTCGCAAAGAGTCTACAGCAACTATGAAAAAGGCGAACGGGATATACCGACAGATATACTCATTGCCTTGGCTAAATTTCATAACACATCCACGGATTACATTTTAGGCTTAACAAACAAAAAATAAGGATTCACTTCGCAAGTAAATCGGAAGTGAATCCTTATTTTTATTATAACGCTACTTTCTATTACGAACTTTTTCACCTAGCTCACTTTTCTCGTAATAGAATCGACTGATCAACATACTTATACTCATCCTTAATTCTATTTTTTCAAAATAAACAACCCACTACCCTCCGCAACAGTGTTAATTATTTTTAACACTATCGCACATTTCGTCGATAGTATTAATTTGTTTTAACACTATGAGTGATTTTTGCGTTAGTATTAATTATTTTTAATACTATTGCACGAGCTGCTTATCTTTAACCCAAACGCAAGCACAAAAAAAGCCCGTCCTTACGGACGGACTTTTCAGCATAAACCGGATTATTTACGGATACCCAGTTTAGCAATGATTGCACGATAGCGCTCGATGTCTTTAGCAGCCAGGTAGTTCAGCAGGCCACGACGTTTACCTACCAGTTTCAGCAGGCCACGACGGGAATGATGATCTTTTTTGTGCTCTTTCAGATGCTCGGTCAAATATTTGATGCGTTCGGTCAGAACTGCGATTTGTACCTCAGAAGAACCGGTGTCACCTTCATGACGTGCGTTTGCCAGAATTACTGCTTGTTTAGCTTCGCTAGTTAACATTGTTTGTTTCCTCCTAAAATTTCAAATTGCCATAAGCGTAGCAGCCGTTGGAGAATCGAACTGCCAGGCCTTGGTTCAAATACTATGATAGTATACCATATCTTGCCACCAGATAGCAAGTATTTTGTAAAGTTTTTTATAAAAACAGCTTCAATTTACCGCAAAGCCGCTTCGCAGTCGTTTTTATCCTGCGCCAGCTGCTGCTTGAGCTGCTCAATGCCGGCAAATTTTACTTCGCCGCGGATGCGCTGCACAAACTGCACTGTGAGTTGCTTACCATAAATGTCACCGGTAAAATCAAAGATATTCGTTTCCAGACGCGGTTTGGCAACATCGCCAAAGGTAGGATTATAACCAATATTGGCCATGCCGTTATAGCTTTTGCCGTTGACAATCACCCGCACAGCATACACTCCCCCCAGAGGAACCGCAACATGAGCATCCTCTAGCTCAATGTTGGCAGTAGGATATCCCAGCAAGCGACCGCGCTCGTTACCGTGAGCCACAGTGCCGCTGATGCTGTAGCTGCGCCCCAGCATAGCAGCAGCCTTTGCTACCTCGCCTGCGGCAATCAGCTGACGGATAGCGGTGCTGCTGATAACGGTTGCACCCTCGCTTACCAGCTCGCGTACAAGCAGCTCAAAGCCCATGGCTTTGGCAGAGGCAGCCAGCGTATAGACAGTTCCCTGTCCGCGGCAGCCGTAGGTAAAGTTGGCACCTACTACAAGACAGCTGTAGTCAAGCTGCTGCAGACGCTGCAGGAATTCCTGCGGTGACAGGTCTGCCACCTGCTGATTAAAGGGAATGTCCACCAGCACATCCACGCCAAGCTGCTGCAAAAGCTCCTGCTTTTGCGCGCCTGTTATCAGCGCCGGCGGCACCATGCCCGGACGAATCCATTCAAAGGGATGGTTGCTGAAGGTAAATACCGCCAGCTGCGAATTACATTCATGCGCCTTATCCCTTGCGGTTTCAATTACATCAAGATGACCGCGATGCAAACCGTCAAAGGTACCCAATGCTACCACACAGGGAGCGGAAAATTTATGCAGTTGTTCTAAAGAAGTAATAATCTCCATAGTTATTCCTCTGGCATCGGGTAATGCTCTAAGATTTTTTCTGCCTGCAGGCGCTCCTGCTCACAGCGGACGATGCCTAAGAATTCATCCCCCGGCCCCAGCAGGACGTATCTGCCGTCGGCAGTCTGCGCCACCGTGGTGCGTACACCGTTAGTAATGCGCGCCGCCTGACGGGCGTTCACCTTAAGCTTGGGCAGCTCGGCAACAGCAGTCAGCGGCTCTGCGGCACAGGCCTCGGGGTTCTCCGCGATTTCCTGCAGCGTGCAGGCCTTGTCAATCGTGTAGGCTCCCACCTGTGTACGCAGCAAAAAGCTCATCGTACCGCAGGTTCCCAGCGCCGTCGCTAAATCCTCGCCCAGAACACGGATATAGGTGCCCTTGGAGCAGGCAACACGCACAGTAAAGCTGTTTGCCGTATAATGCAGAAGCTCCAGCTTATAGACCTCGATGGGACGTGCGGTGCGTTCCACCTCTACGCCCTGACGTGCCAGCTGATACAGCTTTTTGCCGTTGATTTTGATTGCCGAATACATCGGCGGCAGCTGCATTTGCTTGCCGGTAAATTGCGCCAGCACCGCTTCCAGCTCCTGTTTGCCGAATGCAGGCACAGGCATCGTTTTGACAACCTCGCCGCTGTCATCGCCGGTAACTGTCTGCGCTCCCAGCGTAAATTCGGCAATATATTCCTTGCGGCCTTCTACGGCAAATTCCAGCAGACGAGTTGCACTGCCCGCAAAAACAGGAAGAACTCCTGCCGCGTCAGGGTCAAGAGTTCCCCCATGTCCGATTTTCTTTGTGTTAAGCACGCGCCGCAAAAAGCCGATAACATCGTGCGATGTCATCTGTGGTGGTTTTAATACATTAAAAATTGCGTCCATATTAAACCAATTTGCCCAATGCCTCCAGCAGCTGAGTGCGAGCCTCCTCTACCGGTGCATAAATCGTACAGCCTGCTGCCCGCAGATGACCGCCGCCGCCGAAGGCTACAGCCACAGCGGATACGTCAACGCTCTTGGAGCGCATGCTCACGCGCGTTACCGCCGGCTCAACGGCCTTGAACATAATAGCTACGTCAACGCCCTCAATATAGCGCGGGTAGGACACAAAGCTGTCGGTCTGGACATCCTTGTCATATAAATCGTTGGTAATTGTGAGATAAGCAATTTTGCCTTCATAAGCGAAGGTCAGCGAAGGCAGTACCTTGGCCAGCATCTCTACCGTATCACGGGAACGCACGTCCAGTGCATCGCTGATTTCGTTAGGCTGCACGCCGTATTCCAACAGCTTGGCAGCATTACGCATAGTTTTCGGCGTAGTGTTGGCATAGCGGAACGAACCGCAGTCTGTGCTGATTGCTGTGTAAAAGCAGCTAGCAATTTCCTTATCAAAGGGCCATTGCATAGCCATGAACAGATCACACATTACCTCGCCCACGGCTGCTGCCTTGGCATCCAAGTAGAGATATTCGGCAAAGCGTTCGTTGGAAATATGGTGGTCGATGTTCAGCAGCGTTTTGGCTTCCACAACCTCGGACACCAGACCAATACGGTCAAAGGAGCTGGCATCAACTACTACCAGCAAATCCGTCTGCAGCTTGCTGCCCTCTACCGGACGCTCACACAATTCAATACCGGGAAAAAAGCTAAAGCTTTTGTTGATAACGTCATCACAGAACACAGTAACCTGCTTGCCCTGTGCCAACAAAAAGCGCGCCAGTCCCAAAGTCGAGCCCAAGGTGTCACCATCCGGGCTTACATGGGTGCACAGCACAATTTTTTCTGCCGCCAGCAGCATAGCGCCTGTTTCCTGCAGGCTAAGCTCCTTACTCATGCTCTGCTTCCTCGGCTGCAGGCTTTTCTTCCTGCTTAATCTTATCTAAGATGCTCTGAATATGCGCACTGTATTCTGCGGATGTATCCTTCTGCAGAATCAGGGTCGGTGCAAAGCGCAGGCGGATGCGTTTGGCGATTTCCGTACGCATAAAGCCTAATGCCTTGTTCAGAGCCTTCCAGGTTTCATCCTGTTTATCCTTGGGACCATACATGCTGATGAAAATCTTTGCATAGCTCATGTCATCTGTCAGCTCCACGCCGGTTACGGTAACAAACTGAATGCGCGGATCCTTGACATCATGCAGCAGCATTTTGCTGATTTCGTGCTTTATGGCCTCCTGTACTTTTTCTACTCTAAGTCTTGCCATTTTCTTTTCCTCTATATATAGATACAGACTGACGTACAGGCAGCAGCTGCGGGGAATGCGGCGTATGCGGCCGGCATTCCTGCGCAATGTGCCTTATGCGGCAGACTATTCTACTGCGATTTCTTCCATGTCGTATACTTCAAAGATATCGCCCTCTTTAAGGTCGCTGAATTTCTCTAAAGTGATACCACATTCAAAGCCTTGGGCAACTTCCTTCACATCGTCCTTGAAGCGGCGCAGAGATTCGATAACGCCCTCGTGAACAACGATGCCGTCACGGACAACACGAACCTTGGAGCTGTTGGTAACCTTGCCTTCAACTACATAGCAGCCGGCAATCTTCAGCTTGGAAATAGTAATCAGCTGACGGATTTCTACGCGGCCTTGGATAACCTCCTTGAATTTAGGAGCAAGCATACCCTTGATAGCAGCCTCAACGTCGTTGATTGCGTCGTAAATTACACGGTAGGTGCGTACGTCAACCTTCTCGGTTTCGGCAGCCTTGCGCGCGTTAGCGTCAGGACGAACGTTAAAGCCGATAATCAGTGCGTTGGCAGCGGATGCCAGCATTACGTCTGACTCGGTGATAGCGCCTACGCCTGCATGGACAACGGCAACCTTAACCTCATCGTTTTTGATTTTTTCCAAGGATGCCTTCAATGCTTCGATGGTGCCCTGAACGTCAGCCTTAACAACGATGTTCAGTTCTTTGATTTCGCCTTCTTTAATGCGTTGGAACAGGTCATCCAGAGAAACCTTGGAGTTCAGCTTGATTTCCTCTTCCTTCTTCTTGGCGATACGTTTTTCGGCAACGCCGCGGGCAGTCTTTTCATCGGTGCTGTCCAAAATATCGCCGGCAGCCGGTACATCGTTCAGGCCCAGTACCTCTACAGGGGTAGAAGGCAGAGCCTTCTTAACCTTTTCGCCACGGTCATTGATCATTGCACGAACCTTACCATAGGAGGTGCCGGCAATAATGGTATCACCGATATGCAGAGTACCGCGTTGTACAAGTACGGTAGCAACCGGGCCGCGGCCTTTATCCAGCTGTGCCTCGATGATGGTGCCGTGAGCAGGCAGATTCGGGTTAGCCTTCAGCTCCTGCATTTCAGCAACCAGCAGAATCATTTCCAGCAGGTCGCTGATACCGGTTTTCTGATGTGCGGAAACAGGAACCATAATGGTGTCGCCGCCCCAATCCTCAGGAATGAGCTCATGCTCTGCCAGCTGTTGTTTAACGTGATCCGGATTTGCGCCCGGACGGTCGATTTTATTGATAGCTACAATGATAGGTACCTTTGCAGCCTTAGCATGGTTGATAGCCTCGATGGTCTGCGGCATTACACCGTCATCTGCTGCTACAACCAGAATTGCAACGTCGGTTACCTGTGCGCCGCGGGCACGCATAGCGGTGAAAGCCTCATGGCCCGGGGTATCCAGGAAGGTGATGGGCTTGCCGTTGATCTGCGCCTGATACGCGCCGATGTGCTGGGTAATACCGCCGGCCTCGCGGGAAGTAACGTTGGTTTTGCGGATAGCGTCCAGCAGGGAGGTTTTACCATGGTCAACGTGGCCCATAACGGTAATAACCGGCGGACGCGGAACGCGTTTTTCAGGCGGATCGTCAACCTCGGGAATCTCTGTTGGATCCTCTTCCGGAGCCTTTTGGCCAACCTCTACGCCGAAGTTGTCGCCGATAAGCTGTGCGGTATCGAAATCGATATCCTGGTTGATGGTAACCATTACGCCCAGCATAAACAGAGCCTTGATTACTTCATTAACCTCACGCTTAATGAGCTTGGAAAATTCCTGTACATTGATAGATTCGCCGATTTCAACGTAGGTCGGACGAACGATTTCTACCGGAGCCTGTTGTTGCTTCGGTGCGGGCTTCTTGCCGCCGCGGTTTACCGGCATCTGATGGCCGGCGCTGCGGTTCGGACGGCTTTCGCGGGTAGCGTAGCTGCCCTTAATCTGCGGCTTGTTGTCCTTACGGCTCTTGCCTGCATTGCGACCGCCCTGACGGTTATCGCGACCGCCTTCGCTGCGACCGCTGCTGCGGCCACCGCTAACCTGCGCACGGCTTTCGCCATGTACGCTCGGGCCCTGCTGGCTCTTAGGACCTACAAAGATACCTCCCTGGCGTTGTTGGCCGTTGCGGTTACCCTGACGGTTGCCCTGACCGCCCTGCTGGCCGTTGCGGTTTTGCGGACGGCCTTCGTTACGGCCACCCTGGCCGCCTTGACGGTTGCCCTGCTGGCCACCGCGGTTTTGCTGCGGACGGCCTTCGTTGCGGCCACCCTGACGATTTTCGTTACGCCCTTGTTGAGCATTGTTGTTGCGTTGATTTTGTTGCTGATTTTGTTGCATATTCCTCTGTCCGTTATTCCTATTCATATTGTTATCGTTTCTTTTAGCTGTATTCTGCGGACGCGCAGGAGCAGCCGGTTTGCTGACATCACGTTTTTCCGTCTTCGCCGGTTTGGGCGGTTCTGGTTTTTTATCGTATGCTTTACGGATAACAGACATAGCCTTGTCATCAGCTGCACTAAAATTAGTTTTTTCGATATTATTTTTCTTCAATAGGTCAATGACCTCATTTACCGGTTTGCCATAATCCTTGGCAACCTCATATATTCTTTTATTACCCATTCATCCACCTCCAGACCAGATAATAAGAAGCAGATTCATCTGCGAAGCTTGCACAAGCTGCGCAGACAACTGTGATTTAAATCATTATTTTTTCAACAGCATGTTGGCAAAATTCGCATCGGTAATAGCCACAGCTATTCTCGGTCCTTTGCCGATTGCATAGCCCAGCTCATTGCGCGTCAACAGCTCAATGACCTGCACGCCTGCCATCTCTGCCAGGAAATAAATTTCCTTTTTTGAATTAGGGGCAGCATCTTGTGCCAAAACAAGTACCTTGACCTTGCCGCTTTTTAAGGCAGCACGCACAGCTGTATCGCCGGAAGCGGTTTTACCTGCCTTTTGCGCCAACCCTAAAGCAAATGCGACATTATTGCCTGCCATGTTCGAAATCCTCCAGCAGCAGCTTGAGCACATCATCACCGACAGGCTTTTCCAAAGCGCGCTCCAGACGTTTCTCCTTTACGGCCTTGGTAATGCATTCCTTATCGGGGCAGACATATGCGCCGCGTCCGTTCTTCTTGCCGGTGAGATCAAGGCTGACCTCGCCCTCAGGCGAACGTACAACGCGCAGCAGAGCCTTTTTATCCTTCATTTCATTGCAGCCTAAGCATTTACGCTGCGGAATTTTTTTTACCTTCATCATGCTTCTTCCACGGGAGCAGGCTCAGCAGCAGCCTCTTCGGCAGCCTGAGTTTCGCTCTTAATATCAATCTTCCAGCCGGTCAGCTTAGCAGCCAGGCGGGCATTTTGGCCTTCCTTGCCGATAGCCAGGGACAGCTGGTAATCCGGTACGACAACGCGGCAGATTTTGTCTGCTTCGTTAACGGTTGTCTTGACAACCTTTGCCGGGCTCAGAGCATTGGCAACGTATTGTGCCGGATCTTCACTGTATTTTACAATATCAATCTTTTCACCGCGCAGCTCGTTAACGATGGTCTGCACACGCATGCCCTTATGGCCTACGCAGGCACCTACCGGATCAACATTGCTGTCAGCGGTATATACGGAAATCTTGGAGCGCATACCGGGCTCGCGGGCAACGGATTTGATTTCAACAACGCCGTCATGGATTTCCGGAACCTCCAGCTCGAATAAGCGCTTCAGCAAGCCGGGATGAGTGCGGGAAACCATAATCTGCGGTCCCTTGTTGGTGCGCTTAACCTCAACAATATAGGTTTTCATACGCTCATGGTATTGGTAAATTTCACCGGGAATCTGCTCGTTCGGAGTCAGTACGGCTTCAACCTTGCCCAAATCGATATAAACGTTTTGGTTTTCCATGCGCTCGATAATACCGGTAACGATATCGTTGGCACGGCTTTGGAAGCGTTCATATACCTGTCCGCGCTCTGCCTCACGGATACGCTGTACAACAAACTGCTTAGCGTTTTGGGCAGCAATACGGCCGAAGTTTTTCGGAGTAACCTCAACCTCTACGATGTCGCCTGCAAGATACTGCGGGTTGATTGCCTGAGCATCCTCCAAAGTCATTTCGTTAATGCCGTCAGCCTCGCCTTCAACAACAGTGCGCTGAGCATATACATGGATTTCACCGGTTTCTTTATTCATTTCAACACGGACATTCTGGTTTGTGCCTGTGTTCTTCTTGTAAGCGGCAACCAAAGCGTCATCAACAGCCTGGAACAAAAGCTCGGGGTCAATACCCTTTTCCTTTCCTAATTCCTGGATTGCTGAGATAAAATCTGCGTTCACTTAATAAGCCTCCTATTTCTTAAATTAAAAGTCTATATGCGGTCTGATATTCGCAATCAGCCTACGTTCAATGCGGTCAGGATTTTTGAATTTCTTACCTTTAATAATCTTTTTAACCTGTACAGCTTCGTCATCATGTGCTACCAGAATGCCGGTCAGATTTTTCATTCCCTCCCACGGAGTATAGAACATAATGTCAACCTTGGTGCCGTAGGCAGCTTCAAAGTCCTTGTCCTTCTTCAGCGGACGGTCAATGCCCGGAGAAGAAACCTCCAAAAAGTATTTGTCGGGAATAGGATCCTCTGCATCCAGAATCTCCGTCAGCTTTTCGCTCACCATCTGGCAGTCATCAATTTCAACTCCACCAGGCTTATCGAGAAAAATCCGTAGGTACCAGTCCTTTTCACGCACATATTCTACATCAACCAGAGTAAGCCCGGTATCCTGCAGAAGGGGTTCTACCATTGCGGTAATCAGTGCTTCAACTTCTTTTGCCTGCATCATTTTCACCTCCATATTAAGTTTTTCTTTCTGTATTAACCTTGCGGCCAATACCTGCCTCTGCCGCAAATGCGTCAGAAACATCGTAATAAGCGGAAAGAGCGGGCTTTAAACCCACTCTTTCACAAGTCATACTTATTTTGGCTATCCTTATTATAGCATCTGTTGACAAGTCTTGCAAGTAGCTTACGCTATATCTAGTTATTATATGTTAAATTTTATACAGAAAAATGCTAAATCTGCCACGTAAAATGTATACACTGCGCTTTCCCTTGTCAGTCGTAAAAATATCTGCTACAGTAATATAGTAAACAGATAGAGATTGTGGAAAAAGTGTCAGTTTGAACAAGGGCGCTTTATCGACAAGCTTTTTATGAAAGGTGGTATTTTTTATGTCCTATAATTTTGATGCTGCTGTTTCTCCCTTTATTAAAGCACTGCCTCCCTCCGGTCTGGCAAAGTTTCTTGATATTATGGCCGCTAACCCCAACATCGTGCCTCTCAGCGTAGGCGAACCCGATTTTGATATTCCGCAGGCTGTCAAGGATGCCGAAATCAACAGCATCTGCGAAGGCAAAAGCTGCTACACTCCTACCCTCGGCCTTTTGGAGCTGCGCGAAGCAATTGCGGATGATATCCATAAAAACTACGGCGTGAAATACGACCCGAAAACCGAAATCATGGTAACCGTCGGTGTCAGTGAAGCACTTTACACCACCATCACCACGATTATGCATCCCGGTGACGAAATTATTCTTCCCGAGCCCTGCTACGTTGCCAACAAGGCCTGCGTTATTCTGGCAGGCGGCAAGCCTGTTTCCGTAGAAACATATCAGGAAAACGGCTTCGTGCCTACTATCGAAGATTTGGAAAAGGCTGTTACGCCCAAGACTAAGGCTATTATGCTTGGCTATCCCAATAACCCGACCGGCGCTATTATGAGCAAGGAGCAGATTAAGGCTATCGGCGACTGGGCTGTGAAGCATGACCTGATTGTCATCAGCGACGAGCTTTATGCTCATCTTACCTACGGCGGCAAAACACACACCATGTTCACCTCCTTCCCGGAATTCCGCGACCGCACCATTATTTTCAACGGCTTCTCCAAGGCCTACGCTATGACCGGCCTGCGTCTTGGCTATATCATGGCACCGGCGTCAATCATCAACGCTATGAACATTCTGCATCAGTATGTTGTGCTCTGCCCCAACGTTACAGCACAGTACGGTGCGATTGCGGCACTGAAATACTGCCGTCAGGACGTTGAGAATATGGTTGCCGAATACAGCCGCCGCCGTCAGATTATGATTGACGGCTTCCACAAGATGGGACTGCCGCTGTATGAGCCCGAAGGCGCCTTCTATGTCTTCCCCTGCATCAAGGAAACCGGCCTTTCCAGCATGGAATTTGTTGAAAAGCTGCTTGAGGAGCAGGAGGTTCTCGTAATCCCCGGCAATATCTTCGGTGCCGGTGGCGAAGGCTATATCCGCTGTTCCTATGCTTACAGCGAAGAAATCCTGCATAAAGCGCTGGAGCGCATCGCCCTCTTCGTAACGAAATACAGAAATCTGAACAAGGCGAAATAACTGTTATGCTGATTCTATATTAGACAAGTTCTTTTATCATATAGTATAATATGCACAGCTGATAAAATATCAGCCGACGATTTTTGTATTTATCTAATCCCTTCCACTTCGTCTCACTCCTTCCGTGAGACAAAAGACAGAAAAAACACGGTGCATAATGCCCGTGTTTTTTTCTTTTGCATCGATATAATCATCTTCTTAAACTCGATATTTCTCCCGAAATTAAAGCTGCTGTCTCCGGCTTCATCCGAAGACAGCAGCTTCTTTGCGTCAAAGCATCTATGCATTTTTATCTCAAATTAAAGCTTACTGCGCGCGTAACGCGACAGCGTGCGTTCTGCCCGTACTTGTCTTTGGCAGGACTGAAGCGCCATTTGTTGACTGCCGTCACAACGCTGTTATCCATAGCACCGTTGCCGGAGGAACCGACAACCGTTACATCCTCTACACTGCCGTCAGCACCCACCAGAATGCGTACAGTTACTACACCGGTTGCGCCGCTATTGCGTGCGGACGCAGGATATACAGGCGCAACCTCACGCAGCAGGCGTGGCGGCTTGACCGGCACACCGCGGCCCTCGCCACTGCCACTGCCACTGCCGCTGCCACTGCCGTTACCGCTGCCACTGCCTGTTCCGCTGCCCGTACCTGTGCCTGTACCATTACCAGCAGGATTACCGGCAGGAGCCTTCGACCCGGGGGCTGCAGTTGCTTTTTTCTTAACAATCTTCTTCTGTGGCTTAGGCTTCAGCTTTTGGTCAATAATATCCTCCAGGCTTTGGATGATAGGCTCTTCCTGCTGCTCCTCCTGTTCGATTTCTTCCTCCTGAGCTTCAGCGCCGCCACCGCCGCCCTCCAAAGAAACCTCCAAAATTTCCGGAGGCGTATGCACAAAGCGGTAGCCAAAAAAGCCAAGGCCGGCGGCAAGAATAAGATGCACAGCCAGAGCTACGGCAAAGCCCTTGCCAAATCGCTTTTGTTCATCCTTCATTTGCTCTCACCTGTATCCGTAGCCAAACCGAAGCGTGTGACACCTGCTCCCTTCATTTTATCCATCAGCTGGATAATAGTTTTATAGGGCGCTTCGTCCTCTGCTCTGATAATAACCGAGAAGGAGGAATCATGCTTGCTTTCAATCGCAGCATTCTGAACCAGCATATCCATCTCGATTTTGTTTTCATCAAGATAAAGGCTGCCGTCCTTTTTGATTGTTACATTAAAATTGCTCTTGCTGACATTCTCCGAATGCCGGGCAACAGGCAGGCGAATAGGAATCGTCTTGACCTCGCTCATATACATAGTGCTGACAATGAAAAATACCAGCAGCAGGAAAATCAGACCAATCAGGGAACCAACTACCGGTCCCAATGACGCACCTGCTGCACCATAAGAAGGCGCATAATTCTCATTATGAAGCAATGCACCTACTTTTTCTCCCCTGTGATACAGCACATAAGCACCCGCTATACTGGCAATCAATACAAAAATCTGCTCAATAATCTGTGATACGGCAGTGGGCATCATGGTTCCAAGTCCCTGAAAATATCCACGAAATACTCCCATAATGGAAACAATTAAAAGAGCAGGTCCCAGCACCTTTAATGCCATTGCACTCATAGGCTCCAGCATGAAATCTGTTGCCAGAATATCTCCAAACACTTCCACAATCAGAAATGTCAATCCGCCTGCTGCCACTGCAAAAGCCATAGCACACTGGAAAGCCCTGTTTGCATTTCGGTATTGTCTCTTTCCAATCTTGGCAGAAACCACCTTGGAAACTGCCAGCGGCAGACTGTAGCAGGATATGATCAGCATCATTGCATACACTTCATACGCTGCCGAATAGTATCCATTTCCCACATCT
>ENA-ORMN01001895-ORMN01001895.1-human-gut-metagenome-genome-assembly--contig:-NODE-1895-length-19366-cov-2.687070_pt1 | contig 19366 bp, 27 predicted proteins | sample MGYA00242102_ERZ508993 | MGnify/ENA primary metagenome ERZ508993 (study PRJEB26280, sample SAMEA2338770) | human gut metagenome | biome: human gut; feature: human-associated habitat; material: faeces... | reverse complement strand
ATATAGACGGTCCCTTAGTGATGCATCCTTGAGAATATACAAGAAGAGAGATCGACCCAACGGACTATTACACAATTCAATCAACCAAGATGGTGGTTCTGACATTGAATTCACAAATTCATTCGCTTTGGGCGACATAATTGCTTCCGATAACTACAAGTCAAAATTCAAATCCACTCTTTACATCCCTGAATAGAACATCTTGTACTGTCTTGTTAACTTCACTGACCAATTCATCCGTTCCCTGGACTGCAAAATGAACAAAAATAAAAAATCCATACGATCTGATGACAACAACTCTACCATTCGCTTTATAAAAAGAGCCTCCGTCGAAGGATCCCTATATTATCGAGAACATGTCAGTAGTACTACGTTTCTATCTCTTCAACTGGATACTGTTGCCACAATACTGAAGATTTCCTGGTCACTAGTCTATGAAAAGTTACCATTGTTCCAGTCAGTCCTACTGCATTTTGTCGAAATGTTATGAGTGATCTGAAATGAGAAAAGATCCCCCAAGCAAACCGATTTGGATGCAAGAATAATAACGAAAGACATCAAATACAATAATCGCGGTTTTCGTTCATTCATCATTCTTCAATGATTTCATTGAAATGGTTGTATCTGATCTCATATTCAGTTCTCACATTCCATTTGAATTGTTAACAATAGAAATCTGTTTGTTCTTGTTTTCAACTTTGATTCATTCATTTGAGATTCTGAAATGAATGATAGTACATTATTGAAATGAATTGAACAAAGATTATCATGTTACTACAATATCAGATTCCCGCGGGACAATTCTGATGATTGTTAGCTTGTAATCTATTCATCGATGTTGTTTCATCATCTTGTATTGACTTTGCTACGTATCGAATGTCTCTGGTTATGATGTATAGTTAGTTGTACGTTAGTTTCCGCAAAGTCTGTAGTTGGAAGTAATCAATATGGATTCAATTGATATATAGTTACTAACGATGATTCAATTATAATCCGAGATGATAAGGGTCAAGAGACTACTCAACTCCACTTCATTGCTAGAGACGACTATGTTGTTTACCATGTATCAAGTACTATACCGAATGGAAACTGGAGTATTGTTCCATCCCTTCCTGATGGTTTGACTTTTGATACAACTACTCTGACGATTAGTGGATACCCACTATACACTAATGAAACGAAAGAGTATACAATTTCAGTGGAATCAACAGTGGTTGTTAGTGCTTCGTTCAGTTTGGATGTGATTACTTGTCCCTCTGGTTTCTATTATCATGTGATACAGTCAGGTAGTGTTAATCTGACAATCAATTATCACTCCACTTTCCTTCGGAATGTGACCCTAACGAGTTCTAGAGATTTGTGTTTGTATGAAGATGATATGGATGTTATTGTGTATTGTCCACGAACTGCTATATCCCATTGCTATGTCACTATTTATGGTGAAGACAATCTCATTTTGATGCGAACTGTTGTGTATTCTCAACAGTCATCTCAGAATACACTCTCTTATCATTCTTCAGGAGTTCCTGTGATTACTACTCCAGAGTATATGGTAGGCTTGGCTAAGAACTATTTCGCGCTTTCGATTCCTATCTCAGATCATTACTATCCAGTTATCATTGAACCATCTAGTTCAAATGTGCGATGGAATGACATTTATCAGGAATTGAGAGTGCGATTACCATACGGAGTACACACTTTCACAATGAGAGCATCGAATGAGAAAGGCAGTTCTGAGGTTGTGTTGAAGTTCTACATTAATCAATGTCCTTCTCAGCTTTCTTATCTTCATATCAGTCGTCCTAATGGAAAATTCGATTATATCTATATCTATGATATCAATCAGAATCTTGTATTCACTGATTGGGTAAATGGTGAGTATGGTAACGTTCTATGTTTGGATCCTGGAAGGTACTATCTCAATGTAACAAGAGGTAAGGATTCACGAGAATATGAAATGTACTTCCTTGACGAACATGATGATGTCAATGATATGATGATATGGAATGTGAAGGGAGATTCTCAAGTACAAATGATTACTTTGGGTGATGATATTCCTTTTGGAAGTAGTCTCAAGTATTTGATAAGTGATAATCCTGATAAGAATTGGAATATGAAGAAGTATCGTGATAAGAATTGGAAAGAAGGAAAAACAGGAAGTTGGGGATCATTCTCTCATTCTACTGTGTATTTCCGAAAACAATTCTCTGTCGATGATATCTCTCAAGTATCTATTGTTCATGTAACAATCAAAGGTCATGATCGAGTGACTGTATTCTTGAATGGTGTTCAGATATCAGATGTTGATATGGCTTCTCGAAATCTGACTTCAATTCGAACAACAGTTCCTTCAGATATGATATCGAAAGGAACAAATGTGATATGTGTGTGTTTGACACGAACATCATCAACCTCACCAACAGATATGATTGATTTTGATTTGAAATTGAAGACTATTCCAGCAGAGACTCTTCTACGTAGTTTAAAGGGTATTGCTAATGATCAACCTGTACAACCAAGAGATGCCTATGCTGCTAAGAATGCATTTGGAGGACAATACTATTGGAAGAGTATTGCAGTTCCTGTGAATCTGACATATTTGTTTACTAATGGAGATCAGAGTTGGATCAATCAGATATCCTTCTATATGTTTATAGATCCTCGTCCAATTGATTTCGTGATTCAAGGGTTAGTGACAGTACCTGATAAGAATGAAAGTTATGTGATTGTTCAAGCAGATGATTTGGTACATGTTCAAGATGATACATTCTTATATATGCAAGATCTCTACAAAGTAGATTTCACTCCATCTCGTGCATATGATGGTTTCCGTTTCTTATTCTATAAGGGTTACAACGATCAAGCCATAATCATACAAAGAATCCAGTTCTATGTTCGTTCAAATCGAATGTGTAAAGGAAGTTGGGGAAAGAAGATTCGTATTGGAGACAATCAAATTGAGAAGTGTTCTTTCAAGTATATTGGATACCGTGTTAAACATTGTACATTGGATGTTGAAAGGAAACCTATTTGGGAAACAGATGATTCAATGTGTATCAATCGATATGCTCCTAAAGGCATTTCATATGTTGATACTGTATTCACTGTCACTAATCTTCCTTATGGTTGGTATGATTCTCTATTTGAGAAGATCAATACAGTGGTTACATCAAATCTGACTGTATGGAATGATGATATCAGTTATCCTATTATGAAGTATCAGAACATCTATGATTGTTCAAGAGAAGTAGTAATGCGTTTCACTCTTGAAGAAGAATTGGGTGATTATGTTGAGAAGAAGATCGCTCCAATTCTTCCTCATTTGGGAATTGAAGCTGCTGATAAGATGGAGAAGAATCGTGTTCGTCCATTCACAGTTGAATTTGATTTGAAAGCGACTTATCGTTCTCCTTTCCCTTGGAGTATAGTGTGTTGGATTGCGATTGGTGTTGTCTTCTACCTTTTGTCTTTGGTTACATGTGCCTTCTGTATGAAGTTATCAATCCGTTCTAATTTGACTTCTGGAAAGGTACCAGCTGTAAAGCGTCTGAAGAAATCTAAGACTGTGAAACAAGAAGAAGAGCGTCTTTTGTAGATATGATTTTGCAGTTCTATTGAAGTTTCTGCATGATTGTTTGTTGATTCATGAATCAAATTGTCAATAAGGCAGTTCTTTGAAGAAACAGATGAACAAACAGAACCGCGGTTTTCATTTATTAGTTTTCTTCTCAAAGATTTGAGCGATTTTCCAATACTATGGAGGAAGAATTATATGATGAGTTCGGAAACTATATAGGTCCTGAAATCAATGATTCAGAAGAGGAAAATGAGACTGTAGGGCGTTTTCGATATAGAAATGGTTTTATCATGTAGCAAGAGGAAGAGGAGGAGAACTGGAATATGGAAGAGAATATTCCCGGTAGGAAATGGAATCGAGTGTATTCTTATGTCTAGAAGCTGAAGAAGAAGCTGAAGATACAAATGTTCGAACATATGAAAATGCAGTAACACTGTATGAAGATAAACAGTATTATCCTGATGCTGAGGATGTGAGTGAAGGAAGTGGAAGTAAGATCTAGGTATTCAAAGGAGCTGAAGTGGTTGTACAAGAAGAAGATACACAAGATATCAAAGAACCTTTGATCAAACCTCTGAGTCATCAAACCTTCTCTATTCTCGAAAAGGATATTCCTGAGACAAGGGTACATCAAATGAAGTACATTTTGATGAGTAGTATTCCTCGGAGTTTCTTGCTGGTCTTATGGATAATCCAGCTCTGGCAAGGAATATCGCTGTTGTAGGAAATATTCATCATGGTATGTGAATTCATGGATTCTCATAGGAAGGAAAAACAACACTTCTAGACATGTTGATCGAAACAACTCGTGTAGAACCATGGAATCTGAATAAGGAGATTCGGTACACCGATGTAACTGTCGCAGAACAAGAACGAGGCATTAGTATCATCTCTACACCCATTTCCCTGGTTCTTCCTGATTCCCGTGACAAATCGCATTTGATGAACTTCATCGATACTCCAGGTCATGTATCTCTCACAGGTGAGGTTACAGCCAGTACACATATATTCACTTCAGTCATCTCTAGGTCTGCGTGTATCTGATGGTTGTATTGTGTGTATCGATGTTGTAGAAGGTGTGATGATGAACACAGAACGGTGTATTCGACATGCTATCTCTCAAGGAGTTTCTATCATTGTAGCCTTCACAAAGATGGATCGACTTATTACTGATCTGAAGCTCCCTCCTAATGATGCTTATTACAAATTAGTAGCAATGTTAGAGGACGTGAATACTATCATTGACTCATGTTCTCAAGGTCTCTCTTTACCTCGAATTAATCCTATAAATAACAATGTCATATTCTGTAGTGGAACACATCGCTGGTCATTCACTCTTCTCTCTTATGCTAGACATTATCAGAAAGTCTTTGGGATTGATATTCCTGTCGAGAATCTGGCTAAACGTCTTTGGGGGAATGTCTGGTTCAACTATCAAACACGACGATTTGAAGGAAAGACAGCAGATACTCGTTCTCCAAGGAGTTTTGTTCAATTCTGTTTAGAACCGATGTAAGGATATGTATTGATTGTGAGTGTAGTTGGAAGGTGTATGCTCAGGTGTTGGGAAGTGAAGTGAATGATCTAACTCGTGTATTGGATGAACTTCACATCTCACTAACAAAGAAGCAGTTACAATTGGATCCTGCACCTCTACTCAAGTTAGTGATGAGTCAGTTCTTCGGGAATCATGGTGGGTTTGTTGATGCGTTGCTCACTTCCTTCCCTGACCCAATTACTGCTGCCTCTGAGAAGGTCCATCGGTTCTGGCAAGGTGATCAGACTAGTGAGGTGGCAAAGGCAATGGTTCGTTGTGATCCAGCTGGTCCATTGGTGATCAATGTGGTGAAGATGTATCGTAATCAGGATGCGTCTGATTTCTATGCGTTTGGTCGTGTGATGAGTGGAACTGTTCAAGCAGGTCAAGAAGTGGATGTGTGTGGTGAATCGTAATCATGATCGTTGTCTCTCATTGTAGTTATTCAATGGATGATACAGAGGATATGGTCCATACAACAATCTCAGGTGTGTCCATTGCTCAAGGTCGTTATATGCTTGATATCACACGATGCAAGGCAGGCAACTGGGTATTACTTCGAGGTCTTGGTGAGGCTGTACGATGTACAGCAACTGTGATTGCTCGCAATATCGAAGATGCAGCCATCTTCCGACCTCTTGAGTTCAATACTCAAGCTGTTGTTAAACTGGCAATCGAACCACGCAAACCAAGTGAGTTGCCTATCATGGTAGAAGCTCTACGGAAGGTAAGAATGATTGATGAGTCTGATTGAAGGTAACACGAACCTATCCTCTTGTGAGTACCAAAGTGGAAGAAAGTGGTGAATATGTGTTGTTCGCTACAGGTGAGTTGCAGTTGGACTGTGCGATGTATGACCTGACACATGTGTACAGTACGATCGATGTGAAAGTAGCTACTCCTGTGGTTCGCTTCACAGAAACGGTTCAAGAGAAATCTTCCTTATTATGCTTTGCTGAAACTCCTAACAAAGCAAATCGCTTAGCCATGACAGCAGAACCAATGGAGAAGGGTTTGGCTGATGATGTGGAGAATAAGGTGATTTGTGTAGACTCAGATCCACACCGTCTGAATGAGTTCCTTCAGGAGAAATATGCTTGGGATAAACTTGCGGTACGGTCATTTTGGGCTTTTGGTCCTGAGGTACAAGGTGCAAACGTGCTTCTGGATGATACTCTCCCTGGCGAGGTGGATAAGAATCTCTTGCAGGATGTTCGTAACAGTATCGTTCAGGGATTCCGTTGGGCATGTCGTGAAGGTCCATTGTGTGAAGAACCACTGCGGAATGTGAAGTTCAAAATCTTGGATGCAACACTGGCTTCAAATCCTGTTCATCGAGGAGGTGGTCAAATCATCCCAACAGCACGACGTGTGGCCTATTCATCCTTCTTATTGGCATCACCACGACTAATGGAGCCTTTCTATCAGGTGGAGATTCAAGCACCTCCAGATCTAGTGAATACATGTGAAGAAGTATTGAGTCGACGACGAGGCTTTGTTCGACAAGTAGAGAATGAGAGAGAGAATGAGTGATAGAGTGTTCCAAAGCCAGGTACACCATTCATTTCAATGAAAGGATATTTGCCTGTCATGGATTCGTTTGGCTTTGAGACCGATCTACGAGTGGCTACAAGTGGTCTGGCATTCCCTCAGACTGTAGGTGTGAAGAGAGAGTATGAGGATAGATGTTCTCACATTGGGAGATTGTTCCTGGAGATCCTCTGGACAAGTCAGTGACGATTCTGCCACTGGAGGCTTCATCAGGTTATGCATTAGCTCGAGACTTCATGTTAAAGACACGACGTCGAAAGGTAAGGAAGAGAGAGAAGGATGAATAATAGGGATTGAGTGAAGATGTGAGTTTGAAGAAGTTTTTCGATGAAGCGATGTTGTTAGAGCTGGCGAATCAGGAGAATGAGTTGGGGATTTAGATGTGGTGTGTTTGTTGTTAATGAATAAGATGAATAGAAACAAACACAAAATTCAACCTTCACTGAGAGAAAAACAGTGAAAGCAGGTCACCTAAGCTGGTTGTGTATAGTTCTCTGGGAATAACCCAGTAACACCATTCAACTTTCCTTCCCACCAACCACTTGGATCCTTGTGCAGCACTTCAATTCGATCACCCTCATTGAATGATAGTTCTCCTTCTTCCTCCGCTTCTAATGCATACATCGCAATAACATACGTCTTGGGTCGACCTGGAGGCAAAGGCTTACGAGGTGGCTCACGACGACTCTCATAAGCACTGTTATCATAATTCCCACTATCATGCACTGACTCTCTACGAACAGGAACATCCGTAAACTCGGTAACACGGGGAATCTCCAGATTGAGCGGTTCAGGTAACTCCAGTTCAGGAGGAACATAAGTCATCTCAACATTCTCTCCCTGCTGAATACGCTCAACAACATCATCAATATCATATGTCACAGCACCAACCACATCCTCACCAAAATTGTTGCAAATTCCAACCATTGCCTCATACTGACGCTTCACAAGGTACATCTCACATGTAATCAATGTGGCTGTTTCCTTATTCAGAATGATAGAGCCAATCTCAATCAACTCATTAAAACGTTGCTCAAGATAGCTGGTGTGTTCATCTAGCATTTCCTTATCATGCTCTGCCTTATGACGGAAACGATTTGCTTTGTCATTATCACCTTTGCGCTCAAACGATGAACACTTTTGACGATGAGAATCATAATCAGTAATGATGTTACGACGAGTCTTCACAATCTTCTGGACTTGAGCAAAATCGTCCTTCAGCAAATGATCAATACGTGACATCACACGAGTACGGAGAATCACTGTGACTGCTCGACGAGTCTGCTCATACTCCATTTGAAGGGCAGCATGAAGATTGTTCACTGTATCAGAGTACACCTGCATCTCCTCTGAATGATTGTTGGCTGTGTTGGTGAAACGTTTCAGTTCATCAGCCAGTTTACGATTCGTATCACACCATGTGTCCATATTCCTAACCAAGTTCACACATTGAGTATGAAGAGTAGACAAATTCTTCTCAACATCAGCAAATTGACGATATGCCAGATCAAAAGTCGCATCTGAAGTCATATCAGACTGTCCTATCCATGAAAGAATCCTCCTAAACAAGTACCAGTAGCAACCTTCATTTGTTGAGTGATACGTCTCTTTGACGTCTTCAAAGCTTTCATAATACTTGCCATAGTTCGAATTGATGAAGATCCTATTAAGGAAGAAACTAATGATTATCAATCTCATGTTTGCAGAATCATCGTGATTCCCGTGATTCCCAATAAGGAACAGAATTCAAAGAATATCAAACAAACAGATCAAATGACCATCAATTTCATCTGAATTGTCTAGCATGAATGACATCACTGCGAATACCGGACTTCTCTCCCATGTATTGATCTGCTTCATTGGTTCGGAGAGCAGCCACTTGTCCCTTTCTGCGTTTGAGAGCCTTTTCATATCGCATTCTTTTCTTAACACGAGGATTCCGATTTTCCTTAGGTCGACTTGCTACAAGACCCCGATTCTTCAAGATCTTCTGTGTAGCCTTACGACTCTCACCCTCCTCTAGTGTCTATTCTTCATTCCCTCATCACAATCCTACATAGTCTTCATTAACATGCAGCTCCTGATACTTCTTCCGTTCCTCCTTCTCTTGTTTCTTCTTGTTACGTCTCTCGATCATCTCTTCATAGAAAGGATCTTCCTCCTCTTCCTCCATCCTTTCAAGCGATTGCTCCAAATCAGATGCTGATTCAGAATCAGCTTCTTGTGTTGGAAGAATGTCTCGCTGAGAGTGCACAGGTCTACTAAACATATCTTCTTCTTCTCTATGAATCATTCCTCTTCCACATCTCTACAATAATGCAGGATCCATAGAAATCTCTTCTCCCTCATTCTACATCTCATTTCCATCCACTAATCCTACTCTCTCCTCTTCCTCTTCAGGCTCCTCTCTCTTCTTCCCTGTCCGCTTTTCCATCATTGGAGCCAACTTCACCTCAATTTCTTCGAGTTTATCAGAAAGAGCTCTGCCATCAATACCAGTATCAGAACCTACCGTGACTTCACCAATAGAGGCATAACTGGATGCTCTTTCACATCCTGATTCTCTGCTTTCAGGAACATATAACTCAACAACATCATACAATAGTTCAAGTGAAGTTGAGTTTTACAATCCACTATTTTTGTACCAACCTCAGAGATCGGATGACCATTTGGAAGCTCGCCAGGTTCCTTTCGTGCCGAATCTACCAATGGCTTCACATCCACTTTCAATGATTCTAATCTCTTCTGGAGATCTGGGAGCATTACCAACAGTTCGGGATTCTCTTTCCGAAGCAACTTCTGTAAATCTTTATCTGACAAATCTGCAATGTCCTTTCTTACTTCCTCCTCCATGATTCCAAACTGATCCTTACGAAATTCTATCAATTGCCTACTCCTAAGTTCAATTTCGCATCTTCCTCCCTCTCTCGCTCCTCCTCTTCATCTTCAGAGACTGCAAAATCTTCATCGTGCAATGCCTGCATCTGATTCTGTTCCAATTCCTTCGCTTCCTTGAGTTCCAGACCTTCTTCGTCAATGTCCTATTCTTTCACTCTCAACAACCAAACCAACATCTTCAATTCCACCATAGTAGTTGCTTTTCCTTGTTCCCCAAGCATGAAGTTGATCCTTTGTTTCATCTTCATCCGATGACGTCAACATTGTGTCATCGCTGCTACTCGACACTTCATCCACTTCGATATGGGTATCGACTGGTCCAAGATCATCCTCAGACACACTATCAAAATTCAGAACGTCTATTCACTCAACCATCAATTCCATCATTACCATCAGAGTCGTCCATTGGAATCGTCGATACTAGAAGAGGGCATTGGGGCAATTGCGACACACAGAATGGGCACCGCAACTAGCCCCATTCCTTATTGCATTGTTATTCGTGGCTTGATGGTTCTATGAATCTGGATGCATCAAAAAATAGATCAGCTACCTTAAATGAAAAACCTCAGTTCAATATTCAAGCTGTAAGTAGGAGAACGAACATGACAACATAGCGGATCAAGCAAATTGCGTTTGGAAAGAACACTCTAGGATATCAGCGATATTCGATGTTAGTTCCCAAGTGATTGTTTTCTTCTTTGTTTGATTCACAGAGACAAGAGGAAGCCAACGGATCCAAAGACTCCTGACGCTGAGGAAAGTATTAGCAAACGAAGATTTGAAGGGAAGGTGAGAGTTTTATAGTAGTTTGTTACGATAGTTGAAGAAGTGGAGACGTCTTCTTCATGACTTTGATCCAAAAACGAAGGAAGAAGAGGAAGAATTACAGAACTACTTAAAGACTTTAGGTGAAACCACTTTAGTTATTCATTCGATGTCTGATGACTGTGAAGAAGAGGATATGAGCTTATGGGATTTACTATACTTCTATTTGTAACAAACATAATAACCCATCTATTCAACAATAATACTCCAAGGATCTTCAGGGAAAGGATTGGGAAGAGCGCCCAGCTGAATACCCGTGAGCTCATCATACACACGCTGTGTGACTGGACCAGCAGGCTTGGAAGGATCCTTAGGATCGAGAGGAATATCAATCATCTTTCCATTGTACAGAATACCATTGATTGAACCGCAAACAGCAGCAGTGCCAGAAGTGAAACACTCGAGAAGACGGTTCTGAGCAGCAGCCTTCTCAATATCATAGATCGTAAACTCTCTCTCCGAGACCTTGAACTCGTTCCACTTGCGAGTAAGTTGCACAATGGACTTACGAGTGATACCAGGAAGAATCAAACCATTCAGAGGACAAGTGATCAACTCCTTCTCACCCTGTTCATTAATCCATAAGAAGAAGATATTCATTGCACCTCCTTCCATAATGATACCATTCGGACCCACACCCAACAACTGACTATATCCCTTCTGCTCCCACTGATGAGCAGGGAGAATTGTAGGAGCATAGTTAGCACCTAGCTTATAAGCTCCATGACCACCAGGCCAAGCACGGACATGATCCTCATCAGCCACCAACTTGATGGGCTTGAAACCAGTTGCATAGTAAGGACCTGAGGGAGAACAAATTGTATATACCTTGCAAGTCTTGGAAGGATGAACACCCAGGAAGGCATCAGTTGCAATGCATGTAGGACGAATATACAGGGAATAACCCTTTCCTGTAGGAATCCAGTCCTTATCAACACGCACCAACTCCTTAATGGCCTCCAGATGCACCTCAGGATCTAAAGGCTACTCATTACACTTTACACCCTTCATTACAGGAAGACAGAGTCTCTCAATCGACGAGTTCAGACGCAGAACATTCTCTCTGGGACGGAACATACGAACATGACCCTCACTATCACGATAGGCCTTCATTCCCTCAAAACACTACCAATCAATTGTAAACACATGCATCTACCTCAGTGGCATAGTGGAACACAGAAGTAGCAGGATCGAGGCACAGATTGTGATAAGGAACAATACGAGGAGTTCCCCACTGCTTGCCATCAAAATCGATCTCCAACATGTGATCGGACATGTACTTTCCAAATCCAAGCTTCTCATTCGCAACCTTGGGCTTGGGATTCTTGGTGCGTTCAACAATGATTTGCGGCTTCTACACATCACTACAACGCTCAAGCACCAACAGCGGCAGAAAAAGCTCGAATGAAACAACCACTCTCTATATGTCATCTATTCGAACTACCTCCTACTGAGCATCAAATTCTTAGAGGAAGCAACAAATGCCATGATAGTTGAAGAAATCAATGGTGAGTCTCATTTCCCGCTATGGGAGTTTCAAAGGGGAAAACAAAAAGGGATTCATTGATTATCAAGTTTCTTGATAATAACATCTGTTTCTCTCTCATTCTTCCATTTAGTTTCTTAATACTCATAGAAACTTAAAGCATGTATTAGCAAGAAACGAATGATGGATTTCCAGATTGGTGACCTCTGTGGCAAACTATAGGTTCACCTTCCAAATCAGTGTATGTCAACTTTCCAATGAATGAGAAAACTCGTATTCATTTCATACAAACTAAGGATGAATACTCGGCGACTCTTCCTTTCTTTTGTAATTGCAGCTTATTTTCTGTACCTTTCCTTTTCAATAGGACAGTATACCGTTGATAAGTCTCAATCTCCAACTGTGGATACTCCTTCTCTGTCTATTAATACAAAGTCATATGATGGTAAATAATAAAGAATTAGGATGATTTGCAGACATGAAAGCATTTATGGCTACTCGTGAATATGAGCAAATGCCATTTTCAGAAAGGAACTCTCTAGTTCAAGACTATCTGTATTCTGAAAGTAAGAAGGTGTATGACTGTGTGCTTCATTCAAACGATACAAAGAAGTGCTTCTCATTCAAAGAGGATGTAATTTATGCTAAGAAGGTGTATCGTGAAGAAGATATGGTGATGAAGTATCCTCATCCCTATCATATTATCTTAAATAACCCGGATGCTTGTTCATCAGACCCTCAAGTGCTGATTGGATCTCCTGTTGGTCCTCGTCAGTTTCTGGAACGAATGGGAACGCGTCATTCTTGGGGTAGTGTCCGGAATGTGAATGGAATTCGTGTGAAACACCTGTTCTTTGCAGGTCAGGATGAGAATGATCCTGAAGGAGATCGCATGTTGAAAGAGGAGAATGAGTACTATCACGACATTATTCAATTTGATATGAAGAACCATTTTATGAATCTCACTCTTTTAGCAATCTTAACATACAATTGGACCGATTATTATTGTCCTCATATTCAGTATTACACTCGAGTTGACAACGATATGTGGTTTAATCCACACACATACATCAAGGATGTTCTTTCGGTTCCTCGTAATTCCTCGATTCTAGGTTTTTTGATTTCTTTTGCTCGTCCAGTTCGCTCTTCTTCAAGTCGTTATTATCTCCCACGTCGGATTTATCCAGAAGACACCTTTCCACCATACATGTCAGGTTGTTTTGTAACGTTAACAAGAGATGTGTTGCCAATCGTTGTAAACGTCAGCGCAAAGATGAAACGTCTATTATACTTTGATGATGTGTTTTTAGGTCAAGTAGCTGAAAAGACAGGAATTACGCTAATTCCGCTGAACAGCTCTAAGATATCATTTGCACCTGTTCCATACATGTTCTTTAAGGATCTGTGGGGAGTTCATCGGATAAGTCCTGGTGATCGGATGGCTTTGTGGCTATTACACTGTTGTGTTTGTTCTATCTTCCTCTACATCTATCCGCTAATCAAACAAACAATCCAATCAATCTGTGCGGCTGGTAAAGCATACTCATCCTTCTCCCTCTCATAGTATTTATCTACAAATGCCGCCACCTTTGCATACACTTCATCTGTCATAGAAAGCGCCTCCAAGTTATCCAGCGTTTCTCCATCTTGAATATCGTCATCAACAATATTCGTTTGCCATCTTCCCATATTAACCAACACTTGACCCATCTACATCATAACATCCCTTTTACATTCTCTACGCTCATCATTCGGTCCAAAGAATCAATGATCATAATCAACAATTTCTCTTCTGAATTCTTATTCAACAACATACTGATCTCAGGAACGATACGATACTTATCGAGCACAAATGACAACTGATTCATGGAGCTACCACAGACGATGTTGCAAATTGTCCAGCAAGCTTCCTTCTGAATATCGAGTTTGCCTTGATTAATCATTTCCTCCAACACTGGAACGAGTCCTCGATCCAATAACAACTACGCATAAATCGGGACTATTTCGGTCACCTGTATCTGTTCTATATTTCCAGCAGCAATATTCGAGAGACACCATGTGGCCTCCTTCACAATTGCTGTATTGGACGAGTTGATCAACGCTTCCAGATAGTCTAGGACATTCAGATCAATACACATCTGTGTCTGAATATCGTCTCCAGAGAGAACATTTCCAACAGTACGTAATGCAGGGGACACGATCTTCGTATTTTGGTTTCCCAACAACTGCATCACAATAGGGAGGACATTCATCTGAAGTACATACTAAAGATAACAATTCAGTCACATATCACACTCTTGTATTCGCCTTATTACTATCCGTGACAAACACGAAAGACCAGCAAGCATCAACCACAATCTCCTCCTTATCACTCAGTAGGCACTCCATCATATAAGGTAAACAGATAGAAACCTTCTCGAAGTTTGCAGGAACTCCATCACGCATACGGCAGAGATTTGAAAGTAACCAAACAGAATTCTTCTGAAACATATACGTAGGGTTCTATAAGTGAGTACAGATGAATGAACTCACATTGTTGAGATGGACCAACAACATGTTGATTGTACCAGCATCGATAATAGCATCACGATAATCAGCACTATCTCCTGCAATATTACCAAGAGCCCAAGCAGCTTGTTCACGAACATTTGATGAAGGAGAGTTGATTAACCCAATCAAGACTGGAAGAGCTCCACTCATCACCACCACTGCAGTCTAGAATTAAGAAGATGTAAAATATAGACTTGGTCTTTATTTCCTGAAGCAATGTTTGTCAATACCCAAGCAGCTTCGTATTGAAGTTCTGGACAACTGTCACAACTCAAAAAACTAGTGAAACGAGGAACCAAGCCAGTCTGGATAACAAGGTCAATTGGAGGATAGTGATCTGAGTAATAATAGATAGCAAACATAAGTACCATTCGAAAGTAGTTTTCGGAAGAATGATACACTCTCCAAGAGCTGATCTGGAGGGAGTGTAGACTCAGCAATAATCTGTGTATGACGTTCAACCTACCCAATGAGCAACGAAATATAGAGAAATACGTCTTCCTTAGTGATATTTGAACCATTGGTTTTGTTGAGAGCATCAAGGAACGAAGGACTCACTCTCTTCTTCTTCAGAATATTTTCACGCTTTTGACGACTATTTCCTGACACGATCGACGTAAGTCGTTCGTTCGAATCCTGAACTCCCTTCCCTTGTTTAATTGATGCATTTAGACTCATTCTGGTTCTGTCTCGTCAGCAATGGATGGTTATTTCTTCAACACAGATTTGTGGTCACGGTTTTTTGGTACTATTTCTTCTTGTTTTCTGGTCGGGCAATTTTATGTTACAGTGAACTTATATTCATTTTGAATTGATCTAATGAACAAACAAGACAAAACGACATTTGGGAATAATCAGGTTCGTCTGGTTCGAGTAATTGTGCAACTCCATACGCACCAACACAAAATAGAACCAATGCTGTAAATAAAACAATATTCCGCGTTTGATTCTTCTTATACCGTTCTTCCTCCTGTTTTTCTATTTCTTATTCGAATACAAGACTACACACGGTAAATTGTCTCTTCATTTTCCTCTTTTTCTTCCAGAGTCGCATCTACATAAAGAGACAATACAAATCACTACAAGGATACTTGCGAGTTATGAAACAACGCTTCTCATTGGATACTTCCACTTTCAATCCCCGATTCAGTAGAAAAACATTGGTTGTAAGAATTGCTTCGGTATCTGTTTCGAGTGGAATAAAGTAGGCATTCATGATTCGCTGATAATAGTCCTGTAGATAGGGGTACTCCGATACAATGTGTTGTAAGGTGGAAGGTACTTCTTGAATCTGTGCAAGATGAGCAAAGAAGTAGACGTCCGCTGTAGAAGGACGGTACCCAAATAAAAAGTCAGGTTGTTTTTGAGAAGCGAGTCGTTGATTCAGAATTCCATATAGGGCTTCTAGTTTGGAAAGCAACTACCATTTACCAATGATGATAATACACACTTCTTCTTCAGTCTCTTGAGTGACGGATTTGAGTTTGTTGAAATGCGTTCGCTGTTGAAGATAATTAGAAGCAGCAAACATGAGAGATGATGGAAGTCCTAGGATTGGGCGATATATAGTTTGAACAATCTGTTTGAGGCTATCTCTTGTGAGCCACTTTCGTTTTCCCTATGGATCACAGTACGAAATCACAGCCACATAGAGAGATGATACAACTGTGTTCAAAAGGTAACTGTACAGTGCAATCTCGGCGCGTTCCGTATCAGAGTAATCCAAATCTAAATCTGTATACTACAACTCAGGTATCATCTCCAGAATATCACATTCTTCTTTAAATAGTCGATTGCATCTTTTCCTGGGATGATGAATCGTTCATCAATCAAATATGGTAAATTACCTCCAGCTATATTTTTTGTGTAACTGCAATTCGTTTCAGTATAGTAGATGCCAGCAAACCGCAAATACACCTAGAAGTAATCAAACGAGACAGATAATGGGTACATGGATTTCCCATGCATATTCAAATTGAACAAGAGTTAATGGCATTATGTCGGAACAGAATCCTGAGAAACAAACAATGATCCCATTAAGTATTTATCTTGAAGAATGCAGCATATCCTCGCAATTCGAAGCACATCATAGCAAGAATTCGTAAAACAATGTTCATTCCAATCAACAGAGGAACGGCAATTGAAATATCATATTCATTCACATTGAATGCCTCTAGAACTGCCTTATCATCGGGATATGGACAGGGCAAATTTGGAGTACATTCAAAATGGACTCCATGGAACTGATTCAGAATGAGTAGTTTATAACCCCAATAAAAGAAACTAACATATCGGATCCATTTGAGGAACCAGAAGACTCGAAGTCCTTGCAAGTAGAATCCCCCTAGAAGGATGATAGGCAACGTAACAACTGTCGTGAGTGAGGAGGCAAGAGAAAAGTTTCCTGTTGCTGCTGCAATCAGCTGACCAAGGGCAGCAGCGCAATTAGTCACTAAAAGAATAGATCCTAAAAACCCCAAAAACCGAGAAAAAGCAAATTGAATCAAATAATAGGCTATAAGACAAAATATGGTAGGGAAGAGGATGGATAGAGGAAAAGCAACTGTGGTAATAGCAGCAAAATAGGCATCTAAGCGATACATTCCTTTCAATGATATGATCAAAAAAGACTCACCATCTCCACTCTCAACGAAGACAACTGGTAAATCCTTACTAAGCATAGCAATATCACTATAGAGAGCAGTATAACTTTCATTCATTAGAATGAAAAACATGGCTGAGATACGATTGCGAACACCCTTGACATCATTATCGATATGACCAAGGATACAGGCTGACTCAGAGGTATCTGTAAATATACAATGCCAAGAAATAGGGAGATAAGAATGGTTTGGATTGTCCGTGAGACAAACAATCGATCATCTCTGAAAAACAACTATATGAGAGAGGATTGAAGTGATTACACGAATCTCTCTTCGAACCAACGTACGATACTGTTGCCACCATGTTGCTTGATATTGCCTTCGAAACATCACATATACAAATCGTTTCCAGAATGATCCTCGAACTTGTCCTTCACTATGATGGATTTGAGTCTGTATAGACAAAGGAGGAGGAAGATTTTCTCCTTCTCGAATCTGTATATCATTCTGTTGTCTGTTTGTAGAATGTCTGAATGGGAGATAACACAAAATGATACCTATACAAATGAGAGAGAAGCTGAAGATCATTCTCCTTTTGAATCTCTGTTACAGGCTGAGAATATGATAGATGCGTAGTATCAAACATAGCAGCTAGAATGGGAATCATATCATTCACTTACACACAATCGAATGAGAATTCAGTAATTGCGTATGAATCTGATTGAAATATTCCTTTGTCTCTTCCACTGTTCCAAAAAAGGCTATTTGTCCTGAAGCCAATACAATCACTCGATCAAACACTTCTAATAAATGTGAAGGAAGACTGTGAATCGAACATATTACACAGGTTCCACGATCTTTCTATGTAATACGAATCGTCTCAATCATACAAGAAGAGAGAGAGTCCTAATCACATCTTCAATAGCAACAGCATCTAATCCTCCTAATGGTTCGTCAACAACCAACACTCTATCATTCATTCATATCTAATTTATCTACTTGGGGTTCATCATTATCACACATGCTAATGCAAGCTTTCTCTTCTCTCCTTCGGAGATTCCTCCTCTAGTAGCTGTACCAATTGGAGTTGCAAGAAACCGTTTCATTCGGAGATGATCAACTATCCATCGAATGGATTTCAATCGTTCTTCTTTTGATAGATTTGCCATCATTAACTCTGATGTGAAATACAATTGTTCCTCAACAAGAAGGGAACTGAGATAGGAAGCGTTCTGACGAACCACAGAACAGATGTCTCGGAGAGAGATAGCAGATATAGGAAACCCATTGCAAAAAATCTCTCCTTGATCACTCTTACATAAACCAGCAATGATATTGAGAAGTGTAGTATTACCTGAACCTCTAGAATCTCACAAATCTATTTCACCTACGTTACACCAAGAATTACCGTCATCGTTCCTGACTCCAGATAGGTAGTTACATTATGAAGAATACACCGTTTTCCCGTTTGGATAAGATCGGTTGCATCAATTGTGGAATATCGTCGTTCTCGATGATCCTCATTATTCCCAGAAACACTGATAGCAATTGTATCATCCTCGTCATCTGAGTAATAACTGAATTCTACTTGATCGTCTGGATACAACTACTCATCAACACACAGAACCGATCCAACAGAATCATAAATCTTATCTTTTCTAATCAGAACATCAACAAGTCGCTTCTTCTTCCTCTTCGTGAGACAAATGTGGTGAAGGGATAGAAACAGTTTATGTTCATCTATTATATTACGAATTGGGAATTTAAAAAACCATCTAAATCACCGTTATATGGAGAGAAGACTGATTGTTGTTCATCTTCACCAATGGACATTCATATGGCTCAAAAAGGGATTGAAAGTTTTGGCTGAATAATTATGGGATGAAGGGATATAGATTTTCACTAGACGACAGCTCTCCATAATAGTATTGTTAAATGTTATTTCCTTCCAAAATACGTCGAATATAACAACTAATAAGATAATGTCAATAATTGTTTGTTCAGAATAATCTTGGTCCCAGAATGCCATATTACATTGCTGTTTGTTGCTATCAGTGCAAACAGTTTCAGGGTCAACAAGTGAAATAAGGTCATTTAGTTGAGGTTAAGGAAAACAAGCAAAGGAAGTTCAGGTGTAAGGTTTGTGGAGAGAAGCAAAGTGTTCGGCATGTTTCTTTCGGTGGAGTGTGTAACAAGTAGATCTTTGCCCGAAGTGATTATCCGAAATATATTCGGAATATAGTCCAAGAGTTGAATAAAAAGAGAGCAGATATGAAAGAAAAGCATGATCAAGAAGTCGAAATATCAAATGATACAGAGGATTACATTCGTCCACTGGA